>Ga0265320_10000097_pt1 | contig 74341 bp, 57 predicted proteins | sample 4827metaG_FD_202087 | JGI IMG/M metagenome (GOLD analysis project Ga0265320, IMG submission 202087) | Rhizosphere microbial communities from Carex aquatilis grown in University of Washington, Seatle, WA, United States - 4-8-27 metaG | ecosystem: Host-associated > Plants > Roots > Rhizosphere >...
GGGGGGGGGGGGGGGGGGGGGCGCCCGGGGGGGGGGGGGGGGGGGGGGGGAGATTCACCATCGAGGGCGGAGTTTCTCCCCCTCCCCGGCCTTCGGCCGGACCTCCCCCGTAAACGGGGGAGAAAAGATACCTTGAACTCATGCTGCCTTCTCCACGGGGACCAACCCCATGATGCGGCAGGCGGCATAGGCGAGGTTCGCCTGGTTGAGCGTGTAGAAATGAAATTGCGAGAACCCGCGGGCGCGCAGTTCGTGCACCTGCTCGGCCAGCACGGCGGCGGCGACGATGCGGCGCGTCTCGACATCCTCGTCGAGGCCTTCGTAAGCCCTAGCCAGCCAGGCGGGAATCGCGGCGCCGGCGCGGCCCGCCATGCGCTCCACGCCGCGGAAGGCGGTGGTCGGCATGATGCCGGGCACGATCGGGATGTGAAGGCCCGCGGCGGCGGCCTTGTCGCGGAAGCGCGCGACATAGTCGTTGTAGAAGCAGAACTGGCCGAGCGCGCGTGTCGCCCCGGCATCGGCCTTGCGCTTCAACAGCTCGATGTCGTGTTCGAAGTTCGGCGAATCCGGATGCGCCTCCGGGTAAAAAGAAACGCTGATCTCGAACGGCGCGATCGAGCGGATGGCCTCGATCAGATTGGGTGTCGAGGCATAGCCGTTGAGGTGCGGCCGATAGGCTCCGGCCATGTCGGGCATATCGCCGCGCAGCGCCACGATGTGGCGGATGCCGGCATCCCAATATTGCGAGACGATCTCCTTGATCTCGTGCCGCGAATGGCCGACGCAGGTCAGATGCGCGGCGGGCTTCAGGCTCGTTTCGTCGACGATGCGCTTGACGGTGGCGTGGGTGCGCTCACGCGTCGTGCCGCCGGCGCCATAGGTGACGGAGACGAAGGTGGGCGCGATGGGTTCGAGCCGGCGGATCGACTTCCACAAGGCCTCTTCCGCCTCGGCCGTGCGCGGCGGCGAGAATTCGAAGCTGACCGAGATCGGCCGCGTGTCGGATACCAATTCCTGCAGGCTCATGCCGCTTCCGCCTTCACGTTGAGGGATTTTTGCGCGAGCCAGATCTTGACGATGAGCTTGTCGGCGCCGGCGGGGCGCGGAACGATGGTCTCGCCGGTCAGCGACTTCAGGCCCGCGGCATCGAGCCAGCCGTGAATCTCGCGGTCGGCGAAGCCGAGACGGCGATGGGCGAAGTCGTCGCGCAGGAATTCTAGAGCGTGCGGCGCGAAATCGGCGATGAGCAGCCGCCCGCCGGCGCCCATCACGCGCGCGGCTTCGACCACTGCGGCCTGCGGATCGTCGAGATAGTGCAGCACCTGGTGCAGCAGCACCGCGTCGAACCCCGACAGCGCATTGCTGCTTGGAAACGGCAGGCGGTAGATGTCGCCCAGGCGCACCTGTGCGTGATGGACGCCCGCGCGCGCCAGCCGGTCGCGCGCGATGGCGAGCATTTCGGGACTGACGTCGATGCCGACGGCGCGCTTCACATGCGGCGACAGCAGTTCGAGCATACTGCCCGTGCCGGTGCCGGCATCGAGCAGCGAATCCATCGGCTGCGCGGCGATGTGACGGACGATGGCGGCCTCCACATCCTTGTCGGGGGCGTGCAGGCCGCGGATCCGCTCCCACTCGGCGGCATTGGCCTTGAAGAAGGCGGCCGCTTGCGACGCCCGCGCCTCGCGCACCTGGGCCAGGCGCTTCAAATCGGCGTCCTGCGGCGCCGCGATGGCGGCGATCGCGGCCCCCAGATCGGCGCCCTGGCCGCGGTCGGAGGCGCGGTAGAACACCCAGCTTCCTTCCTTGAAGCGCTCGATCAGCTGGGCCTCGGTCAGGAGTTTCAGATGCCGGGAGACACGCGGCTGGCTCTGGCCCACGATGTCGACCAGTTCGCTGACCGTCAGCTCCGCCTGACGCAACAGCAGCAGGAGGCGCAGGCGGGTCGGGTCCCCCGCAGCCCGCAGCATCGCGACCAGACTGTCCATTGGTTTTGCTCCTAGCAGAAAGATATAAACATATCTTTATATGGACATGCAACAGGCATTTCTGCCGGCGACCGGCGATACCGAGTCGTCCGCAATCTTCCTGCTATAAGGGCGGAAAAAGGGGCGTGGGGATGCTCAGGGCTAGGATTGTGTTGTGCGCTTTGGCGGGGCTGTTGCTTGCCGGCTGTTCGACGCCGACGCCGGAAATGGTCGCCAACAACGACCCCTACGAGCCGATGAACCGCGACACGCTCAAGCTCAACGGCAAGATCGACAAATACTTCGTCATCCCGACCGTCGGCGTGTATTTCTTCCTGGTGCCGGACGGCGGTCGCCGCGCCATACACAACGCCCTCCAGAACATTTCCGCCCCCACGGTGTTCGTGAACGACGTCCTGCAAGGCGAGGCGCACCGCGCCGGCCAGACCTTGGGCCGTTTCGTGATCAACTCCACGCTCGGGCTGGGCGGCATTTTGGACCCGGCAAGTCAAAAATTTCACATTCCCGCGCACGGCGAGGATTTCGGCCAAACGCTGGCGGTCTGGGGCGTGCCGGAAGGGCCCTATCTGGTCGCCCCGTTCTTCGGGCCGCAGCCGCCGCGCGACGCGGTCGGCTTCGTGGTCGATGCCGTCGTGACCGATCCTTGGGATTACATCCACTTTAAGCAACACATCTGGTGGGACGCGGGACGCTACTACTTCACCCTGCTCGACCTGCGCGGACAGACCTATTCGACGGTGCAGGGCATCCAGAGAAGCTCGGTCGATTATTACGCGTCGCTGCGCAGCCTTTACAGACAGCTCCGCAACAACGAAATTCGCAACGGGCGGCCCGATACGAAGGACCTTCCCGACTTCTGAGCCGTCGCCACGAACTTGCCACAAGCGGGCCCGATGCTTTCCACCAGGGGCCCTTCGATCGAGGAAAGAGTTCTTCCATGTCCGGACCGAATTCGAGAATTTCGACGTTGGCGCGCCGCGCGGTGCTGGGGCTGTTCCTGGCCGGGGCCGGCCTGATGGCCGCGTCGCCGGCGACGGCAGCCTCCCCCGCCGAAGCCTTCGTTCAGGCCAATGTGCAGAAGGGACTCACCATCCTGAACAACAAGACCGCGAGCACCGAGCAGCGCCGCGGCGAGTTCGAGAGCTTCATCCTCGGCCTGACCGACATGAAGCGGATCGCGAAGTTCACGCTGGGCCAATACCGCCGCACCGCGACGCCGGAGCAGCAGGACGCCTTCGCCGCCGCCTTCCAGACCTATGCCACCGCGGTCTACCAATCCTACTTCTCGAAATATTCCGGCCAGACGCTGCGCGTGACCGGATCGCAGGACCACGGCCCGGGCGATACGATCGTCACGACCCAGATGATCGATCCCAACGATCACAGCGGCCAGCAGCCGCTGGAAGTGGACTTCCGCGTGCTGAGCGACAACGGCAAGTTCGTGGTGATCGACTTCGCCGTCGCCGGAATCTGGCTGGCGATCGAGGAGCGCGACCAGTTCAGCTCGTTCCTCGGTCAGAACAACGGCGACATCGGCACGCTCATCAGCCATCTGCACGAGCTGGCGAAGTCGTATAGGTAGCGCGGCAGGGTCAGGCGCAGCCCAATACACGTCTTGATTGCAGGCCCGGCTGACCGCACACTGGCGCAAAGGTCTGGGCGCCGTGAAGTGGGTCAAACGCGCGATTGCCGTGGTTGCCGCCGCTCTCGTTATCGGGGGTGCTGTCGCATGGCAACTCGCCAGCGACCATGATTCCAAGAACTTTCTAGACCCCACGCTGTGGGCCTCCCACCCGATCGGTCCTTCCATAACGCTGGCCGGCCTTGTCCTGGCGATCGTCAGCGCGCTCAGCAACCTCGTGCAGCTTTCGCAATGGTTCGGTCCCAAGCAGGTGGATCGCGAGACTTTCCACGCCGGAATGCACGAGCTAAAGGGCGAACTCCAAGAACAGCGGCGCATTCTTCAAGCACTGCAAAGCGGCCGTTCCGCCGACGCGCCACCGCCAGATGCCGCCACATCTCAAGCCGCCGAGGCGGCCGTCGCAAACGTCCTTGCGAGCAACGAGCCGAAGGACCAAACGGCCAAGGAGGAACTGAAGGCCCTCGACTTCGATGCGACGATCGACACACTGCTCGCGACCGTGCGGCTCGATCAAGCGCGCGCGACCAAGCAGAACGCAGGGCGCGCCCGGAGCGCCGGGGCCCTTGCGTACAATCGCGACGTCGCCAAAGCCATCGAAGCGTATGAGCTTGCGGCAACGCTCGATCCTAGAGATTTTTGGACCTGGATTTTTCTGTGCCGGCTGTATCGAAGAGCCGGTAACGTATTGGAGGCCGAGGCGCGTGCACGATCCGCGCTGGTGTTCGCTGCAGACGATCACAGCCACATGGTTGGTTACAACGATCTTAGCAACGTGTTGCTTCAACGTGGTGATCTTGCAAGCGCACTCAACGGCTTTTCCGACGGCCGCGAGATCGCCCTCAAGCTGGCCACCGCCGACCCAAATGACAAATGGGCACAGCGCGACCTTTCCGTCAGTTTCGACAGAATCGGCGACGTGCTGCTTCAGAAGGGCGATCTGCCAGGTGCGCTCAAAGCCTATTCTGATGGCCGCGAAATTGACCGCAAGCTCGCTGCCGCCGACCCACGCGACGCACATGCCCAGCGCGACGTCTCCACCAGCTTTGAGAAGATCGGTAACGTGCTGCTTCGGAAGGGTGATCTGACGGGCGCGCTCAAAGCCTATTCCGACAGCCGCGACATCCGCCTCAAGCTCGCCGCCGCCGATGAGGGCGACGCGCAGGCCCAGCGCGACCTCTCCGTCGGTTTCAACAAGATTGGCGACGTGCTGCGTCGGAAGGGCGATCTGGCCGGCGCGCTCAAGGCCTATTCCGACAGCCGCGACATCCGCCTCAAGCTCGCCGCCGCTGACGAAGGCGACGCGTGGGCCCAGCGCGATCTCTCCATCAGTTTCGACAATGTGGGCGACGTGTTGCGTCGGAACGGCGACCTGGCAGGTGCGCTCAAGGCCTATTCCGACAGCCGCGACATCGCCCACAAGCTCGCCTCCGCGGACGAAGGCGACGCGCGAGCCCAACGCGATCTTTCCGTCAGTTTCAACAACGTCGGCGATGTGTTGCGTCAGAAAGGCGATCTGGCGGGGGCGCTCAAGGCCTATTCCGACAGCCGCGACATCTCACTCAAGCTTGCCGCCGCCGATGAGGGCGACGCGCAGGCCCAGCGCGACCTCTCCGTCGGTTTCGAGAGGATCGGCGACGTGCTGCTTCAGAAGGGCGACCTGGCGGGCGCGCTCAAAGCCTATTCCGACAGCCGCGACATCGCCCTCAAGCTCGCAGCCGCCGATGAGGGCGACGCGCAGGCCCAGCGCGACCTCTCCGTCAGCTCCAACAAGATTGGCGACGTACTGCTTCAGAAGGGCGACCTGGCGGGCGCGCTCAAAGCCTATTCCGACAGCCGCGACATTCGCCTCAAGCTCGCCGCCGTCGATGAAGGCGACGCGCAGGCCCAACTTGACCTCGGCGTGAGTCACGCAAAGGTCGCGCAAGTCGCGGAAGCTTCGGGCGACCTGCGCGTGGCGTGCGAGAACTTTCGTCGAGCGAGCGAACTATTCTCAGCGATGGCGCGGTTGGCTCCGGATTGGTCCGAAGCCAAGCGGATGGCAGAACTCGCCGCTAAGGATGCCGCACGCGTCTGCGGCTGAACCTCAGGCCCGCGCAAACCGCTTATACTTGATCCTATGCGGCTGGTCGGCGGCGATGCCGAGGCGGCGCTTCTTGTCCGCCTCGTAGTCCTGGTAGTTGCCCTCGAACCATTCGACATGGCTGTCGCCTTCGAAGGCGAGCATGTGGGTCGCGATGCGGTCGAGGAACCAGCGGTCATGGCTGATGATCATGGCGCAGCCGGCGAACTCCTCCAGCGCGCTCTCCAGCGCGCGCAGCGTGTCGACGTCGAGATCGTTGGTCGGCTCGTCGAGCAGCAGGAGATTGGCGCCGGATTTCAGCATCTTGGCCAGATGCACGCGGTTGCGCTCGCCGCCGGAGAGCTGTCCCACCTTCTTCTGCTGATCGCCGCCCTTGAAGTTGAACGCGCCGACATAGGCGCGGGAGTTCATCGTGCGCTTGCCGAGTTCGAGCACGTCGAGGCCGCCGCTGATCTCCTCCCACACGTTCTTCTTCGGATCGAGCGCGTCGCGCGACTGATCGACATAGCCGAGCTGCACCGTAGGGCCGATGCGCAGGCTTCCGGCGTCGGGCTTTTCCTGCCCCGTGAGCATGCGGAACAGCGTGGTCTTGCCGGCGCCGTTGGGGCCGATGACGCCGACGATGCCGCCCGGCGGCAGGGTGAAATTCACATGCTCATAGAGCAGCCGGTCGCCATAGCCCTTGGCGAGGTCTTCCGCCTCGATCACCACGCCGCCGAGGCGTTCGGCGACCGGGATGATGATCTGGTTGGTGACGCTGCGCTGTTCGTTGCTTTTGGCGACCAGCTCTTCATAGGCGTTGATGCGCGCCTTCGACTTGGCCTGGCGCGCCTTGGGCGATTTCTGGATCCATTCGCGCTCGGCGGCGATGGCGCGTTCCTGGGCGGCCTCTTCGGCGCCTTCCTGGCGCAGGCGCTTTTCCTGCACCCCGAGGAAGGACGAATAGTTGCCTTCGTGCGGAATGCCCTTGCCGCGGTCGAGTTCGAGGATCCAGCCGGTGACGTTGTCGAGGAAATAGCGATCGTGGGTGACGAGGATGATGCAGCCCTTGTACTCGCGCAGCGTCTTCTCCAGCCATTCGACGGATTCGGCGTCGAGATGGTTGGTGGGCTCGTCGAGCAGCAGGATGTCGGGCGCGTCGAGCAGCAGCTTGCACAGCGCGACGCGGCGACGCTCGCCGCCCGAAAGCGTGGCGACGGCGGCGTCCGGATCGGGGCAGCGCAGCGCGTCCATCGCCTGGTCGACCTGGGAATCGAGATCCCACAGGCCCTGGGCCTCGATCTCGTCCTGGAGCTTGGCCATCTCGTCGGCGGTCTCGTCGGAATAGTTGGAGGCCAGTTCGTTATAGCGATCGACCAGCGCCTGCTTGGCGGCGACGCCTTCCATGACGTTGCCGCGCACGTCCTTGGCGGGATCGAGCTGCGGCTCCTGGGGCAGATAGCCCATGCGCACGCCCTTGGCGGCCCAGGCCTCGCCGGTGAAATCCTTGTCGAGGCCGGCCATGATCTTCATCAGGGTCGATTTGCCGGCGCCGTTGACGCCGACGATGCCGATCTTGGCGCCGGGATAGAAGCTGAGCCAGATGTCCTTCAGGACCTGCTTGCCGCCGGGATAGGTCTTGCTGAGACCTTTCATGACATAAACGAATTCGGGCCCGGCCATCGGCGGATTCCTCGATGAGATGAGACTGAGATGCGCGCTTTTAAAGAAGCGCGGCGGCCCAAGCAACGCTTGCGCGCCTCGGCAAAGGTCCGAGGTTCAGAACTTGATCCGCGCGCGGGACAGCAGCGAGACGGCGTTGGCGCCGTCGCGGCCGGCATAGTTCATCTGGAACGCGGCATTGGTCTGCAGCGCCAGCGAGCCGTCGAGGAAGGTGGTGACGTAACCGATCTCGACATCGGTTTCGCGCGCCGGGCCAATGCCCTGCAGCAGGCCGCTGCGCGAAACGAACGACGGGGCCGCCGTGGCGCCCGGCGTGGTGATGAATTCGCCGTTCGCGCCGAAAGCGGGGCTCGACACCGCGACGCCCAGCGCGTCGTCGCCGAACAGGCCGTTCTTGGCGACGGCGATGCCGTAGGAGCGGGTGTGCAGGCCATCGCCGGACAGCGCGAGCGGATTGAGGCCCGATTTCAAATCGACCTGGGTGATGCCCTCGCCATAGGACGCGGTCGTGCTCCAGCCATTGCCGAAATGCACGCGCGCGGACACGCCGAGCGCGGTGGTGTTGGCGTTGGCGGCGGGCACCGCATTGCCGAGGATGCCGTTGCGCTCATTCGTCTGCGTGCCGAGCACGCCGAAGCTGGCCCAGTCGGTCGGCTGCCAGGAGAGACCGGCGATCAGCGCATCGGCGGTGCGGGTTTCGTAAGGCGTCGGCTGGCTGCCGAGCCGGGCCAGCGCGGCATAGGCGTCGGTCGCCGCGCCCTGCTCGCCGCGCGCGATGTTCGCCGTGGCGACACCGAAGCTCAGTCCGCCGCCGACCGTGAAGGACGCGCCCAGATAGGACCCGCCGCCGGCCAGCGCGGCATAGGGAGAGCCCGCGGACGCGGAGGAGAGGAACAGACCGTCGAAGGCATGCGCGTTGGTGAGATCGACCGGCGCGATGCGGCCGGCAAGATCGACCTTGTAGCCGAGTTCGAGATCAAGACCGGTGATCAGCGAGACACTGGGCGCGACATCGGCGACGCCGAGGCGCGCGCCCGACAATCCGCCATCGAATCCGGAAGCGCCGGCGAGCGACACGACGGTGGAACCGAGCGGCGCGAACGCCATCGTTGCAGGCATGGCGGCATGGCCGGCGCTTGCGAACGCAAGCGCTCCCGCGACGGCGCAAACTGCGCGGCGGAACCAGACCTTCATGACACTCTCAATCCCACTCTGACCTTTCGGTCCTTATCACCCTAGCAGCCCGGCGACCTGCTTACCAGGAACCGCCTGAGAAACCCTGACTTTCTTGGCCGTTTCCGCGACTTTGTTGCACCTTGGTTACGCCATTGCCAATGACAATAGTGTAATAAAATTGCAAATTGCACGCGTCCTCAACCACTTAATTGTCCGCGATTTCCCGCAGGGGCTACCCCCTCGCGCCGGCCGTGCCCAGCCCTTATGTCAGATGGCCATGGACCAGACCCCGATCAAGGCGGCAATCCTGCCCGTCACCCCCTATCAGCAGAATTGTTCGCTGGTGTGGTGCACCCGCACCAGGCGGGCCGCGGCCATCGACCCAGGCGGCGATCTGGACCGCATCCGCGCGGCGATCCGCCACGAGGGGCTGACCCTGGAGAAGGTCCTGCTCACCCATGGCCATCTCGACCATGCCAGCGGCGCCGCCAAGCTGGCCCGGGAATTCGCCGTGCCGGTCGAGGGGCCGCACCGGGACGACCAGTTCCTGCTCGACGAGTTGGGGCGCAACGCGGTGCGGCCGGGTTTCGCGGACGCGGAGAACTGTACGCCGACGCGCTGGCTGGAAGACGGCGACACGGTCACGCTGGGCGAAACGGAGCTGGGCGTGCGCCATTGCCCCGGCCACACGCCGGGCCATGTCGTGTTCTTCCACAAGGATGCCCGCGTCGCCTTCGTCGGCGACGTGCTGTTCGCCGGCTCGATCGGGCGCACCGATTTTCCGCGCGGCAATTACCAGCAGCTCATCGACTCCATCACCGGCCGGCTGTGGCCGCTGGGCAGCGACATGCATTTCGTGCCCGGCCACGGCCCGATGTCGACCTTCGGACGCGAGCGCCAGACCAACGGCTATGTCGCCGACGAGGCGCTGGCGACGACCAAGAACCTCGACTGATCATCGCGCCGCCAGCGCGGCGACCCATGTCTCGAGGGCGGCCGTATCGGCGATGTCGCCCGGCCAGGCCACCGCCGGCTTGTACGACTGGTTGGCGAGGCGCTCGCGGTGGCGATACAGCTTGATCGGAAACTGCAGCACGGCGTGGCCGCTGGGCAGCGGCGCGGGGCGATTCTCCAGCAGAAAGGTGTCGGACTGGGTCTCCGCCCCGATCTGCACGACGTGCGGCAGCTTGAGCACGAGATCGACAAGATTGAGGCAGGAACTGACGCAGGCGCCGTCGGTGAGCAGATAGGGAACGGCCGACACCGCATGACGCGGCGCATCGGCGGCAACATCGAGGATCGCGTATTCGTCCGGATCGATATAAAGCGGATCGCCGTTTTTGATCGCCCGGGCGAGGCCGCGACGGACGCGATCGAATCCGCCATAGGCCACCGATCGCTCGCCGAACATTTTCTTGATCACCGGCTCGACCGCGTCGAGATAGGCAAGGTTCTGCGGCGAGGCGCGCCATTCGGCCTGGAGGTTCTTCGGCCGCACCGCGGCAACGGCGCCCGCGCCCCAGATCGCGTTCAAGACGCGCAGCGCGACGAAGGTGTTGCCGCCATTGTTGCCGCGCAGATCGACGACGACGTAGCGCGCGGCGCGGACCGCCGGCGCCTTGGCCTCGATCTCGGCCATGAGCGTCTCCAGGCCGGCGACGGCCTGCGGATTGAGTGCGTTCAGCGTGGGGATGCCGACCCAAAAGCCGCCGCCGGCCGTGGCCCGAACGCCGCCTTGCGGCTGCGGTGCGATGCCCTGTGCCTTGGCGAGGCGCGCGCGGTATTCGTCTTGCGGCAGCTCGCGCCAATCCAGGTCGTCGCTCCACGACGCCCCGCCGCGCCGCCAATCGCAGCGCCGCAGCAAGGGCAAGAACGGATTGCCGCGATCGAGCAGAAGCAACGGCGCGACCTCGCGGCGCGAGGACTCCACGGTCCAGCGCCCGTCATAGGCCTCGAGCCGCGCTTGTGCGAGCGCCGCAACGGGGACGCCGTCGCACCCTTCCAGTACGGCCCCCAAAAGGGCGTCGTTCGGCGCCGCCGTGTCGACGATCCGAAACGCACCGCCGCGATAGCCGACGAGGAAGCCGGGCCAGCGCGCCGGGAGCGGTGCGTCGAAATCGATCCAAAGATGATCGTCCTGGAAGACGTTGGCGAAATGCGCCAGCGCGAAGCGATAGCCCGCATAGGACTCGATTTTGCCCGCATCCGCTTTGGCCGTGGCGCGGTCGAGATCGGCGAGGAAGGCCGGGGCCTCGCCGGGAACGCCGCCGGGCGACTGCGCCAGCAACGTGGCGCGCGCCGCGGCAAGATCGTCGCGCGCCGCCTTGCTCCAGTCCTCGCCCGCGGCCGGCACGCGGGCGCAAATGCCTATTGCGAGGAGAACAACCGTGCCGACAAACCGATAACGCATGAGCGATCCCAAAAGAGATACCGAAGCCTTGGATGCGCGCGGACCGGCGGCGGATGCATCACGCTGACGTGATCGCCGCCGCCGCAGACCAACGGCTATGTCGCCGACGAAGCGCTGGTGACGACAGCCGATCTTGGACCCAAGCCCAAGCCGTATTCCTGAGGATGGACCGACAATGGCAAGTGGAGCGCAGCGGGCCGGAGACGACCGGCCCGCTGCCTCCCTTGGATGCGCCTCTTATCGGCGCACTCTCCCACCAGAGCGGTTCGCAAGCCGATCCGGATCAGACGCCCGATTTCGCGGACAGGCCTCCGCGAGCGTGAGCGGAAGCCTGCGCGACCGCCCCGTCCGGCCGGCCAAGATCGCCTCGAAGGCGATACGGATCGCATCGGCGACGTGCCGCGCGCCGAGCTTGCGCATGAGATGGGCACGGTGAATCTCGACCGTGCGCGGACTGATTCCGAGGTTGTGAGCGATGACCTTGTTCGACTGACCGGCGAGGAGACCTTCAAGAACCTCGCGGCATCGCGGCGAAAGGGAGGCAACGCGAAACGCCGCGTCGAAGGGCGATCGGCCGAGCGGGCCGTTTTCAGTTGCGTTCATGGCTTGCACTCCGTTGCCGATGGGACCGGACCGTTCGAGAGCGTGGCCTGCACCACGCGCGCCAGCTGGAGCCGGGTAACCGGCTTCGCCATCACGCCGTCGGCGCCGAGCTTTGCTGCAAGATGCAGGACAAACGCGCTTTTCAACGCCCCTTTGCCGCCGGACATCGCCACGACCTTCGTGTCGGGATAATCGCGCTTGATCTCCATCAGCAATTCGATGCCGTCCTTGCCGGGCATCAAAATTTCGGTCAGCACGAGCGCGGGCGCGAAATCGCGGAAGCATCGCAGACCGGCGAAGCCGTCGCTCGCGGTCGCGACCGCATAGCCGTCGAGCGTCAGGCTTTGCGAGGCGGCCCGCAGCACCAGGCCGTCGGGATCGATTACGAGAATTCGAACAGACATGTGTCTATGGCACTGCGCCGCGCCCGAACCAGGGACGCGGAAGCCCGCAGCGCGGCATTCCCTGTGGTTTCAGAGCAGGATTTGGTTGCTGCCTCCAAGGGCGGCAACTGTCAGATTTGCTAGGCCGGCGCGCCTCTGCCCAGAACCTTGCCGACGAGTTCGGCCGTGTTACGGGCGCCGAGCTTTCGCATCATGTTGGCGCGATGGAAATCCACCGTGCGCGGACTAATGCCGAGCGTCCGCGCCGCCTGCTTGCTGGAGGCGCCCTTGGCAAGCTGCGCCAACACGACGCGCTCGCGGTCGGTCAGCGCACCCTCCTGCACGAGGCGCTCGGGCAGGAGGGCCAGATCGCCATTGAGAAGACGTATTTCGCGCTTTGCACGATCCGCACCCGGCACCTGGAGGAACTGCCACTGGCCGCGGCGCCGGGCGATGACGGCCTGGTGGCTTCGCGCGACGTCAAGCACGTCCTCCGGCTGACTCGTTTTCATCGTATAGGCGCATAGCATGACGATGCGTCGCCGCTCGATGGCGGCATCGAGCGCGTGCTCATACTCCACGATGTCGCGCCAACCCTCCACACTGCGCCAGAGCGGGTTGCCGCAGGCCCTCACGCCGTCGAGCCCGCGCGCGAGCGCGTCGTCGATGCATTTGTGCCAGCTGGCCACGACCTTTTCCCAGCTGAAGCGTCCGTTCTCGTAGTACCAATCCTGCGCCGCGAACACTTCGAACCGGCGCGCGCGATGGCGCTCCGCAAAGCCGGGCACAAGCCGCGTCAGCGCGGCCATCGCTTCATCGACCGACAGCGGGCGCGAGACGATCCAGATGCAATGTTCCGCCCCATCGCGCGCCGCGGCAAAGTAAGTGCAGCCCGCGTCGAGAACATCCTGCTTGGTCTCGCAGAACATGCACATATGCGAGCCCCAGGGAATTCTGCCGATTGGTTCGATGCCGGTGTCGCGCAAGCAGTCTTGCGGCTCCGGATCCGTCCAGCACAATGAGATCGGCCGTCGCTGCGCCGGTGCGGCCTTGCGGCTTGCAGGCGTCAAATCGGTTCCCTTCATGACGGCCCACTCTTTCCGGCCGCAAAGGTCTACAACGAGCAAAAGTACGCCCATTGCGCAAAAAATGCGAATGCGCGCCGGCGCAGGGTTACGGCTGGAGCCGTGTTCGCGCGCAACAGGTCCGCGATCGGCGGGCATCACCGCGATGTGATTGCCGCGCTCGCAGCGACAATGCGAGCATGCGCGACAATCCCTGGGGGAACGACATGCGCGTTTCGACTCTTCTTATCGCGGCCATGTTCGCCTGCGCCGCGCTGCCGGCGCGGGCGGGCGACCTCTACGCCTACGATGCGTCCGCTCCGCTCAATCCCGTGTTCGGCAAGGAGCGGGTCGTCGCCAAGGGCGTGGTGGCGCAGGACGTGCACTTTACTTCGACCACCGGGCACGTCGTCACCGGCGAGATCGTTCACGGCAAAGCCGCGAAATCGCGGCCGGCGATCCTGTTCGTGCACTGGCTGGGCGAGCCCAAGACCACCAACCATACCGAGTTCGAGCCCGACGCCATCGCGCTGGCGCGGCATGGCGCGGTGTCGCTCCTGATCGACACGATGTGGGCGAAGGACGATTGGTTCGACACGGTGGGCAAGGATGCCTCGGCCGACGGCCCGCTGGTGGAGGCGCAGGTGATCGATCTGCGCCGCGCGCTCGACCTTCTGCTGGACCAGCCCGGCGTCGACCCCAAGCGCGTCGCCTATGTGGCGCATGATTTTGGCGCGATGTTCGGCGCGCTGATGGCCAATGTGGAAACGCGGCCGACCGCGTGGACCTTGATGGCGGGCGTGCCGACGCTGGCGGAGTGGTATCGCTTCGGGAAGACCAAGCATGCCTGGCGGGATTATGAAGGCTATGCCGCCGCGATGGGGCGCTACGGCATCACGGACGGGCTCGGCAAGCTGGGCGGCAAGAGAGTGCTGCTGCAATTCGCGACCAAGGATTATTTCATCTCGCAGGAGAAGGCGTTCGCCTTCATCGGCGCGGTGCCGGGCGCGAAGACCGCGATCTTCTACGACACCGATCACGCGCTGGCGCTGCCGGAGGCGGCGGCGGACCGCGACGGGTGGCTGGAGAAGGCGCTGGCACGATAACCTCTCCCGCTTGCGGGAGAGGTCGCGAGCAAAGCGAGCGGGTGAGGGCCAGGCAGCCTCGCCCTCCCCTCACCCGAAAAATGCTGCGCATTTTTCGACCTCTCCCGTGAACGGGAGAGGTTTGGTCAGCTCACCCAGCGTCAACTGCCCCGAAACGACTCGACTTCCCCGGCCCCGCCTGATTTTTTGTCGGGCGCAAAGCCATCGAAATATCCGGGAGCGACGCCATGACCGCCATCAACTCCGTCACCGACTTTTCCAGGGAAGGCGAGATCGGGATCATCACGCTGAATTCGCCGCCGGTGAACGCGCTGTCGGCGGCGGTGCGCGACGGGCTGCATGGCGGCTTTAAGGCGGCGATCGCCGATCCCGCCGTCAAGGCCATCGTGCTGATCTGCGAGGGGCGCACCTTCATCGCCGGCGCCGATATCTCCGAATTCGGCGGCGCCATGAAGGGCGCCTCGCTGTTCGAGGTGCAGAACATGATGGAGTCCTCGCCCAAGCCGGTGATCGCGGCGATCCATGGCACGGCGCTGGGCGGCGGATTGGAAGTGGCGCTGTGCGCGCATTATCGCGTCGCGGTCCCGAGCGCCAAATGCGGATTGCCGGAGGTGAATTTGGGACTGCTCCCCGGCGCGGGCGGCACGCAGCGGCTGCCGCGCATCGCGGGCGTCGAAAAGGCGCTGGAGATGGTGACGAGCGGCCAGCATGTCGGCGCCAAGCAGTGCCTGGAGATGGGATTGGTCGATGCGCTGGCCGACGAGGGCACGCTGAAAGAGGGCGCCATCGCGTTTGCGAAGAAGGTGCTGGCCGAGAACAAGCCGCTGGTGAAGGTGCGCGACAACAACACCAAGACCGACGCCGCCAAGGGTCATCCGGAGATCTTCGCCGCCTTCCGCAAAGCCAATGCGCGCAAGTTCCGCGGCTTCAAGGCGCCGGAAGCGAACATCCAGTGCATCGAGGCGGCGGTGAACCTGCCGTTCGAGGAAGGCCTGAAGGCCGAACGCAAGCTGTTCATGGAAGTCATGACGGGCGCGCAATCGGCGGCGCAGCGCTATTACTTCTTCGCCGAGCGGCAGGCCAACAAGATTCCGGACGTGCCCGTCGACACGCCGCTCATCCCCATCAAGAAGGTCGGCATCATCGGCGCCGGCACGATGGGCGGCGGCATCGCGATGAATTTCGTCAATGCCGGCATCCCGGTGACCATCGTCGAGGTCAAGCAGGACGCGCTGGACCGCGGGCTGAAGGTCGTGCGCGGCAATTACGAGCGCAGCGCCAAGAACGGCCGCTTTCCGCTGTCCGACGTCGACAAGCGCATGGCGATGTTCACCGGTTCGCTCGACATGTCGGCGCTGGCCGATTGCGACCTCGTGATCGAGGCGGTGTTCGAGCGCATGGACATCAAGAAGGACATCTTCACGAAGTTGGACGCGATCGTGAAGCCGGGCGCGATCCTGGCCACGAACACCTCGGCGCTGAACATCGACGAGATCGCTTCCGTCACGAAGCGGCCCGAAGCCGTGATTGGCCTGCACTTCTTCTCGCCCGCGAACGTGATGAAGCTGCTGGAGATCGTGCGCGCCGATCACACGTCCAAGGAGGTGATCGCGACCTCGATGAAGCTGGCCAAGACGATCGGCAAGATCGCGGTGCTGGTGGGCGTGTGCCCGGGCTTCGTCGGCAACCGCATCCTGGGCGCGCGCGGCCGCGAGGCGCAGAAGATGGTGCTGGAAGGCGCGATGCCGTGGGACGTCGACCGCGTGCTCTACGATTTCGGTTTTCCCATGGGACCGTTCGCGATGAGCGATCTGGCCGGGCTCGACATCGGCTGGGTGAAGGAGAAGTCCAAGGGCGAGACCATCCGCGACGTGCTGTGCGAGGCGGATCGGCGCGGCCAGAAGACCGGCGCCGGCTATTACGACTATGACGCGGACCGCAACGCCAAGCCGAGCCCGGTGACCGAGAAGATCATCCACGATTTCGTCGCCAAGTCGGGGCGCAACCCGCGCAAGATCGGCGACGACGAGATCCTGGAGCGCTGCCTCTATCCGATGATCAACGAAGGCGCGAAGATCCTGGAGGAGAAGAAAGCCATCCGGCCGTCCGACATCGATGTGGTGTGGGTGAACGGCTATGGCTGGCCGGTCTATCGCGGCGGCCCGATGCACTATGCCGACCAGATCGGCCTCGACAAGGTGCTCGCCAAGCTGAAGGAATTCCAGGCCACGATGGGCGACGCGTTCAAGCCCGCGGCGCTGCTGGAGAAGCTGGCGGCCGAGGGCAAGCGCTTCGCGGACCTGCGCTAGAAGCGGCGCGGGTTCAGGTGCGCGGGAAGGGCAGCGAGCGAATATAGGCGATGAGCGTCTTCATGTCGTCGTCGGTGACATAGCTGCGGTTGGTGCCCGCCTTCATCCGCGGCATCGCCGGATCGCTGCCGTCGGCCGGCCAAGCCAGCATGCGCAGCACCCGGCATTTCGACACGACATCGGCGTCGGACGTCATCGCCGCATAATTCTGAGTCGGATCGACGATACGAACATTGACGTAGTTCGGCGGGCGATTCACCACCGAATGAAGGAACGCGTCTTCGCTGTCCCAGGAAAAGCCGCCGCTGAGCGGGTTATGCCGACCAAAGATGCCGATGCGAACCATCCGGTCGGAGGCGTCGGCGATGCGGTTCAAGATCGCCTGCACGTCGGCGAAGGTCGTCATGGCTTGCGCTCCATTTGGGCCGCGGAATAGGCGATCAAAGTGGCGGCCGTTTGCGCGGCCTGTGCCAGACCCGCCGGATTGCCGGCCCCGGTCCAAGGTTGAACCTCCGCCGCGAGTGCGGCGAGCTCCGCCTTCGGCAACGTGCCGGCATTGTTGAGGACATAAGCGCCGACCGCGGCGGCGGCGCGCGCCCGAAGATCGTCGCTCAGGCCCGCATTCCCCGCGATCTCCTTCGCCGTGCCGGCGAAGATCGCCCCGCCGGTATGGCTGAGCGCCAGCAGGGCCATGCCGCGCGCGTCCACCGGCGCGCGGCTGTCGCGGATCAACGCTTGGATCAATGCGATCGAAACCGGATCGGTGTCGCTCATCAGCGCGAAGCTGGCCAGACCCTTGGCCTGCCATAGGTTCACGCCGGCATCGACCGGCGTCGCGGGATCGAGCTGCAGGATCTTGCGCAAGACGGCGCGCACCGCGTCGGGCGGCGGCGGCGGATTGTCCTTTGCGCCGCCCATCGCCATGCCGCCCATTGCCCCGCCGCCGGACGGCAATTGCAGGTAGTTCGAAGCGATCAGGAAATCGATCGCGTCCTGCGGGGGAAATTCCTGCGCCTGCTGGGGCTTGGCCAGAAACGCGCCGAGCTGCGCGACGGCCATGGTCGCCACGCCGCCGGCGCTGCCGGGATCGAGCACCGCATCGCGCATGTTGCCATAGTCGGTCGCGCGCTGGTCGTTGGTGAAGGCCGGCGCCACGAGATCGGACGGCGGGAGCGCGGCGGTGGGCCGCGCGAACATGCGAAGGCCGAGCGCCGTGTGGACCTCGCGCACCAGCGCGGGATCTTTCGCGCCTTTCGCGATCGCCGCCGCGGAGGCGACGGCCGCGGCCGTGTCGACACGCTCCAGAATCCGCAGGCCCGCAACCTTCAGCGCGGCCGGGGTGCGGCGCGCCTCGACGATCGCGCGGACGGCGGCGACGGCGTCCGGCTTGGAGGCCTGAGCGGGATCGACGCGTTCCGACGCGGCGAGCCGCGCCTCAGCCGGTTTCGAGGCGTCGAGGAAGTCGGCCAGAGCGCCGGGCAAAGGCCGCATGTCGTCCGGAAACGGCGGCATGCTCTGTGCCGGCGACCACGGGATCGTGTCGTAGCCGACATTGGTGTCGTCGCCGCTGTTCGCGTAGCCCTGATAGTCGATCATGTCGGCCGAGGTCGGCGTCGCGTCCTGCTGCGGCCATACGCCGGACATGCCGCTTGCCGGGAAGGGGCCGCCGGGCGCGGAAGGCGGCCGGCGCATCACGATATCGGGCGGGTTCGACGGATTGGTCGTCGCGCCGTTCCACGGCCACATCGTATCGAAGAGATGGTGGCCGATGGGCTGCTGGCGCGCCTGTTGCGGCGTCGTGAAGGCGTCGTTCGGCCAGAAGTTCTTCTCGTTCTTGCCGTCGCGGGCGTAGCGGCCATAGGACTGCTGCCAGGCCGCCCAAAGCCAATCGAAATAGCTGTGGAACGGCCAGAACAGCGGATCGCTCGGCGAGATGCGGCAGTTCGACATCCAGGGGCCCGACCAGCCATGGCCGACATTGTGCGGATCGGATTCGATGGAATTCGTCGCGAAATAGAAGCTGTCCTGATCGGGATTCTTGGCCGGGTCGATCGGCGCGATCAGATCGCCCGGGCGCAGGAAGTGCACGAGCAGGCGATTGTTCGTCCAGCGGGTGAGGACGCCGCGGTCGGGCAGATACCAGCCATAGAGCGGATTGCCCGGCGCGAAGTCCGTCGGCTCGGCGACCGTAAAGGGCGATTGCTGCGTCGGGTCGCCGCTCGGGGTGACCGAATTGGAACCGGTGAAGTCGCGGCTGAACACGGCGGAGACGGTCGTGGCCGTCGGCGTACGATAGATCGGCCAATAGGGAAGCGTCACGGAGGGGTCGATTTTCTGAAGCGCCCGCTCCATCTCCAGCAAGAAGGCCCGGTGCCAAGTCAGGAAGGCCGAACCCTTATGCTCCTGGTCCGGATAATCCGTCGGCTTGATGTTCAAAGGATCGTCCGGCGAGCCCTTCGCGCCAAGGTCGTGCATGGCGACCAGCAGGTCGAAATAGCTGTTGCCCGTCGGCGTCTGCGCCATGCGGAAGCGCAACTTCGCCATCGCCCAGAGGTAGCGGTTTCTTTCCGGGTCGGTGAGCGTGTCGAGGCTGCGGCGCACGCGCACCATGAGCTTCTGCGATCCGATCACCGGCCCCACCGGCGAATTCAAATGCGCGACGATCGTGGTGTCCTTGTCGGAGGTGCTGAAATAATGGAATGCGCCCGCGACGACGAAGGACACGGTGTGCCCCAGCGGCACGGTAAGCGCCAATTGGTCGAGCGAGGGGCTGCCCGCATCGATGGCCTTGCGATAGCTGTCGGCATCGGTGGCGAAATTGACATGACCGTGGCCGTCGGCGGCCGCGTCCGCGTTGGTCAGATAGATCGTCAGCCCGCCCCGCGGCGCGCGCCGCGCCTTGCCCTTCGCATAGGGAATATAGACCTTCAATGTCGCCGGCGCGGGCGCCCAGGTGACGTAATCGTCGTCGGCACTGGACGTGTTGCGGATGTCGATCGCCGCGCGGATGTTCGACGGCGTGCGCAAGGGCTTCACGGGTTTCGCTTGCGCGGCCGACACGGTCAGCGCCAGCAGCGGCATGGCCGCCCATACGGCGCAAACACGCCAATTCGCAATGGCCATAATCCCCTCCCGTAAAATGTGCGACGCAGCGCCCGGATGCATGGCGCCAAAGGAATGGCGATCTCAAATGATCGCGATAGTAATCAGGATTGTTCTACAAGCGCAATCGACGCAGATGGAAGACTACGACAAATGATGCGCACGCTTACAAGTCACTTCGCGCGATTTGAACTGGTCTTGTGACCCAAATTGGGTGCGCCGTCGCCGTTCAATTGTCCGTCCAGGCAACGCCGATGCAATTGCGGTACGGCTTGGTCGTGAAGAGGCTAAGGCGGTTTGCGAACTCCGCTTTCTGCTCGGGTGTCTTGCTCCGCGAAATCGCCTCGCCCTCAGCTTGCCTTGCCTGCTCGTAGTCTCCGGCCAATGCAAAGGCGCAGGCCAAGGTATCGTAATTGTCCGAATTCGGTTGGATCCCGGTGGCCTTCGTCGCCAGCTGCACCGCATCGAACGTGCCGGCGCCGTGCGTGAATTCCCTGGTCGAGATCAGCCAAGCCAGCGAATTGTAAGCCGACGGCGAGGATGGATAGAGGTCCGTCGCCCGTTGAAACTCCCTGGCCGCCAACGGGTAGTTGCCGAGCTCTTGGGCAAGCTGGCCAAGAAGTCGATAAACGTAGCCCATCGTGGCATCGGTCGTCATGTCGATCCCTTGATAGGGCGGCAAATCCGGCTCGGAAAGTCGGCACTGCTCCTGGCCATTGGTGTCCCAATTGACCGAATGTTGGTCGTCGATGTGAAAGCGCACGAAGTTGTGTTGCTTTCCGTCGCCGGCATAGGTCATTTCGACCAACGATGCGGGTACGCGCAACGCTTCAGCCACCGTCAGGACGATCATCGATGCCGTGTCGCAATCGATGCTGTACCAATCGCCCGTCTGGGGATCGTTCCGGAGGGTCAGCGCGTCCGCGAGCGTATTCGTGGGAATGTTCAGGGCAAATCCATGCGCGATCAGCACATCCGCCGTCGCCCGTCCGATGGCGATGACCTCGCGGGTCCTCGCGTCGGTATCGCCCTCCAAAGCGACGGGTCCGACCTTCGCCAAGGTCTCGCCGACGAGCCGGTCCAACAATTGGTAGGCGCTGTCGGGCACGAAACAGACGTCCGACTCCGCAGCGAGAATCTTGAATGCGAGCCCCTTGTGCTTGGGCACATAGTGCCGAACGCCATGCTTGTCGCAGGGCCTCTGGGCGAGCTTGACTTGGGGCCAATGTATCGGCTCGGCCGGCGAATAGCCGCATTCGATGATCCGCGCCGGCGTCATCGCGTCCAGCGCCGTCGCCCTTCCATAGAGATCGGTCGGAATGACGACGAAAGAAAGCAAGGCGGCGATGGCTTTATAGCCTGACATGGACAATCCCCACTTTGTCTTCACCAGAGCTCCCAAGCATAATGACAATATTCGATCGCCACGCAATGTCACGGCACGTCCGGTCGCGGCCCGTGGAAAAAATAGGGGCCATGCGCGTAGCCGCCCGGGTCTGACCTCGCTTGTGGGCGCCATCACCGCGCCCTAGCCTTCCGACGCGGGGTGAGGAGATCCAGCGTGCCCTTCACGAAGGCCGGCGACATCGACATCTATTGCGAGCGGGCCGGCGCCGGTCCGCGGCTGCTGTTCATCTCCGGCTCGGGCAGCGATCTTCGAATGAAGCCCAATCAGATGGACGGGCCGTTTCCCAAGGCGTTCGACATCCTCTCCTACGATCAGCGCGGACTGGGGCAGACATCCAAGCCCGACGCGCCTTATTCCATGGCGCAATATGCGGACGACGCGGCGGCGCTGATGGACGCGGTCGGATGGCACAGCGCGCGTGTGATCGGCGTGTCGTTCGGCGGCATGGTGGCGCAGGAGTTCGTGCTGCGGCATCCGGCGCGAGTCGAGCGGCTGGTGCTCGCCTGTACCTCGCCGGGCGGAGCGGGCGGCGCGTCCTTTGCGTTCCACGAGATCGAACAGATGAGCGCGCTGGAGCGCGCGCGCCACATGCTGCCGATCGGCGACACGCGGCGCGATGCGGCGTGGCAGGCGGCCCATCCGCAGACGGCCGAGCAGGTCGTTGCCTTCTCGGCGAGCGATCCGTATGCGGACGAGCCCGGCCGCGCCATGGGCTATCGCCGCCAGCTCGAAGCGCGGCGCCATCACGACACCTATGGCCGGCTGGCGCAGATCGATTGCCCGGTGATGATCGCGGCGGGCCGCTATGACGGCATCGCGCTGCCGGCAAGCCAAGAGAAGATGGCGGCGCGGATCGGGGGCGCGGAGTTGCGCTTCTTCGAGGGCGGGCACCTCTTCATGCTGCAGGACCGCGCCGCCCTGCCGGCGATGGTGGAATTCTTGAAGGGGTGACACAGCTCACCCTGTCGTCCCCGGCGCTCGTCGCGCGACAGCGCGATGCGCGGGAAGGGGACCCAGGTCGTGACAATGCCACGCTGCTTCATGTAAATACGACGCGCACGATCAACCCCGTCCTGGTTGCGACACCTGGGTCCCCTTGCCTTCGCGTTGCTCGCGCAACGCTCAGCCGGGGATGACAGGGGAGTTTGAATGTTCCACCTTTTCCCCACCGCGCTCGCCACGCTGTTCGTCGCCATCGGCCCCATCGAGGTCGCGTCGATGTTCCTGGGCCTGACCGCCGGCATGGCCAAGGCGGAGCGGCGCAACACCGCGATCGTCTCGGCGCTGGTGTCGGCCGGTGTGCTGGTGGCGTTCGCGCTGGGCGGCATCCAGCTTTTGAACCTGATCGGCGTCGGCCTGCCGGCGTTCCGCACCGCCGGCGGCGTGCTGCTGTTGATGGTGGCGGCGGATCTGTTGCTGGCGCAGCACTCCGCAATCTCGTCGATCACCCCGACCGAGGAAGGCGAGGCGCAGCGCCACGAGACCGACGTGGCGGTGTTTCCGCTCGCCATTCCGCTGACCGCGGGGCCGGGCAGCATGACGGCGGTCGTGCTGCTGATGGGCAAGGCGCATGGGCCGGCCGACACCGCGGCGGTTCTGGCGGCGCTGGGGCTGATCGTGGCGATCACCTTCGCGGCCATGCTGGCGTCGGACCGGCTGATGCGGCTGCTGCGCAAGACCGGCGCCAACGTCATCGCGCGCGTCTCCGGCGTGCTGCTGGCGGCGCTCGCCATGCAGTTCATCTTCGACGGCTTGAGCACGAGCGGATTGTTCCGATGACCGACACGCCAGAGATGATCTCCATCGGTGCGCGGCTGAAGGAGATCGTGGCGCAGAAGCCCGACGCGCCGGCGGTGACGTGCCAGGACGCGACGCGGACATGGGCGCAGCTGCATCGCCGCAGCAACCGCATGGCGCGCGGCATGCTGGCCGAGGGCGTCAAGCACGGCGACTTCGTCACCGTCGCGCTGCCCAATGGAATTGCGTTCGTCGAGGCCTGCTATGCCTGCTGGAAGATCGGCGCCGTGCCGCAGCCGGTATCGTCGCGCCTTCCCGCGAGCGAACTGGCGGCGATCATCGATCTGGCCCGGTCGCCCATCGTGGTCAGCGACACGCCGATGACCGCGCCCGCGCCGGTGGTGTCGACCGGGGCACTGCTCGCCGCCTCGGACGATGACGGCGATCTGCCCGACGCGGTGTCGCCGTCCTGGAAGGCGCCGACCAGCGGCGGCTCGACGGGGCGGCCCAAGCTGATCGTCTCGGGCACGGCGGGGCTGACGGCCAAGGGCGGCGGCCCGACGCCGTTCTGGCTTCATACCCCCGACACCATCGCGCTGATGCCGGGGCCGCTCTACCACAACGGGCCGTTCAGCAATGTGTTCATCGCGCTCAACGCGGGCGCGCATGTCGTCGTGATGACGAAGTTCGACGCCGAGGCGACGCTGCGCGACATCGAACGCCATCGCGCGAACTGGATCTATCTGGTGCCGACGATGATGAGCCGCATCTGGCGGCTGCCGGGCCGCGCCGACTACGACGTGTCGAGCCTCAAGACCGTGTGGCATCTGGCGGCGCCCTGCCCGCCGCAGCTCAAGGAACATTGGATCGATTGGCTCGGCGCCGACGCGATCTGGGAGCTCTATGGCGGCACCGAGGCGCAGGCCGCCACCACGATCTCGGGCCGCGAGTGGCTCGCGCATCGCGGCTCTGTCGGGCGGGTGATGCCCGGCGGCGAGATGAAGGCGTTCGACGCGCATGGCCATCCGCTGCCGCCCGGCGAGACCGGCGAGATCTATATGCGGCGCGAGGCGCACATGCCGCCGACCTATCGCTATGTCGGCGCCGAGGCGCGCAGCCTGCACGACGGCTGGGAATCGATCGGCGATATCGGCTGGTTCGACAAGGACGGCTATCTCTATCTCGCCGACCGGCGCACCGACATGATTTTGGTCGGCGGCGCCAACGTCTATCCGGCGGAGATCGAGGCGGCGCTGGACGAGCATCCGCTGGTGGCGTCGAGCGCGGCGATCGGCCTGCCGCACGAGGAACTGGGCAATCAGGTGCACGCGATCATCCAGCCGCGGCCGGGCCTGGAGCTCGACGATCTGAAGCGGCATCTGGCGGAGCGGCTGGTGATCTACAAGCAGCCTCGGAGCTTCGAGTTCGTCGCCGAAAACGTGCGCGACGACGCCGGCAAGGTGCGACGCACCGCGCTTAGGGATGAGCGGGTGAGCAAGGAAAAATAACTGTCATCCCGGACGGGCCGCAGGCCCGATCCGGGACCCATCGCGCAGCAGCCCCGGATAGAGATCGGTCCAGCGCGGATTATCGTCCTCGATCAGCGTTATCTTCCAGTCACGGCGCCAGCGTTTGATACGCTTTTCGCGGTCGATGGCGGCGTGGATGTTCTGGTGCCATTCGTACCAGACGAGCATCTTCACGGCGTATTTCTTCGTGAACCCCGGAAGCACGCCTTCCTTATGCTCCCACATCCGTTTGATCAGATTGTTCGTCACGCCGGTGTAGAGCGTCCCATACGGAGCGCTTGCCAGCATATACACCCAATAGGAATGTTCGCGCATGCCGCACCATGGGTCCCGGATCGCCGCTTCGCGGCGTCCGGGATGACAATATTGGTGCGAGAGAGAACGCGAGTCTACTCCGCCGCGACGGCGTGGGGCTGCGCCACGGGCGCGCCGATGGCTTGCTTGGCGCGCTGGTAGCAGACGGGCTTGCCGATGTTCAGGCGCGCGCGCGCCGCTTCGAGCGGTTCGGCGAACAGCGCTTCGTAGTCTTCGTTGTGCAGCCAGGACGCGGCCTTGCCGTGGGCGTAGCCTTCCCACGCGGCGCGGCGCACCAGCCGGCCGCCCGGTTCGCGCAAGCTCCTGAGCGCGCCCATCAGCGCGATGAAGCCCCAGCCCAGGCCGCCGGTCTGCGCATAGGTAAAGGCGACGAGGCAGAGCTCGCCCAGGGGATCGTCGGCCTGATAGCCGGTGAGCACATGCCAGATGTCGTGGATGTCGCGCTCGCGCCGGCCGAACCAGGCGTAAGGATGCGCGACGTCGCTCGAGCCGCTGCCATGCGCTTCCTCGCCGACGTCCGCGAGCCCGGCGGCGGAGTAGCCCGTGCGTTCGATGAAGGCGCGATAGGTGGCGCCGACCGTGCCGGGCGCGAAGCGCGCGAGGAAGTCGCGGTCCATCAACCGGGTGAGCAATTCCAGCCGGGCATAAGCGAGGCGTCCGCCCTCGGGCGTCTGCAGCAGGCGGTGGTAGTTCTTCGCCACCACGTCGGCGTTCAGCGACCGCATGATGTGAAAGACCTGAACCGTGTCGTTGGGATCGGCGATCAGCTTGCCCATGGCGCGGAAGGCGGTCTTCCAGTCGCGACGGCGGCTGATGATCGAGGGAGCGGCCATGGATCGAACTCCGTGCCAATATCTGACAATCTTGATTGTCAGATAGTCAGTATGCAGGGTGGAGTCAAGATGGCCGTGACGGAAAAGGAAAAGCGCCGCTATGGCGGCGCCAGTTTCGAGGACCGCCAGGCCGAGCGGCGGCAGAAGCTGATTCTGGCCGCGATCGCGGTGTTCGAGCGGGTCGGGCGCGACGGCGCGACCGTGGCGGCGATCTGCGCCGAGGCCGGGCTGACGGCGCGGTATTTCTACGAATCCTTCCCGTCCCGCGACGCCCTGTTCCTGGAAGCCTATCGGGTGGTGCAGCGCGAATTGCTGGCCGAGATCGGCCGGGCGGCGGGCGGCGCCGATCCGGTGCGCGCGGCCCTGACCACGTTCTTCTCCGCCCTGGCCGCGCATCCCGGACCGGCCCGGGTGTTCCTGCTCGATCCGCATGGCCGCGAGCCGGAGATGCAGGCCGCCGGGCACGAGACCGCGATGCGGCTGACTGGCGTGTTCGCGCCGGGCGTGCGCGATCCGCTGGCACAGGCCGGCGTGCTGGGTGCGATCATCGACATCGCACGGCGCTGGATCGCCGGCGGCTTCGCCGAGCCCGTGGAGCAGGTGACGGCGACGGCGCTTCGATTCGCGAAGGCGGGGCGGGAATAATCTCTCCCCTAAGCGGGAGGGTTATCGGTGCTGGGAACCTCCGCCGCGGCGTGGCAGTTTCCGCTGCATGGCCGGTCTTTCCACCTATCACGCCAAGCGCGACTTCAAGCTGACGCGCGAGCCGCGCGGCGCGGTGGCGCGCGGCAAGGCAAAGTATCGCTTCGTCATCCAGCGCCACGACGCGACGCGCCTGCACTACGACCTCAGGCTGGAACTCGGCGGCGTCTACAAATCCTGGGCGGTGACCAAGACGCCGTCGCTCGATCCCGCCGTGAAGCGGCTGGCGGTGGAGGTCGAGGACCATCCGATCGCATACGGCACCTTCGAGGGCACGATCCCGCAAGGCCAGTATGGCGGCGGCACGGTGCAGCTTTGGGACCGCGGAACGTGGAGCCCGCAGGGCGACGATCCGGCGCGCGAACTGGCGGGCGGGCACCTGAAATTCGTCATGGCGGGCGAGCGCATGAAGGGCAAATGGGCGCTGATCCGCATGCGCGACGACGCGGCGCGCGCCGGCGCCAAGGTTCGCCACAACTGGCTGCTCGTCAAGGAGATCGACGGCGAGGCCAAGCGCGGCAAGGCGGGCGACGCGCTGACCAAGGACGTCACCTCGGTGAAGACCGGCCGTACGCTCGACGAGATCGCCGCCAAATCGACCAAGGTGTGGAATTCCGACCGCTCGGTCGACGAGAACGTGAAGGCCTTGAAGCGAGCCGCGCCGAAAAAGGCCGCTGCAAAAAAGAAGACCCGCAAGACAGCGAAGCGCCGCGCGTGACCGCGATACCGGACTTCGTGGCGCCGCAACTGGCGAAGCTCGTAAAGGCGCCGCCGACGGGCGCCAACTGGGTGCACGAGGTCAAGTTCGACGGCTACCGCCTGCAAATGCGAGTCAAGAAAGGCCGCGCGGTGCTGCGCACGCGCAAGGGGCTCGACTGGACCGAAAAATTCCCCCAGATCGCGGCCGAGGGCGCGCGCCTGCCCGATTGCCTGATCGACGGCGAGATCTGCGCTTTGAACGCGGAGGGCGCCGCCGATTTCGGGGCGCTGCAGCTCGCGCTGTCGGAGCACAAGACCGCGAAGCTGGTGTTCTTCGTGTTCGACTGCCTGTTCGCGGGCGGCCGCGATCTGCGCACGCTGCCATTGTCGGCACGCAAGGACGCGCTCAAAGCGGTGTTGAAACCGGCGGCGCGCACCAAACGCATCCGCTTCGTGCCGCATTTCGCCAGCGAGGGTCACGCCATGCTGGAAGCGGCGTGCAAGATGGACATGGAGGGCATCGTCTCCAAGCGGATCGACGCGCCCTATGTCTCCGGCCGCGCCGAGAGCTGGACCAAAGCCAAATGCCGCGGCGGGCAGGAAGTGGTGATCGGTGGCTGGCGCGGCGATCAGAACACGCTGCGCTCGCTGCTGGTCGGTACGCACAGGCACGGCAAGTTCGTGTATATGGGCCGCGTCGGCACCGGCTATACGGCGGCGGTGGCGGGCGATCTTTTGAAAAAACTGAAACCGCTGCGGCGCGCCGCACCGGCCTTCGCCGATGCGCCGCGCGCACCCGACCTCAACTGGGTGGCGCCCAAGCTGGTGGCGGAGATCCAATTCGAGAACGTGACATCGGACGGGCTGTTCCGCCAGGCGGCGTTCAAGGGGCTGCGCGCCGACAAGCCGGCGTCGGAGATCGTGCCTGAAGTCCCGGCGCCGACGAAAAAGAGGACGCGGACGATGGCGGCAAGCGCACTGCGGCCGGCGGCCAAGAGCGCGGCGGACAATGTCGTGCTCGGCGTGACCATCAGCCATCCCGATAAGGCGCTATGGCCGAAGTCTAAGGGCGGCGCGGCGGTGACCAAGCGCGATCTGGCCCATTACATGGCGGCGGCGGCGGCCCGCATGCTGCCGCACATCGAGGATCGGCCGATCTCCATCGTGCGCACGCCGGACGGGATCGAAGGCGAAACGTTCTTCCAGCGCCATGCGCTGAAAGGCACGCAGGTGCCGATGCTGGCGATCAAAGTGAGCGGCGAGAAGGAGCCCTATCTCGGCATCGACGGCGCCGCTGCGCTGGTGGCGCTGGCACAGCAGGCGGTGACGGAGATCCATCCCTGGGGTTCGAAGGCCGGCGATCCCGACACGCCGGAGCGCATCATCTTCGACCTCGATCCCGCGCCCGACGTGCCGTTCGCGCGCGTCGTCGAGGGTGCGCAGGAATTGCGCCGGCGGCTGAGCGCGCTGGGCTTCACGCCGTTCGTGAAGACGACGGGCGGCAAGGGGCTTCACGTCGTGATCGCGATCAAGGGCGCGACGTGGCCGCAGGCGAAGGCCTTCGCCAAGGCCGTGGCGGTGAAACTCGAAACGGACCAGCCCGACCGCTACACCACGACGATTGCGAAGAAAGCACGGGCGGGAAAAATCTTCGTCGACTATCTGCGCAACGATCGCACCTCGACCGGCGTGGCGCCCTGGAGCCCCCGCGCGCGGCCGGGCGCGCCGGTGGCGGTGCCGCTGGCATGGTCGCAGGTAAAGGCGGGGCTCGATCCGCAGAAATTCACGATCCGGACAGTGGGGCCGTTGCTCAAAAAAGCCGATCCGTGGGCCGATCTCGCCAGGAGCGCGAAGGCGCTGGGCCCGGCGATGAGGAAGATGGGGGCCGGATGATCCTCCCCCGCGCAGCGGGGGAGGTGGCATGCCGTAGTGAAACGAAGGCATGACGGAGGGGGCGGCAGTCCCGCACCGCTTCCAATCTCAACCCAGTCTCGCCCCCTCCACCCGCCTACGCCAAGGCTTCGGCGGGCAAGATGTATCGCGAGGCCGCCGAAGCTTTAGCGAAGGCGGCCGCTTCGCGGTCCCCCTCCCCCGCGTTGCGGGGGAGGATCAGAACGGGCCTTATCGATGCGCCCTCTTCTTCGGCTTGGTGTTGCTGTTCGCCGCCGCGCTCTTGCGGCCGAGGCTTTTCTTCAGGGCCGCCATGAGATCGATGACGTTGGTGTCCGCCACCGGCTCGGCGAGAACGGGCTTGCGGCCCTTCTCCTTGGCGTGGATCAGCGCGCGCAGCGCCTTCTCGTAGCGATCCTGGAACAGCGCGGGATCGAAATCGCCCTCCTTCTGCTCGATGATCTTCCGCGCGATGGCGACCATCTCCTTGTCGGACCGGGTCGCGGGGATGTCGGCGAACAGCGCATTGGGCGAGATCACCTCGTCGGCGCTGCGCAGCGTATAGGCGACGATGCCCTTGCCGCGCGGCTCCAGCGCCACCATGCGCTCGCGCGTGTGCATGACGACGCGGCCGATGGCGATGCGCCCGGCATTCTCCAGCGCGTCGCGGATCACGGTGTAGGCCTCGGTGCCGGTCTTGCCGTCGGGCACCAGATAATAGGGATCGTTCCAATAGAGCCGGTCGATCTCCTCGGCCGCGACGAAGCGCTCGATGTCGATGGTCTTGGTGGTCTCCAGCCGGACCGAGGCAAGCTCCTCGTTGGTGATGACGACGTATTTGTTCTTCTCGATCTCGTAACCCTTGACGAGATCCTTGCGCTCGACGGGGCCGGTGTCGGGATCGGTCGGGACCATCCGTATACGGTTGTTGGTCTCGGGATTGAGGAGGTGAAAGGAGATGTCGTTGGTCCGCGTGGTGGCGCCGTAAAGCGCGACCGGGCAGGAAACGAGCGAGAGCCGCAGATGGCCCTGCCAGGCCGGGCGGCCGCCGCGGCGCGCGTGGGCGGTGTGCGCCGGCGTCTCGGCAGGCTTGGCGGTTCGGGCTTTCTTGCGCGCTGCCATGGGAAATCCTTTCGCGGCCGAGTCGAGAACGTGGCGCGGCGCGATTGTATCCGGATGGCGGGTGTTTGCTGAGGCGTTAACCGGCGTATTTCTTCGCCGCGGCCGCGATGGCGGCGTGGAATTCGGCGATCGTCTCGTCGATCACCTGTTTGACCGGCTTGATGTCGTGGATGCGGCCGGCGACCTGGCCGGAGAGCGCGATGGACGCTTCCATGTCGCCGCCGAAATATAGATCGGTCGCCTTGCCGAACTCCGCCATGATGTTGGGCGGCGGTTCCTTCTCGATGCGGGTCGTCTTTTCCGTGCGCAGCGCGCGCAGCGCCGGACCGGGGCCAAAGCGGTTGAGGAACACCGTGTCGGTCTCGGCGGCGTTCAGGATCGCGGTCTTCCAGTTCATGTGGACCGGCGACTCCGCGGACGACACCATGCGCGTGCCCATCTGGATGCCTTCGGCGCCGAGCAGGAAGGCCGCCGCCATGGTGCGGCCGTCGACCATGCCGCCGGCGGCGATCACCGGCACCGTCACGCTTTCGCAGACCAGCGGGAGCAGCACCATCAGCGCGACTTCGCGCGGGTTCTTGAAGCCGCCGCCCTCCCCGCCCTCGACCACCAGTCCGTCGACGCCGCAATCGACCGCGCGCAGCGCCGTCTTGAGCGAGGGCACGACGTGAAAGACGGTCATGCCCGCGGCCTTGAGCGGGCCCACGATCTTCTGCGGATCGCCGGCCGAGGTGGTGACGAATTTCACGCCCTGATCGATGATGAAGTTCACGATACCGGGATCGCGCACGAAGGCGAGCGCGACGTTGACGCCGAACGGCTTGGTGGTGAGCGTGCGCATCTTGGCGATCTCGCCCTTGACCGCGTCGAGTTCGCCCGAGGAGGTCTCGATGATGCCCATGCCGCCGGCATTGGACACGGCCGAGGCGAGCGGGGCGCGGGCGATCCAGCCCATCGGCGCCTGAACGATGGGATATTCGACGCCGAGCAGCGCGGTGATGCGGTTCTGGATGGTCACGGAAACCTCATGGCCCACGCGGCGGTGCAGCATTCGAATGGACCGAAGTGTAGGAGGCGGCCTCGCGGCCGTGCAAGCCGCGGAACCGGCCGCGCCAATCGGTCCGCCGCCGGACGGTTGCTCACAAATACAAGTTTCCTTAGCGTAGACGGGCGCGTGCGGAACCTTATAGGCTCGCGCTCAAAGATCAGTCGCGCCTGAGTGGGGGGATCGATTGCAGCTTACGCGTTTTGTCGGGGCCTTCTTGTTTGCCGCCGGGTTGGGAGCCTGTTCGTCGACGCAAGAGGCCGTCGAGCAGAACGATCCCTTCGAGCCGACGAATCGCGAGATCTTCGAGTTCAACCACAAGCTGGACGACCGCGTCGCGCTTCCCATCGCGACCTTCTACAAGAGCGCCACGCCCGCGCCGCTGCGCGAGCACCTGCACTATTTCCTCACCAACCTGCACCTGCCGGTGACCTTCGCCAACGACGTGCTGCAAGGCCATGTGTCGCGCAGCGGCGAGGCGATCGGCCGCTTCGCGGTCAACAGCACGGTGGGTCTGGCCGGCGTGTTCGACGTGGCGACGGGATGGGGCTTGCCCTATCACGAGGAGGATTTCGGCCAGACCATGGGCTTCTACGGCGTCGGCGAGGGGCCTTATCTGGTCCTGCCGCTGGCCGGGCCGGCGGTGCCGCGCGACATTGCGGGCAGCGTGGTGGACGGTTACCTCAACCCGCTGGGCTACATTCCCTGGCGCCATAAGAATTATTACTGGTCCTGGCCGCTGCGCGTGCTGTCGCTGGTCGATGCCCGCTCGCTCAGCGTCGACGACCTGCGCGAGATCGAGCGTACCTCCGTCGACCTGTATGCCACCACCCGCAGCCTCTATCGCCAGTCGCGCGACGCGGAAATCCGCAACGGCGAGCCGGACGTCCAAGGTTTGCCCGAGTTCTAGGCGTCGGCTACAAGCCATATATGTCCCTGATCGAACGCATCGTCGCGGTGTGCTGCCGCGTGCCGCGAGCCACCGTCGTGCTGTTCCTGGCGCTGGGCGCGGCCGGCCTGCTCTACACCGCCGCGAACTTCAACATGGACACCGACTCGAGCAAGCTCATCTCGGCCAAGGTCGAATGGCGCCAGCGCGAAATCCATTTCGACAAGCTGTTCCCGCAGCAGGTGAACCTGATCCTGATCGTGGTCGACGGCGCGACGCCCGAACTGGCGGAAGCCGGCACGGCGGCGCTGAGCGATGCGCTGCGTGGACAGACGAAAGCCTTCACCAGCGTGCGCCGGCCGGACGGCGGCGAATTCTTCGACAAGAACGGGCTCTTGTTCCTGCCGCTGTCCGAGGTGAAGAGCACGACGGCGCAGATGATCGCCGCGGCGCCGTTCCTGGGCCCGATGGCGGCGGACCCCTCGCTGCGCGGCATCATGGCGAGTCTGCAGACCGCGCTTCTGGGCGTGCGGCACGGCGACGCCAAGCTCGCCGATCTGGACAAGCCGATCGGCGCCTTCGGCGGCACGCTGGCGAAGATCGTCGGCGGCGAGCGCACCTGGCTGTCCTGGCGCGCGCTGGTCGGCGGCGCGAGCGTGGCGGGCGTCAACGAGAAGCGGCACTTCATCGAAGTACAGCCCCATCTCGATTTCGGCGCGCTGGAGCCCGGCGCCAGCGCGACGGATGCGATCCGCGCCACGGCGCGCAAGCTGCACCTGACGCCCGACAACGGCGTGCGCGTGCGGCTGACGGGTCCGGTGCCGCTGTCCGACGAGGAATTCGCGACGCTGGCCGACCGCGCGGCGCTGATGGGGACCGCGATGATGGCGGCGGTGTTGGCGACACTGTGGCTCGCCGTGCGCTCCTTCAAGATCATCTTCTGCATCGTCCTCACGCTCGCCGTGGGGCTGGCCATCACCATGGCGCTCGGCCTCTATGTCGCGCATGTCTTCAACATCATCTCGATCGCCTTCGTGGCGCTGTTCGTCGGATTGGCGGTCGATTTCGGCATCCAGTTCAGCGTGCGCTACCGCCACGAGCGCTTCGTCACCCGCGATCTGAACAAGGCGTTGGTCTGTGCCGGGCGCAGCGTGGGCACGCCCCTGGCCTTGGCGGCCGCGGCCACCGCGGCGGGGTTCTTCTCCTTCGTGCCGACCGAATATGCCGGCGTGGCGCAGCTCGGCGAGGTCGCCGGCATCGGCATGATCGTGGCCTTCGTGCTGTGCGTGACGCTGCTGCCGGCGCTTTTGATGCTGACCAGGCCGTCGAGCGAGGCCGACGAGGTCGGTTACCGCTTCTTTGCGCCCGTCGACCGCTATATGGCGAGCCATCGCTGGCGCGTGCTGCGCTGGGGCGCCGCCGCGGCGGTGGTCGCGCTGGCGCTGACCTCGTTCGTGAAGTTCGATTTCAACCCGCTGGACCTTCGCAGCGCCAAGACCGAATCGGTATCGACCATCCTGGACCTCACCAAGGACCCGCAGACCTCGCCGAACACGATCGACGTTTTGGCGCCCAACCTGGACGCGGCGCGCGCGCTGGCGGCGCGATTGTCGAAGCTGAAAGCGGTGGGCCAGGTCCTCACGCTGGCCGACTATGTGCCGGACGATCAGCCCGCCAAGCTCAAGCTGATCGAGGACGCCAATCTGCTGCTCGATCCGACGATCAACCCGTTCACCGTCAAGCCCGAGCCGAGCGACGCGGAGGTGATCGACGCGCTGCTCGCGACCGCCAAGGCGCTGCGCAAGGCGGCCGGCGCGGACGACACGGCGGCGGGACGCGATGCGGCGGCGCTTGCCGCGACGCTGGAGGCGCTCGCCCAGGGTGACGTGGGCCTGCGCGCGCGCGCGGCCGACGCGCTGGTGCCCGGCCTCAAGACCATGCTGGCGCAGATGAGCGCGTCGCTGCAGGCGTCCAGCGTGTCGGTCGACACCATGCCGGCCGACATGGTGCGCGACTGGGTGGCGAGCGACGGCACGGCGCGAGTCCAGCTGTTTCCCGCCGACACCTCGGGCACCAACCAGTCGCTGAACGCCTTCTCCAAGGCGATGCTGGTGGAGGTGCCGACGGCGACCGGCGCGCCGATCTCCATCCGCCAGTCGGGCACCACCATCGTCAACGCTTTCATCCAAGCGGGCGTGCTGTCCTTCATGGTGATCACCGCGCTGCTTCTGCTGGTGCTGCGGCGGCTGCGCGACGTGATCATGACGATCATACCGCTGCTTCTGACCGGGCTCCTGACCATCGGCACGTCGGTGGCGATCGGGCTGCAGCTCAACTTCGCCAACGTCATCGCGCTGCCGCTGCTGTTCGGCATCGGCGTGGCGTTCAACATCTATTTCGTGATGGCCTGGCGCAACGGGCAGACCAATCTGCTGCAATCGAGCCTGGCGCGGGCGGTGATCTACAGCGCGGCGACCACCGCGAGCGGCTTCGGCAGCCTGTGGCTGTCGAGCCATCCGGGCACGGCGAGCATGGGCGAGCTCTTGATGATCTCGCTCGCCTGGACGCTCGGCACGACGCTGTTCTTCCTGCCGGCGCTGATGGGAAAGCCGAAAACGGTGCGCTAGCCGCGCAGCGCCTTGCTGGCGACCTCGTCGATCTTCTTGATCAGCGCGGCGGCGCCGCCGGCCTTGATCGTCGCCGAATAGTCGGAACGATAGACCGAAATCTGGCTGATCGAGCCGTCGAGCAGGATGTCGATGATCTTCCAGTTCGCGCCGAACTGGCGCAGGCGATAGATGAAGACCACCGTTTGGTCCTTGGCGACGAGCTTGCTCGACACATAGTGGTCGGTGCCGCGCACGGTGACGGCGGGATCGACGACGAATTTCTCGCCGTTGAAATCGTCGAAATTGCCGGCGTATTGCGCCGCCGTCATGCGCGCGAAGGCGTCGTTCAAGGCCCTTTGGTCGGACGGCGATGTGGTCTCCCAGGCCGGACCGACGGCGTATTTGACCATGGTCGTGGTGTCGAAGGTCAGCTCGATCGCCGGGCGCAGCTTGGCGTAGCGGCCCTGGGCGCCGAGGGCATGGCCGCTCTTCATCGATTCGAGGAGCGTTGCGTAGAAGCTCTGCACCGTGGCGATCGCCGGATCGTCGGCGGCGCGGGCGGTGGCGAGCGGCGCCACGAGCGCGAAAACGACCGCGATCGCGGCGGATAAGCGAGCGAGGGAGAATGTCATGGTGGTCTCCAAATAAGTGGCGACGTTGGCCGCATACCTTCAATCGGAGCGGCCGAGAATCGTTCCCAATCTACCCTCTCTCACGGTAGATTCTCGCCGAAAAATCGGGCGAAATTTAGCCCCGCGCCTGGGCCTTGGCGACGAAATGGGTCGATACCACGCGCACGATGTCGGCGGCGCCCAGGCCGGCCGTTTCGTACTGCTTTTCCGGGCTGTCATGCTCCTGGAAGATGTCGGGCAGCGTCATGGTGCGGATATCGAAGCCGGGACGCAGCAGGCCCTCATTGGCGATGAATTGCAGCACCGACGCGCCGAAGCCGCCGGCCGAACCCTCTTCCACCGTCACGAGCATGCCGTGCTGGCGCACGAGGCGGCGCAGCAGATCGGTGTCCAGCGGCTTGGCGAAGCGCGCGTCGGCGACGGTGCAGGAGATGCCCTTGGCGGCGAGCTGGTCGGCGGCCTCCAGCGCCGCGGCAAGCCGGGTGCCGAGCGTCAGGATCGCCACTTCCTTGCCGTCGCGCACGACGCGGCCCTTGCCGATGGGCAGCACCTGGCCGCGCGCGGGAAGCGCCACGCCGACGCCTTCGCCGCGCGGATAGCGCAGCGCGATCGGGCCGGACTCATAGGCGGCGGCGGTCGCCACCATGTGCATCAGCTCCGCCTCGTCCGACGGCGCCATCACCACGAAATTCGGCAGACAGCAGAGATAGGCGAGATCGAAGGCGCCGGCATGCGTGGCACCGTCGGCGCCGACGAGGCCGGCGCGATCCATCGCGAAGCGCACCGGAAGATTCTGAATCGCGACGTCATGCACGACCTGGTCATAGGCGCGCTGGAGGAAGGTCGAATAGATCACGGCGAAGGGCTTGAGGCCTTCGGTGGCGAGGCCGGCGGCAAAGGTCACGGCGTGTTGTTCGGCAATGCCGACGTCGAAGGTGCGATCGGGGAAGGCCTTCTCGAAGAGATCAAGGCCGGTGCCGGACGGCATGGCGGCGGTGATGGCGACCACCTTCGGGTCCGCCTGGGCCTCGGCGATCAGCGCATCGGCGAACACCCTGGTGTAGGTCGGCGCCTTGGACGGCGATTTCTTCAGCGCGCCGGTCGCGACGTCGAAGCCGGTGTTGGCGTGGCCCTTGTCGGGCGCGCTTTCGGCCGGCGCATAGCCCTTGCCCTTCTCGGTGCGGATGTGCAGCAGCACCGGTTCGGGCGCGCCGTCGCGGATCGCTTCGAGCGCCTCGACCAGGGCGAGCACGTCATGGCCGTCGACCGGGCCGACATGATTCATGCCCAGCTTTTCGAACAGCGTGTTCTCGCCGGCGCCGCGCGCCGCGAGATCGTTCAGATGCGCATTGAGCGCGCCGGTCGCCGGCGCGATGGACATGTCGTTGTCGTTGAGCACGACGAGCAGGCGGCTCTTCAGATGGCCGGCATTGTTGATCGCCTCATAGGCCATGCCCGCGCTCATCGCGCCGTCGCCGATCACCGCGATGACGTGATTGTCCTTGCCGAGCAGATCGCGGCCGACCGCCATGCCGACGCCGGCGCTGATCGAGGTCGAGGAATGCGCTGCGCCGAAGGGATCGTATTCGCTCTCGCTCCTGCGCGTGAAGCCGGAAAGACCGCCGCCCTTGCGGATGGTGCGGATGCGGTCGCGCCGCCCGGTGAGGATCTTGTGCGGATAGGCCTGGTGGCCGACGTCCCAGATGACGCGGTCGGCGGGCGTGTCGAAGACGTAGTGCAGCGCGACGGTCAGCTCGACCACGCCGAGACCGGCGCCGAAATGACCGCCGGACACCGAGACGGCATCGATCAGCTCATGGCGCAGCTCGTCGGCGAACTGGCGCAGCTGCGCCTTGTCCAGCCGGCGCAGATCGGCGGGATAAACAACGGTATCGAGAAGCGGAGTCCGCGATTGGTCCGACATCAGGACTCTCGGTCCAGGAGAAAGAGGGGAAGATCGACGAGTTCGGGCGCGGCGTTGCCGTAAGGCGCAAGCGTGGCGGCGGCGCGGCGGGCGAGCCGTTCGGCTTCGGCGCGGGCGCCATCGACGCCCATGATGGAGACGAGTGTGGCCTTGCCCTGATCCTTGTCCTTGCCGACCGCCTTGCCCGTCTTCTCCGCCGTCGAGGTGACGTCGAGCAGATCGTCGGTGATCTGGAACACGAGCCCCATGTCGCGGGCGAAAGCGCGCAGCCGGTCGCGATGCTCGTCGGACGCCTTGCCCAGGATCGGTCCGGCCTCGCAGGAGAATTCGAAGAGCTGGCCGGTCTTCAGCCGCTGGAGCAGAATCACCTCATCGGCGCCGAAGGCGCTTTGCGCCGCCTGCATGTCGATCATCTGGCCGCCGATCATGCCGTCGGCGCCGGATGCCTCGGCCAGACGCAGCACCAGCGCGGCACGGACGTCGCCGGACGCATGCGTGTCGGGATGGGCGAGAATTTCGAAGGCGAGTGTCAAAAGCGCATCACCCGCGAGCACCGCCGTCATTTCGTCATAGGCGATGTGCGTGGTGGGGCGGCCGCGGCGCAGCTCGTCGTCGTCCATGCAGGGCAGATCGTCATGCACCAGCGAATAGGTATGCAGGACCTCGATCGCCGCGCCGACGCGCGCCGCGCGGGCGGGATCGACGCCGAACAGTTTGGCGGCGTTGAGGACCAGGAACGGCCGCAGGCGCTTGCCCCCGGCGAAGGTGGCATAGCGCATCGCTTCATGGACGCGCGCGTGCAGGCCATGCGGCTTGGGCAGGACGCGCTCCAGCGCCTCGTCCACCGCGCTGGCGGCCGCGGCCAAGGCCTGCGGCAAGGCTGCACTCATGGGGCGGGCCGGCGCTCGCGGCACCCCGTGTGACGTACTCACCATGAACACCCCGTATGGCTGCCGGCTCTTATTTCCCCAAAACCGGCAGGGACATAGCGATCAAGCCTAGCACACTTATTCGACCTGAACGGCAGACCTATATGCTGGGGATGGTAAATGCCAGCGGTCTTTGCGCGTGTGTGGTTGCACCGCATCATGAGGGTGGCTATAGCCACGAAATCGGGCATGATTGCCCGTGAGGACAGGAGTGCCGATGCGGGTCATTCTCGCCCAGCCCAGAGGGTTTTGCGCCGGCGTCGTGCGCGCGATCGACATCGTCGAACGGGCGCTCGAGAAGTACGGCGAGCCCGTCTATGTCCGCCACGAGATCGTGCATAACAAGCATGTCGTCGATACGCTGAAGAACAAGGGCGCGGTGTTCGTGGAGGAACTTCACGAAGTTCCGGACAACGCCGTCACCGTGTTCAGCGCCCATGGCGTGCCGCGCAGCGTAGTCGAGACCGCGCAGGCGCGTCAGCTTCCCGTGCTCGATGCCACCTGCCCGCTGGTGTCCAAGGTTCACAATCAGGGCAAGCGCTATGTCGCCCATGGTCGGCAATTGATCCTGATCGGCCATGCCGGCCATCCCGAAGTCGAAGGCACGATGGGCCAGGTCGGCGCGCCGGTGACGCTGGTGCAGTCCGAGGCCGAGGTCGCGACGATGACGATACCGATCGATACGCCGGTCGCCTATATCACCCAGACGACGCTTTCGATCGACGATACCAAGGGCATCATCCTGGCGCTAAAGAAGCGCTTCAGGGACATCGTCGGGCCGGAGACCACCGATATCTGCTATGCGACGCAGAACCGCCAGACGGCGGTGCGCCAGCTCGCCGAAGTGGCCGACGTGATCCTGGTGGTGGGTGCGAAGAATTCGTCCAACTCCAACCGGCTGGTCGAGATCGGCCGCGAAGTGGGCGTGCCGAGCTATCTGCTGGCGGATGGCAGCGAACTCAGACCCGAATGGGTCCAGGGCAAGACGCGGGTCGGCCTGACGGCCGGCGCGTCGGCGCCCGAACGGCTTGTGGAGGACGTCATCGCCGCGCTGGGGCGCATCGCGCCCGTGTCGGTCGAGACGATGGACGGCAAGAAAGAGCACATCGAGTTCCGCCTGCCGGCGGAGCTTCGCAACGATCGCGCACCGGCAGCTTGAGTTCGCAGGAGATCTGACAGTGGGCATTCCGGTTCAGCAGGCGGCGCGCATCGGCGCCTATGTGATGAAGCAGCATCTGACGGGCCGCAAACGCTATCCGCTCGTGCTGATGCTCGAGCCGTTGTTCCGCTGCAACCTCGCCTGCGCCGGCTGCGGCAAGATCGATTATCCGGACGACATCCTGAACCAGCGCCTCTCCTATCAGGAGTGCATGGAGGCGATCGACGAGTGCGGCGCGCCCGCCGTCTCGATCGCGGGCGGCGAGCCTCTTTTGCATCGCGAAATGCCGCAGATCGTGCAAGGCTTTTTGGACCGCAACAAGTTCGTGATCCTGTGCACCAACGCGATCCTGCTTTCCAAGAAGATCGACCAGTACAAGCCGCATCCCAACTTCACCTGGTCGATCCATCTGGACGGCGACAAGGCGATGCACGACCACTCGGTGTGCCTGGACGGCGTCTACGACAAGGCGATCGACGCCATCAAGCTGGCGAAGTCCAAGGGCTTCCGCACCCAGATCAATTGCACGCTGTTCTCCAACGCCATTCCGGAGCGCGTCGCGAAGTTCTTCGACACGATGATGGAGATGGGCCTGGACGGCATCACCATCTCGCCGGGCTATGCCTATGAGCGCGCGCCGGACCAGGACAGCTTCCTGAACCGCGACCGCACCAAGAAGCTGTTCCGCGACATCCTGAGCCGGGGCAATGGCGGCAAGAATTGGGAATTCACGCAGTCGAGCCTGTTCCTCGACTTCCTGGCCGGCAACCAGACCTATGAATGCACGCCGTGGTCGATGCCGCTGCGCTGCGTGTTCGGCTGGCAGAAGCCCTGCTATCTGCTCGGCGAAGGCTATGTGAAGACCTTCAAGGAACTGATCGACGGCACCGATTGGGACAAGTACGGCGTCGGCAAGTATGAGAAGTGCCAGGACTGCATGGTCCATTGCGGCTTCGAGGGCACGGCGGTGATCGACTCGATCAAGCATCCGCACAAGCTCATCCCGCTCGCGGTACGCGGCGTGAAGACGAGCGGGCCGTTCAAGCCGGATATCGACACGACGAACCAGCGGCCGGCGGAGTTCGTGTTCTCGCAGCATGTCGAGCAGAAGTTGGCCGAAGTTCAAGCGCAGAAGAAGAAAAAGCCGGCAGCGGCCGAAGCGGCGGAGTAGCCTTCACCTCCCCATAGAAGGGGAGGTGATTCATGCCCCTTCCGGAAATCCCAGCAGCGGCCCCGCGGCGTCGCGGGCGCGGCGCAGCGCCGTGAAGGCGCGGCCGGCATCGCGGCCGGTCTGAATCAGATCCGGGATCTGCGAAGGCTCGCCCGCCACGCTCGCCAGCACGCGGCGAAGGCTGGGTTTGCCGTTGTCCTTGAGCGGCTCCAGCGCGGCGGGCGGCAGGCCCTTGAGCGACGAATCGGAAATCGTACGCAAAGCGACGAACGGAACGCCGCCGCGTGCCGCCAACCGCGCCGCGATGTGGCTTTCCATATCGACCGCATGCGCGCCCGTCAGCGCGAAGAGGCGCCGCTTGCCGTCGATATGGCTGACCGCCTGCCCGTGGCCCGCCAGCACCACGGAATGCGCTGCGGCCAAGCGCTCGCGCAGGATGCCGCTCCACCCCGGATCGGTCGCGTAGTGCTCGTCGCCATGGACGATATGGGTCGCGATCACGACGTCGCCCACCTTCAGGAGCGGCGCCAGCGCGCCGGCGATGCCGAAGCTGACGATGCCTTTGGGCCGGTGCTTGGCGATGGCGGCGGCGAGGCGCTGCTCCAGCAGAGCGCCGCTCGTGGCGCCGATCACCGGCGTGAGGCCGGCGCGGCGCGCGATGCGTGCCTCGCGCGCGAGGCCGACCACGGCGAGGACGGTGGTCACCACTTTCCTCCCCCGCTGTTGCGGGGGAGGGGGACCGCGAAGCGGTGGAGGGGGAGCAGTCCCGCACTGCAATCGCGGCGCTGGCCCCCTCCGCCTCGCTGCGCTCGGCACCTCCCCCGCAACAGCGGGGGAGGAAAGGTGAGGTCACAATCCATAAGCAACGTGTCTGGAATTTCCCGCCTTGAGATTGCGATAGCGCGCCACCGCCCAGAGCGGGAAGAATTTCGGATAGCCGTGATAGCGCAGATAGAACACGCGCGGGAAGCCGCCGCCGGTGTAATGCTCCTGGCCCCATAATCCGTCCGGCTGCTGCGTCGCCTCGAGATGGCGGATGCCGCGCGCCACGGCGGGATGATCGACCTGGCCCGCGGCCATCAGGCCCAGCAGCGCCCAGGCGGTCTGCGAGGCGGTCGAGGGCGCGGGCTCGTAGCCACGATAGTCGAGCTTGTAGGAGTTGCAGTCCTCGCCCCAGCCGCCGTCTGCGTTCTGGATCGCGATCAGCCAATCGGCAGCCTTGGTCATCATCGGATCGTCGGGCATGACCTGCGCCGCGTTGAGGCCGGCCAGCGCCGACCAGGTGCCGTAGATGTAGTTCACGCCCCAGCGGCCGAACCAGGAACCGTCGGCGAGTTGCGACTTGCGCAGGAAATCCACGCCGGCTTTCACATACGGATCGTCCGGCGTGGCGCCCAATTGCATCAGCATGCCGATGCAGCGGCCGGAGACGTCGTCGGTCGGCGGATCGAGCAGCGCGCCGTGATCGGCGAAGGGAATGTTGTTCAGATAGTAATAGGCATTGTCGGCGTCGAAGGCGCCCCAGCCGCCGTTCTTCGATTGCAGCCCTTCGACCCATTCGCGGCCGCGCGAAATCGCGTCTTTGTAGTCGGCGGTCGGCGCGGCATGCTCGCGGGCGCGGTCGAGCGCCATCACCACCACGGCGGTGTCGTCGAGATCGGGATAGTGGGCGTTGTTGTACTGGAAGGCCCAACCGCCGGGGCGGACATCCGGCCGCTCCTCGGCCCAATCGCCGGCGACGTCGAGCACCTGACGATGCTTCAGCCATTCGAGCGAGCGCGCCACGGCGGCGTCCGCCGCATCCGACTTCGCCTCCATCAACGCATGCGCCGCAAGCGCGGTGTCCCACACCGGCGAGACGCAGGGCTGGCAATAGGCCTCGTCATCCTTGACCACCAGCAGCAGCTCGACCGACTTGCGCGCGATGGCGCGCCGCGGATCGGACGGCGGCACGCCCATCACGTCGAACATCATCACGCTGTTGGCCATGGCGGGGTAGATCGCGCCGAGGCCGTCTTCGCCGTTGAGGCGTTCGGTGGTCCAGGCGACACAAGCATCGATGGCGCGCCGGCGAAGGCCGTTCGGCCACGGCACGACCTTCAGCACCTTGTCGAGCGTGTTGAAGAAGAAGGACCAGCCGGCCGATTGGTGCGGCGCGCGCGGGCTTATCACCGGCACGCCTTCGACGAACAGCTCGGGCACGTGGATGCGGCGTGGATTGCGCGCGAGCGGCTGCTCGGCCGCCAGCACCAGCAGCGGCACGATCACCGTGCGCGCCCAGTAACTCATCTTGGAAAGATGGATCGGAAACCAGCGCGGCAGCAGGATCAGCTCGACGGGCACAGTCGGCACATTCTGCCACGACGTCTCGCCGTAAAGCGCGAGCAGGATGCGGGTGAAGACGTTCGCCTTGATGGCGCCGCCGCGGGCGCGGATCACCTCGCGAGCTTTGACCATGTGCGGCGCATCGACGGCGTCGCCGATCATCTTGAGCGCGAAGTAAGCCTTCACAGTGGCGGAGATGTCGAAGGCGCCGGCGTGATAAAGCGGCCAGCCGCCGTGTTCCCTGCTCTGGATGCGGCGCAGGTAGTTGCCGATCTTGCGCTCAAGTTCGAGGTTCGGCTCTTCCGCCAGATAATGCACCAGCAGGACGTATTCGGACGGGATGGTGGCATCGGCTTCGAGCTCGAACACCCAATGGCCGTCGGGCCGCTGCTGCTTCAGCAGCGCGGCCGTCGCGTCGCCGAGCATCTTGTCGACCGCAAGGACGGCCTCGGCGTCGCGCGAAAGAAGCATCTTGTTCATGGGGCGATTATACGGGAGCGCGTGACAGTGCCAACGCCGCCGCTTTGTGGCCGGAGCGGATGGCGCCCTCGATGGTCGCGGGGAGACCCGTATCGGTCCAGTCGCCGGCGAGCAGCAGGTTCTCCCAGCGCGTCGCGGAGCCGGGGCGGCGGCGCGCCTGGGCCGGCGTGGCGGCGAAGGTGGCGCGGCGCTCCTTCACCACTTGCCAGGGCGGCAGATCGGCAGGCAGGTGCAGCACTTTGGCCACATCGGCCCAGAATCGGTGGGCCAGGCTTTCGCGCTCGTCGTCCACGATGGCGTCGGCGCCCGAGACGGTGATCGAGATGCGGTCGGCGAACGGGAAGATCCACTGCACCAGCCCGCCGATGACGCCGAGCATCGGCGGCAGACCGGGCGGCGGCGCGGCGCGGAAATGCGCATTGACGATGGAACGGAAATCGTTGGGCGCGAGCACCTCGGGCAGGAGTTCGGTCGCGACCCAGGGCGGCACGGCGAGAACCGCCATGTCGGCGGCGCCCAGCGCGATTTCACCTTCGGGTGTCACGAGCGCGGCGAGTCTGCCGCCGTCGAAGCGAAGGGCGCGCACGCGCTGGCCGATGCGGATGTCGGCACCGTGGCGGCCAAGGAATTCGAGCGCCGGATCGACGAACACCGCGGCGAGCGTCGGATGCGCCACGCGGATGCAATAGGCGCGGCCGCCCTTGGCGAAGGTCTCGCGCACCAGCGCGCCGGCAAGCCGCGCCGAGGCGGATTTGGGCTCGGTGTTCAGCGCGCCGATGAAGAACGGCTCCAGCAGCCGATCCCAGAGCGGACCTTTGCAGTCCAGCACCTCGCCGATGGTCTGATCCGGCTCGGCGAAGAGGAGCTTGCCGAGCGGCAGATAGTCCGCCGGGCGCGTATCGGGCACGCGGCGCGCGGCATCGAACAGCCAGAACGGGATCGGCCCCTCGTCCGGCGCGATGGTCCAGCGCTTGCCGGTCGCGATATCGACGAAGGAGGTGCGCGATTTCTCGGGGCCGATCAGGCCGGCGCGGCCGCCGATCGCGTCCAGGTAGGACATCACCGCGCGATTGCCGGAGAGCACGAAGTGATTGCCGTTGTCGATCACCTGGCCGAGCTGCGGATCGAAATAGGAACGGCAGCGGCCGCCGGCCTGTGGCGCGCCTTCGAGTACAACGACCTTGCGGCCTTTCTGCGCGAGCGCCACGGCCGCGGAGAGGCCGGCCAGGCCGCCGCCGACGATATAGGTCGTGCTCATCCGAACAATCCGTGACGCAGCACGATGACGAGCAGCCTGGGCTTGGAGAGCGAGACGCGCTTGCGTGGCGGGGCCCAGCCGACGGCCTCGGTCTGGCGCAGAATCTCTTCGTAGACAGCGCCCATCAGGCGCGGCGTGGCGAGGCGGCCCTTCGGCCGCTTCGCGAGAACGGCGGCGGCGCCGGCATAGAATCCATGCGCGTCGCGCGCCACCAGCTTGCAGACCTCGTCGATGCGCGGATCGGCGGCGATGGTTTTGGGATCGGACACCGCCATGCGCGCCTCAACCAAATACTCGCGCGGCAGGTAGAGGCGGCCGATGCCGGCATCCTCGTTGATGTCGCGCAGGATGTTGGTGAGCTGCAGCGCGCGGCCCAGATGATGCGCGAGTTCGTCGCCCGGACCTTCGTCCATGCCGAACACCTTGATCGAAAGCCGGCCGACGGCGCTGGCGACGCGCTCGCAATAGAGATCAAGGGTGGCGAGGTCGGGCGCGACGATGTCCGCCGCCACGTCCATGTCCATGCCGTCGATGACGGTGAGGAAATCGGCCTTGCGCAGGCCGTAACGCGCGACGGGCTCGGCGAGGAATTGGGCGCGCGGCGGCGGATGGCCGGCATAAAGCGCATCGAGATCGGCGCGCCATTGCGCGAGCTGCACGGCGCGTTCGGGGCGCGTGCCGATGCCGTCGTCGGCGATGTCGTCGACCAGCCGGCAGAAGCCGTAGATCGCGAACATCGCCTCGCGCTCGGCCTTGGGCATCAGCCGCATGGCGGAATAGAACGAGCTGTTCGACGCCTTCTGCTGCGCCTGCGCGATCACGGGTTCGGCTGTCGTCATGGATGCGACGGCGCCGCGACGCCGCCCCTCTTGGAGCCGAGCCGCGCGGCGGCAAACCGACCGAAGGCGCGCAGCAGAAGCAACGGCATCTCGGATTTCTTGTGGTGGACGCGCTCGCTCAACGGATCGCGGACCATGAGCCGTGCGGTCAGGTCTTCGGCCAAGGTCTGGATCACGGCGACTTCCAGCGAGAGGCGACCATCGCGGATTTGCGCGGCGAAGGGGCGCGAGATGTCGAGCAGCTTGGAGGTGCGGCGCGCGAGGTCGGCCAGCACGGCGCGCAGCGCGGGCGGTGCCTTCGGGTCCCTCAAGATGTCGACCGTCAGCCCGGCCCCTTCCAGTGCGTCGAGCGGCAGATAGACGCGATTCAGTTCGCGATAGTCCTTGGCGCAATCCTGGAGGTGGTTGATCACCTGCAGGGCGGCGCACAGTGCGTCGTTGGCCGGCCAGGTGTCGCGGCTCTCGCCATGCACATCGAGCACGAAACGCCCGACCGGCATGGCCGAATAGCGGCAGTAATCCATCAACTCGTCCCAATTGGCGTAACGCAGTTTGGTGACGTCGCGGCGGAAGGCTTCGAGCAGGTCGAGCGCGTGCTGGCTGGAGAGATTGCGCGCCGCGAGCACGGTGCGCAGGGCCACGCCTTCGGGCGAGGCCGCGCCCTCGCCCGTCAGGCTGGCGCGCATCGCTTCCAGCAAGGCGAGCTTGCGCTCGGGCGGCGCGGTCGGATGATCGGCGACGTCGTCGGCGACGCGCGCGAAACGGTAGAAGGCGAGGATGGCCGGGCGATGCGCCTTTGCGATTAGCGCCGAGGCGACGGGAAAGTTCTCGTCGGTGTGGCCCTTGCCGGAGGCGAGATCGGCAGCCGTGCTCATGGCAATTCTCTTGTCATGATTGGCCCATCGCTTGCGCCCGGCCCTTCCACATGCCGCCGCGGCCGCGCCAATGCTGCAAGGCGGAGTCGAGCGTGAAAAGCGTATAGAGCAATCCGATCAGCGGCAGGGCGAGGCCCCAGAGCGGCGAAACGCGGTAGAACTTCGCGATGGGCTGGAAGGCGAGCGTCATCGCCGCCCAGGCGAGAATGCCCGAGGCTTGCGCCGAGCCTTGCGTCAGCAGCGCGAAGAGCGGGGCCGCGGCATAGACCGCGATCATGCCCAGGATCGTTCCGATCAGCGCCAGCGGCGAATAGCCTAGCTGCGCATAGGCCGAGCGGGCCACCATGCGGCGGATCTCGGGCAGGCCGGCATAGGGGCGGATGGACGCGGCGCGTTCGGTGAGGCCGAGCCAGATCGGACCCTGCGCCTTCAAGGCGCGACCGAGCGCGCAATCATCGATGATCTCGCCCTTGATGGCGTCGATGCCGCCGGCGCGCTCCAGCGCGGCCCGGCGCACCAGCATGCAGCCGCCGGCGGCCGCGGCGGTCTTGTTGGTCGGATCGTTCACATAGGCGAACGGATAGAGCATGGCGAAGAAGAACACGAAGGCGGGGATCAGGTAAGCCTCCACCCAGCCGCGACAATGCAGTTTCACCATCAGCGAGGTGAGAACGAGGCCGCTGTGTTCGGCGCGCGACACCAGCTTGCGCAGGGCTTCGGGGCGGTGATCGATGTCGGCGTCGGTGAACCAGATGTAATCGGGCGCGCCGGCGTGCGCGACGCCTTGGCGCATCGCCCATACCTTGCCGGCCCAACCGGAGGGTCGCGCCGTGCCGGCAAGCACATCGAGCCTGCCCATGGCATCGAACCCGCGCGCGATGTCGCCGGTGCCGTCGCCGCTCTGGTCGTCGACCAGAACGATGCGGAACGGGCCGGGATAATCCTGGGCGAGCAGGCTGCCGACGGAGCGGGCGATGACGTCGGCCTCGTTGCGCGCCGGCACGACCGCGACGACGGCGGGCCAGCCGGCGGGCGGAGGCGGGTCATCCGCGTCGTCGCGCTCCGCCATCACCCAGAACCGGCCGCGAAAGGCGAGCAGGTAGAGCCAGACCGCCACCGGTATGAGGGCGAGCAGCGCGGTCATTTGATGTAGCCGGCCTGACGGAACCAGTTCACCGCGTCCGCGATCGCTTCCGAATAGGGGCGAGCCGTGAAGCCGAGTTCGCCGCGCGCCTTTTTCGAGGAGAAGAACATGTGGTGCTTCGACATGTTGAGCGCATCGACGGTGAGCATCGGCTCGGCGCCGGTGCGGCGCGCGACGAACTCGGCGCACAGCGCGAGCGGATAGAGAGGGCCACGCGGCAGCCGCATGCGCGGCGCGCGGCGGCCGACGAGACCGCAGATGACGGCCAGCATGTCCTTCAACCGCACATCCTCGCCGCCCAGGATGTAGTTCTCGCCGATGCGGCCCTTCTCCAGCGCGAGAAGATGGCCAGCCGCCACGTCGTCGACATGCACGAGGTTGAGGCCGGTATCGACGAAGGCGGGCATGCCGCCATTGGCCGCCTGCACGATGATGCGCCCGGTCGGCGTCGGCTTGACGTCGCGCGGGCCGATGGGCGTGGACGGGCTGACGATCACGGCGGGGAGGCCCTCGCGCGCCATGCGCTCCACCAGCCGCTCGGCGACCAGCTTGGATTTCTTATAGGCGCCGATGACCGTCTGCTCGCTGTGGCGCGAGGTCTCGTCCACCGCGATGCCGGCCTTGGGCTTCAGCGCCGCGACCGAGGAGGTGTAGACGATGCGCTCGACGCCCGTGGCGCGCGCCGCGTCCATCACGATACGGGTGCCTTCGAGATTGTTGCGCACGATCTCCTCCGGATCGGGCGCCCAGAGACGATAATCCGCCGCGACGTGGAAGACGTAGCGCACGCCGTCCATCGCCTCGATCATGGAATGGCAGTCGAGCATGTCGCCCTCGGCGATCTCGAACGCCTCGCCTTCGATGTTGGTGCGCACCGAGGTCGAGCGCATCAGCACGCGCACGTCGTCGCCGCGGCGGCTGAGCGCGCGCGCCACCGCCGAACCGACGAAGCCGGACGCGCCGGTGACGAGGACCTTGTCGCCCATCAAGGCTCCGGCGGCGCGGCGAGCGCGCGCCGGCCCTCGAAGGTCTGCCAGAGGAGCAGCACGGGCACGCCGACGACGACGTCGCGGGCGCGCTTCAGGAGCGAGACGGCGAGGCCGACTTCGGGGCCCAGCCCGAACAGCGGCATGAGCGCGGCATAGCCCGCCTCCTGCACGCCGATGGCGGCGGGGATGAAGATGGTGGCGCTGCGCAGCGCGGCGAGCAGCGCCTCGATGGCGATGCAGGAAAAGAAATCGATATGGAGACCGATCAGGCGCACGCTCACCCAGACCAATCCGGCGCTGGCGATCCAGGACAGGAGATGGATGGTGGAGGAGGTCGCGAGGCGCGACTTGGATTCGTACATCGTGCGCATCTGCTCGGAGAAGGCGGCGGTGTGCGAGAGCGCGGCGGGCAGGAAACGCTCGGCCAGCGTCTCGGCGAATCTGCTGCCGCGCTGCTGCAGCACGACGAAGGCGGCGATGCCGGGAACGAGCAGCAAGGTGCCCAGGATCAATCCGTTCACATAGGGCGCGGTCGCCGCCGATTCGCGCAGCTGCGCGATGCACAGCGCGATGCCGAGCAGGACGAAGGCGATCTGCGCCATCAGCTCCGTCGTCACGTCGGCGATGGCGGACGCGAAGGCGAGCGCCGGCGAGACGCCGCGCAGGATCACCGCGCGCGCGCCGATCACGATGCCGCCGAGCTGGCTGAAGGGCAGGATGTCGCCGGCGCTGTCGCGCGTCTGGCGGCCGAGCACATAGGTCAGCGCGTCGCGCGGATTGGACTTCGGAATCAGCGCAAGCCAGGCCATGCCCATGAGCGCCACGACAGCGAATCCCGCGGCGCAATAGAGCGCGAAGCCGCCGAAGCCGATGGCCGTGACGGTGTCGAACACCGCGGTCACGCCGATGTGGAACAGCAGCCAGACGAACAGCGCCAGCCCGACCGCCGCCGCGATGATGACGCCGAGTTTCATGCGGTCGCGTGGGGTTCTGTTCGACCCAACACAGAAGAAAGGTTGTCATGGCCCGCGATCCCCCTACGCTGCTGCGCAGCTTCGGAGGACAATGCCGGTGACCCTCCGAAGCCTTGGCGTAGGAGGGATGCGGGCCACCCAGCTGGGTTCTGCACGCTGGGGTGAATCGAATGGAAAGGTTTCTCGCGAACCTGCGACATCTGTTCTTAGATCACCTGGGTGGCCCGCATTCGCGGGCCATGACAAATGGTGTGTTGAGGGACCATGACATCAGGACGCCGCAGCGACCGTGCGTTTCGGGCCGAAGACGCGGCGGAAGGTGCGGATCATGAACGGCACGAAGCGTGGGCGCTTCAGCCTTTGGTCATAGATGCCGAGCCGCCGGTCGTTTTCCAACAGGCACGTGTCCATCAGCTTGAACACGTCGATCTCGTCGCCGCCGAGCTGGCTGGCGCCGTTGACGGTGAAGTTGTTGTCCTGCTGGCCGTTGGAGACGTCTGACGCGATGCCGATGCGCTCATAGACGAGGAAGGCCCAGACCGCGAGGACCTTGAGCTCGAACCACGGCCGGCGCCACAGCTTCATGTTGCGGCGGTGCCAGGCGACCCAATTGACGAAGAAAAGGATGTGGCGGCCTTCTTCCTGGACCACGGGCTCGAAAGTATCGACCAGTTCGGCCGGGAAGAAGCCGGAGGACTTCGCGGTCTCGAACAGGCCGAAGGCGAAGAAGCTGTCGATGCATTCGCTGTAGCCGGTGACGAGAAACGCCCATTCGGGATCCTTCGGGCGCGGATAGGCCGGCTCCGGCGCGAGCTTGATGCCGTAGGCCTCGACCAGGTTCGACAACACGTAACGGTGGCGGCGCTCCTCGAAGCCGTTCATCTCCACCGCCTTGCGCAACAGCGGATCGGCGATGCCCTCGGCATAGGTGCACACGTTGAGGCCGGCGCGGTTCTCGGTCTGCACCGCGATGTCCCAGATCGGCAGCGCGGTGATGCGGTCCTGCGTCTGCTTCTCGAGCCGCGGCCAGTCGATCACCGCCGGACGGTAGGGATTGAAGGTGTCGAGCAGGGTCTTGCAGAACAGCCGCTTGTGCTCATCCGAACCGAAGCGGATGCGGCCTTGCGGCACGGCGGGGCCGGTGGGCGTGAGTTCGGGGAATGTGAGTGCTGTCATCGTCCAGTCCACTTCGCGCTTGCGGGATTTTGAAGGCGATGCCTCCAAACGCCAAGGCCTCAAGAATTATTCAGTAAATTGAACAACTTGGGAACGCGTGCGGCATAGCAGAGCCGGCGAAATTCCGCAAAGCAATGGCGCGAAGAGCGGCCAAGGCGTCTGGAAAAAAGACCGCCGCACCGGAGGTAAACCAACTTCGGCTCGGCAGCCAGACTCGCCGGATCGAACTGGTGCTCCCTCGGGGTTTTGGGGGTCGAGGGGGCCGCGAACGCGCCTATTTTGACCGGCGCTCGGGATTCGTTCCGGCGAAGCACGGCAATTGCTCGTCGAAGACCAACATATACCCAATCGCGGACTTGGCGAGTCCGGAACTCGGAAAGTTCGGACCTGGTTAAGGCGCAACGACCGCCTTAAAAATCCGCGAATCCGCCCTTGGCGATCCCCGAATTGCGGAAGGCTTGAACCACGCGCGGGGCGGTCAGAGCCGCCAATTCGTCCGTATACCGATAACCCGGCGCCGACCCCGGATAGGGGCCGGTCGCGGGATGCAGATAAAGTTCGGTCAGCCCCTGCGGGAGATTCTCGATCAGGCCCAGCACGCGCCGCGCGGTCATCCGGCCCGACCAGGCCAGCCCGAAGACTTGATCGGGCACGCGTATCCCGGCGGCCCGCAGGCGCGCGCGCGCCAGCATCGCCCAGGGTACGGTGGCGAGCCCGGCGGGCAGCTTGGCCGTGGGATCGGCGCGCCGCAGCACGGCGTTCGGCTCGAGCGGCACGCGCATCGCGCGCAGGCCGTGCGCCTTGCCAACACGCAGGATCGCGGACGCGATCGTCGGATGCAGATGAAAATGCTTGTGCGTGTTGACGTGGTCGAGGGCAAGCCCCGTGGCGCGGAAGGCATCGAACTGCGCTTCGATCTCGGCCTCGAGCTGGCGGCGCACCTTGGGGCGGAAGAACATGTTCACGGCCGACATCGCCATGTCGGCGCGGAAATTGCCGGTGGCATCGACCAGATCGGGCACGGCGGACGCCGGCAGCGTCGGACGCCCCTCGACCAATACGACGTGCAGACCGACGCGAAGGCGCGGCATGGCACGGGTGCGGCGGATCGCGTCGGTCGCTGCTGCGCCCGACACCATGAGACTGGCAGCGGTGAGGATGCCGTCGCGATGCGCGATCTCGACCGCGTCGTTGACTTCCTGCGCGGCGCCGAAATCGTCGGCGGTGACGATAAGGGATTTCATGGGCCGACGTTGCGCCGCAAGCCAATACTGTCGTGGCCCGCAATCCCCCTACGCTGCTGCGCAGCTTCGGAGGACTCTGCCGGTGACCCTCCGAAGCCTCGGCGTAGGAGGGCAGCGGGCCATCCAGTTGACACCGCTCTGCGCGGACTAGAACTGGGCCGCAGCTTCATCCTGCAAGGTCCGAGCTTAACGTCACCTGGGCGGCCCGCTCTCCGGCGGGCCATGACACCGTGGCGGGGTCAAGAAACAATCATGTCTTCGCGGTTGCGCAGGAATTGGAAGAACTCCATCCCCTCGCGCAGGCGGCGCACCAGCATGTCGCGGCTGGTCAGCATCTCGCCGACGATCTCGGCGATCTTGGACGGGCGGAAGTAGAACTTCTTGTAGAAGTCCTCCACCGAATTGAAGATCTCGGTGTGGCCGAGATGCGGATAGTTGAGCGGCGCGATCTGGGTGCCGTCGTCGGTCAGAAGATCGACGTCGGAGGCGAACCAGCCGTTCTCCTTCGCCTGCTTGTAGAGGAAGGTGCCGGGATAAGGCGCGGCGAGCGAGACCTGCAGCGTGCGCGGGTTCACGTCCTTGGCGAATTGCAGCGTCTCCTGGATGGTCTCGCGCGTCTCGCCGGGCAGGCCCAGGATGAAGGTGCCGTGCACGATGATGCCGAGGTCGTGGCAATCCTTGGAGAAGCGGCGCGCGACATCGACCAGCAAGCCCTTCTTGATGTTGTGCAGAATCTTCTGGTTGCCGGATTCATAGCCGACGAGGAGAAGGCGCAGGCCGCCGGCCTTCATCACTTCCAGCGTCTTGCGCGGCACATTGGCCTTGGCGTTGCACGACCACACCACGCCGAGCTTGCCGAGCGCGCGCGCCAGCTCTTCGACGCGGGCGTGGTCGTCGGTCAACGTGTCGTCGTCGAAGAAGATCTCCTTCACCTGGGGGAAGTTTTCCTTCAGGTACTTCACGTCCTCGACGACGCGCTCAGTCGTCTGATAGCGGTATTTGTGCCCGCCGATGGTCTGCGGCCACAGGCAGAAGGTGCAGCGCGATTTGCAGCCGCGGCCGGTGTACCAGCTCATATAGGGATGCTTGAGATAGCCGCCGAAATAGTTCTCGACCTTGAGCTGCTTGTAGATCGGAAGGACGGAGGGAAGCTTGTCCATCTCCATCAGGATCTCGCGCTCGGGATTGTGGACGATCTTGCCGTCCTTGCCGCGATAGGAGAGGCCCTTGACGGTCGACCAGTCGGCGCCTTCGGCGAGTTCCTTGATGGTGAATTCGTATTCATTGCGGCAGACGAAATCGATCGCGTCGCAGGCTTCCAGGCTTTCGGTCGGCTCGACCGCGACCTTGGCGCCGATGAAGCCGATCTTGGCGGAGGGATTGCGCTCGCGGATCATCCTGGCGGTGCGCACGTCGGATTTGAACGACGGCGTCGAGGTGTGCAGCACGATGAAGTCGTGGGACGTCACGTCGTCCTCGATGTCCTGGAAGGAGAGGCGGTGCGGCGGCGCGTCGATGATCTTGCTGCCGGGCACCATCGCGGCCGCCTGCGCCAGCCAGGTCGGGAACCAGAACGACTTCACCTCGCGCTTCATCTGGTAGCGCGCGCCGGCGCCGCCGTCATAGCCGTCGAAGGAAGGTGCCTGCAGGAACAGCGCTTTCATACGGTCCTCTAGAGTTGCGACATGGCGCCGGAGGTTTCGACCTCGAAGCGCCGGCCACGCCAGGCCACCTTCTGACCGAAAAACGACGCCAAGAAAACCGCTATCGACAGTGTGTCGCGCAAAGGCAACAGCCAGGCCGGCCCCGAAGCCGCGCCGAAGGCCTTTTCCACACGCGATTTGAGGATTAACCGCGCGAACAAGGCGGCGCCGACCGCGGCAAACCCGACGGTTCCCCCGCCCAGCAGCGCCAGGGCGACGAGCGCGAGCGGCAAGGGAAACGTCACGACGGTTCCCACATGCGCGACGGGGCGCAGGATGCGCACCGTGCGGCTCCAGCGCAGCTCGTGATGGAAGAGCTCGGTGAAGCTCACCTCCGTGCAGCGATGCGCGACCGCGAGCGGCAGCACGACGACGCGCTGGCCGCGATGGCGGATGGCGCGGCCCATCTCGAAATCGTCGGCGAGATAGTCGACGAACGCCTCGAAGCCGCCGACGAGATCCAAGGTGGCGCGCTTGAGCGCGATGGTCGAACCGAGGCACGCATCGGCGATGCCCCACCACGTGCCGAAAATCAGGTTGGGCAAAAAGTCGTAACTTGTGCCCATCGCGGCAAGCGTCGACCACGCCGACGCCCCGTCATGGCCCGTATACGGACAGGTCACCGCGCCGACGCCGGGCTGCTGAAGCGCGCCCACGACGCGGGCGAGATAGTCACGCGGCACCGAGATGTCGCTGTCGCTCAGCACCAGAACGCCGTGCCTGGCGCGTTCCGTCATGTTGATGAGATTGCAGATCTTGGCGTTGGAGCCGTAGCGGCGCGCATCGATCACAAGGTCGATGTCGATGCCCGGATGTTTCGCCTTCAAGTGATTGACGATGGCGATGGCGGGATCGGCGGGATCCTGCACGCCGAACACGATCTGGATCGGCGCGGGATAATCCTGGTTCAGAAACGTGTCCAGATCGTCTTCCAGGCCGGGCGAGTCGAAATGCAAGGGTTTGAGCAACGTCACCGGCGGAAGATCGGCCGTAGACGACCCCCGCACGGCGGCGAAGCGATCGACGACGCTCGCGGCCAGCAATGTATAGAGCGCGCCGGCAAGCGACAGCGCTGCGAACAGCCAACCGATGGTCCCCACGGACAAATACAAGACAAGGCGCTCCGCAACGTCCCAGCCCCCACCGGGATCGGCGATAGTCGCATTTTCCGTGGGGGCCGGGAAAGCCCGGAACCGATACGCCGTTAACGTCTGCCCGGATTACGCGGGCGTAACAGATGCCGCTTTCCTTGGGATTCCGCGACGAGACCGCATTCGCGGCCGTTCAATGGGAACTGTCCTGTTGCGGCGGCGGCACAGCCGGAACCGCTTGCCAGGGATGCGCGCAGGTCTGCACGTAGGGATAGAATCCGGCGGGGCTGTCGCAGCGATACCAAAAACCTGGAACAGGTGTCGGCGCCGCGTCGCCCGGCGCGGCATCCGGCGGCGGTGCGGCGTCGTCGGGATAGGCGTACGGCGCGGCGTCGTAGCCGTCCCAATAAGGATAGCCGTAGTAAAGCGCGCCCAGTCCAAGACCGAAGCCCAGACCGTAACCGTAGCCGCCATAACCGTAGCCGCCATGATGGCCACCGTAATGGCCGCCGCCATGGCCGCTGAAATGACCGGCCGATCCGCCGAAATGGCCGCCGACCGCATGACGGCCGGCGGCTTGGGCGACGCCCGCGAGACCCGAAACGGAAAGGCCGATCGCGAGCAGGATTGCTGCACTCTTCTTCATGATGTGGCCTCATTCGCCAACACGAACCCTCGCAGCAGACCTAAGCGCGCGCGCGAATGCCTTCAATGAACGGCGACAGGTCGCGACAACAATCGCCATGCGCCGCGGCGACGCGATTTTGCGTTCGGACGGTGGATTCCCGCAAGATTTGATCGGTGGAGACCGATGGGGCGCAATGCGCGGGCAGCTTTTGCGGCACGCGCTGCGGTGCTACGAACCCAGGGCGACACACCAGCGACGGCACCTCCCATGCGCACCATCGGCCATTTCCTCGACGGCAAGGAGCAGGCGGGCGCCAGCGGCCGCTTCGGCGACATCTACGATCCTTCGATCGGCGAGGTGCAGGCGCGCGTCGCCTTCGCCAGCAAGGCGGAAGTCACCAAAGCGGTCGAGACCGCGGCCAAGGCGTTTCCGGTGTGGGCGGCGGTCAACCCGCAGCGCCGCGCCCGCGTGATGTTCAATTTCAAGGCGCTGGTCGAGAAGAACATGGACGCGCTGGCCCGCATGCTCTCGGCCGAGCACGGCAAGGTGATTGCCGATAGCAAGGGCGACATCCAGCGCGGCCTCGAAGTGATCGAGTTCGCCTGCGGCATCCCGCATCTGATGAAGGGCGAGTACACCGAAGGCGCCGGCCCGTCGATCGACATCTATTCGATGCGCCAGCCCCTGGGCGTGGTCGCCGGCATCACGCCGTTCAACTTCCCCGCGATGATCCCGATGTGGATGTTCGGCGTCGCCATTGCCTGCGGCAACACCTTCATCTGCAAGCCGAGCGAGAAGGACCCGTCGGTGCCGATGCGGCTCGCGGAGCTGATGATGGAGGCGGGCGCGCCGGCCGGCGTGCTGCAGGTCGTCAACGGCGACAAGGAAGCGGTGGACGCGATCCTGACCGATCCCACCATCCAGGCGGTAAGCTTCGTCGGCTCCTCGGTGATCGCGCAATATGTGTATTCAACCGGCACGGCGCACGGCAAACGCGTACAGGCGATGGGCGGCGCGAAGAACCACGCCATCATCATGCCCGACGCCGATCTCGACCAGGTGACCAACGAGCTGATCGGCGCGGGCTATGGCTCGGCCGGCGAGCGCTGCATGGCGATCTCGGTGGCGGTGCCGGTGGGCGAGAAGACGGCGGAGGCGCTGGTCGCCAAGCTGAAGCCGCGGGTGGAGAGCCTGCGCGTCGGCGTGTCCACCGATCCCGATGCCGATTACGGCCCGCTGGTGACGGCGGCGCACCGCGAGAAGGTGAAGGCCTATATCGACCAGGGCGTGAAGGAAGGCGCCAAGCTTCTGGTCGACGGGCGCGGCTTCAAGCTTCAGGGCTATGAGAACGGTTATTACCTCGGCGGCTCGCTGTTCGATCATGTGACGCCCAACATGGGCACCTATCAGGACGAGATCTTCGGGCCGGTGCTGCAGATCGCGCGGGCGAAGGATTTCGACGCGGCGCTGGCTCTGCCGTCCCAGCACCAATACGGCAATGGCGTCGCGATCTTCACCCGCGACGGCGACGCGGCACGCGAATTTGCGTCGCGCGTGCAGGTCGGCATGGTCGGCATCAACGTGCCGATCCCGGTGCCCCTCGCCTATCACACCTTCGGCGGCTGGAAGCGCAGCGCCTTCGGCGACGTGAACCAGCACGGTCCCGAGGGCGTGCGATTCTACACGCGGGTGAAGACGGTGACGGCGCGCTGGCCCAAGGGCGGGGTGCGCGAGAATGCCAGCTTCGTCATCCCGACGATGAAATGAATTTGCCGCCTGTCACCCCCGGCTGAGCGATGCGTCAGCATCGCGAAGGGAAGGGGCCCCTGGCGGTTGGATCAAGCCAGGTCTTACCACCTGGGTCCCCTTCCCCTCGCTTCGCTCGGCCGGGGATGACAGTGAGTGGAAATGAATGGCTGACGAGCCAGAAATCCTCTTCGAGAACCGCGGCGCGGTTGGGCTGATCACGCTCAACCGGCCCAAGGCGCTGAACGCGCTGACGCACGGCATGGTCGTGGCGATGCATGCGCAGTTGAAAGATTGGGCGGACGACGACACGGTCTGGTGCGTCGTCATCCAAGGCGCCGGCGAGCGCGCGTTCTGCGCTGGCGGCGATATTCGCGCGCTGTACGAGTCGGGCAAGGCAGGCACGCGGTACATCTTCGACTTCTATCGCGACGAATATCTGCTGAATGCGTATATCAAGCACTATCCAAAGCCCTATATGGCGTTGATGAGCGGCATCGTGATGGGTGGAGGCGTGGGCGTCTCGGTCCACGGCAGTCATCGCATCGCCGACGAGACGACGTTGTTCGCCATGCCGGAGACGGGAATCGGATTGTTCCCTGATGTCGGCGGCAGCTATTTCCTGCCGCGCTCGGCCGGCGAATTCGGCCTGTATCTGGCGCTCACCGGCGCGCGCCTCAAGACGGCCGATGCGATCCACGCCGGCGTGGCGACACACTACGTCTACGCCGACAATAGGGCGGAATTTTTGCGCGCGCTGGTGTCCGGGCAGAAAATTGATGTTCTGCTGGCAGAGTTCGCGGAAGAGCCCGGTCCCGCTCCGCTCGTAGCGCCGCATTTCGCGATCGACCGGCATTTCGCGCAAGGCTCGATCGAGGCGATCCTGGCGTCGCTCGACGCCGACCATACCGACTGGGCCGCCGACACCGCGAACACGATCCGCGCCAAATCGCCGACCGCGACCAAGCTGGCGTTCCGGCAGATTCGCGAGGGCACCAAGCTCGACTTCGACGACTGCATGCGGATGGAATTCCGCATGGTGAACCGCGTCATCGCCGGCCACGATTTCTACGAAGGCGTTCGCGCCACGATCATCGACAAGGACGGCGCGCCGAAATGGCAACCGGCGACGCTGGCCGACGTGCGCGACGCGGACATCGATGCCTATTTCGCGCCATTGGGAGAGCGGGAGTTGCCGCTCTGAGGAGAAATGATTCATCGGCGCGCGGATGCGCGCCTGCTGGGTGGCCGGGTCAAGCCCGGCCATGGTGAGGAGAGAAGCATGACCACCATCGCATTCATCGGCGTCGGCAATATGGGCGGGCCGATGGCGCGCAATCTTTTGAAGGCACGGCACCTGGTGCGCGCCTTCGATCTGAGTGCTGCGGCGCTCAAGCCCGTGACCGATGCCGGTGCGAGCGCGGCAGCAACCGCGCTCGAAGCGGTGAAGGGTGCCGATGTGGTGATCACCATGCTGCCGGCCGGCGCGCATGTGCGTTCGGTGTATCTGGAGGGCGAAGGCATTCTCGCGGCGGCGAAGAAGGACGCGCTGTTGATCGACTGTTCGACCATCGACATCGACTCGGCGCGCGCGGTGCATGTCGCGGCGGAGAAAGCAGGCTTCGATTTCCTCGACGCGCCGGTGTCGGGCGGCGTCGGCGGCGCCGAGGCCGGCACGCTCGCCTTCATGTGCGGTGGAGCGGACAAGGCGTTCGCGCGCGCCAAGCCCGTCCTGGAAAAGATGGGCAAGCGCATCGTGCTTGCCGGCGGCGCGGGCGCGGGCCAGGCGGCGAAGATCTGCAACAACATGCTGCTGGCAATCTCGATGATCGGCACGTGCGAGGCCTTTGCGCTGGGCGAGAAGCTGGGGCTCGAGCATCAGAAGCTGTTCGACATCATGTCGGCGGCGTCGGGTCAAAGCTGGTCGCTCACCACCTATTGCCCGGTGCCCGGGCCGGTGCCGACCGCGCCGTCCAATCGCGACTATGCCGGCGGCTTCGCCACGGCGCTGATGCTGAAGGATTTGAAGCTGTCGCAGGCGGCGGCGCAGAGCGCGGGCGCGGCGACGCCGCTGGGCGCGGAAGCGGCGCAGCTCTATGCGCTGTTCGCGGCGCAGGGGCACGGCGGTATGGATTTCTCCGGCATCATCAAGATGCTGCGGGGTGAGGTGTAGGCAGCCGCCCCCTCCACCGCTTCGCGGTCCCCCTCCCCCACTTCGTGGGGGAGGATCATCAATCGTGAATCGCCCGCCAGACCTTTTCGGGCGTCGCCGGCATGTCGAAGGTCTTGATGCCCAGCGCGTCGGTCACCGCGTTCATCACCGCCGCGGGCGCAGCGATCGCGCCGGCCTCGCCGCAACCCTTCACGCCCAGCGGATTGGACGGACATGGCGTGATGGTCATGCCGATGTGGAAATCGGTGACGTCGTCGGCGCGCGGCATGGCGTAGTCGTTGTAGGAGCCGGTGAGGAGCTGACCGGTCTCGCGGTCGTAGATGCCGTGCTCGAGCAGCGCCTGGCCGATGCCTTGGGCGATGCCGCCATGGACCTGACCCTCCACGATCATCGGGTTGATCACCTTGCCGAAATCGTCGACCGCGGTGAAGTTCACGACGCGCGTGCTGCCGGTCTCCTTATCGATCTCGACCTCGCAGATATGGCAGCCGGCCGGGAAGGTGAAATTGAGCGGATCGTAGAAGGAGGTTTCCTTCAGGCCCGGCTCGATCTTCGACGTATCGAATTTGTGGCCGACATAGGCGGCGAGCGCGACCTCGGCGAACACCATCGACTTGTTGGTGTGATGGCCGGCGAAGCGGCCGTCCTCGAAGGTGACGTCGGCCTCGGGCACTTCCATCACCGCGGCGGCGATCTTCGTCGCCTTGGCGACCACCTTGTCGAGCGCGCCGCTGATCGCCGACATGCCGACGGCGGCCGAGCGCGAGCCATAGGTGCCCATGCCGAACTGCACCTTGTCGGTATCGCCATGGACGATCTCCACCGTGTCGATGGGCACGCCGAGCCGGTCGGCGACGAGCTGGGCGAAAGTGGTCTCATGGCCCTGGCCGTGGCTGTGGCTGCCGGTCAGGACCTCCACCGAGCCGGTCGGATTGACCCGAACTTCCGCCGACTCCCAAAGGCCGACGCCGGCGCCGAGCGAGCCGACCGCCTGGCTCGGTGCGATGCCGCAGGCCTCGATATAGGTGGCGTAACCCAGACCGCGCAGCTTGCCGGCCTTCGCCGCCTCGGTCTTGCGCGCCGGAAAGCCGGCGACGTCGGCCGCCGTCATCGCGGCGGCGAGCGAGGCGTCGTAATCCCCGATGTCGTAGTTCATGATCACCGGCGTCTGATGCGGGAAGGTGCGGATGAAATTGCGCCGGCGCAGCTCCGCCGGATCGAGCTTCAACTGTCGCGCCGCCTCTTCGACCAGCCGTTCGACGACATAGGTCGCCTCCGGGCGCCCGGCGCCGCGATAGGCGTCGACCGGCGCGGTGTTGGTGTAGACGGCCTTCACCTCGGCATAGATCGCGCCGATATCGTATTGGCCGGACAAAAGCGTGGCGTAGAGATAGGTCGGCACCGAGGAGGAGAAGGTCGACATATAGGCGCCCAGATTGGCTACGGTCGCGACCCGCAGGCCCAGGATCTTGCCGTTGGCATCGAGCGCCAATGCGGCCTTGCTGACATGGTCGCGGCCATGGGCGTCGGTCAGGAAGCTCTCCGATCGATCCGCGGTCCATTTCACCGGCCGGCCGACCCGCTTGGCGGCCCATACGCACACCGTCTCTTCGGGATAGATGAAGATCTTCGAGCCGAACCCGCCGCCGACATCGGGCGCGATGACGCGCAGTTTGTGCTCGGGCGCGACATTGACGAAGGCGGACAGCACCAGCCGCGCGACATGCGGGTTCTGGCTGGTGGTGGTCAGCGTGAAGATGCCCGAGCCGGCATCGTATTCGCCGATCGCGGCGCGCGGCTCCATCGCGTTGGGCACGAGGCGGTTGTTGACGATGTCGAGCTCGACGATGTGGCTGGCAGCGGCGAAAGCGACCTGCGTCTTCTTCTCGTCGCCCAGCTGCCAGTCGTAGATGAGATTGCCGGGCGCCTCGTCGTGGATCTTGGGCGCACCGGCAAGCAGCGCGTCGGTCGCCTCGAGCACCGCGGGCAGCGCCTCATAGTCGACGACGACGGCCTCGGCGCCGGCGGACGCGGCGCCCGCCGTCTCGCCGATCACCACGGCGAGCTGATCGCCGACATGTCGCACCCGGTCGATGGCGAGCGCGGGGTGGTTGCCGGCCTTCATCGGCGTGCCGTCTTTCGAATAGATCATCCAGCCGCAGATCAGGCCCTTGACGCCGTCGCCGGCGAGATCGGCGCCGGTCAGGACCGCGAGCACGCCGGGGATCGCCAGCGCCGGCTTGATATCGATGGACTTGATCGCGGCATGGGCGTGCGGGCTGCGGACGAAGATCGCTACGGTCTGGCCCGGCTTCGCGTAATCGTCGGTATAGTGGCCATTGCCGGTGATGAAGCGAAAGTCTTCCTTGCGCTTCACCGATTGTCCAACGAGCGCGTTCATCCCGGATGCCTCTTTGAGGGCGTGGCCAAATCCTAGTCCCGGCGCGGCGGAACACAAGGACGCGCCGCCGTCGCTGCAACGCGGCAAAATCCTATGACATCCTTATTTGCCGCTGGCGCCGACATGCACTATCTCAGTCGCGGGCGAGGACACGAAAGGGATTGGGATGGGCCACGAGACGGCTCTGGCCTTGGGGGCGCTGCTGGCGTTCCAGATCAAGCATTTCCTGGGCGACTTCGTGCTGCAGACCGCTTGGCAGGTGCGCACGAAGGGCATCTATGGCCATGTCGGCGGGCTGGTGCATTCCGGCATCCATATCCTGGGCACGATTCCGATTTTGATCTATCTGGACGTTTCGGCCGGCGCGGCGGCGATCATCCTGATCGGCGAATTCGCCGTGCACTATCACATGGACTGGCTCAAGGCGAACATCGACCGCGTCTATCAATGGGGGACGCAGAGCCAGCGCTACTGGATCCTGTTCGGCGTCGACCAGCTGGTGCACCAACTCACCTATCTGGCCATCGTATATGTGACGCTCGCAGGGCTGTTGGGGCGATAGCCTCTTTTTAGGAGTCCGGCGTTTCGGACCACAGCACGCGGCTGAAGAAAGTCTTCATCCGGGCCATCAGATCGCGTTCGACCGCACCGACCTGGATCGTCTTCTGCGCGATCGCCGCGCGCTCCTGCTCGCGCTTGGCCAGCACATGGCCGAAGCGCTGCAGCAGGTCGGGCGATTTCTTGAGCAGCGCCTCGATCGGCTCCTTGGTGATCTCCAAAGCCCTCAGCCGCGTCAGCGCGGTGACGGTCGCGTTGCGCGGCGCGCCGGTCATCAGCGACATCTCGCCGACGACGTCGCCGGTCGCCAGCACGGCAACCTCGCGCGGATCGTTGCTCTGACCAAGGACGCTGACCCGCGCCGCGCCTTCGATGATAATGAACATCGACGAGGCGGAGTCGCCCTGCACCATCAGATTGGCGCCCCGTGCGAATTCGACCGGCCGGCACAGCCGCGCCAATTCGCGCGATTGCTCTTCGTCGAGCACGTGGGAGAACAGGTTGGCGTGATGCAGCGCCGCGCGGATCTCGTTCTCGTCGATCACCAGGTCGATCTCCGGCGGCTGCACCAGCTCGATCTGGGTGACCGGCGTGGGCATGCGGTTCTGCATGATGACGTCCTGGAGCGCCGCCAGCACGATCGAGCGGGCCGAGCCGGGCTCGATCTGATCGGGGAAGAAATAAAACCGGACATCGTAGTAGAGCGCGTCGCTATCGATCCGGGCCAGGTTGACCGACGGCTCGGGCGTGCGCGCGAGGCCGGGCCGGCGCACCGCCTTGAACGCCTCGCCCAGCAGCATGTCGATCACGCGGTCCGACGGCATGCGGTTGTCGATCGCGATCTCCACGGAGAGGCGCTTGGCATCGGCCGGGCGGCTGTGATTCATCACCACGTTGGACGTCGCGATGTGGTTGGGCACCATCACGCGCCGTCCGTCGGCGAGCGACAGGAAAGTCGAGCGCCAGGTCATGTGCGTGACGCGGCCGTAGATCGGCTCGGGCATCTGGTCCGAATAGACGGTCAGCCAATCGCCCAGCGAATAGGAACCGTCGAGATTGATGGCAAGGCCGGCGAAGAGATCCTGGATCGCGGTCTGCAGCGCGATGCCGAGCACGATCGCGGTGGCGCCCGAGGCGGTGATGAAGCCGGTGAAGGAGAAGCCTTCCTCCAGCCACAGCCCGATCGACAGGCCGAGCAGGAACAGGGCGATGGTCAGAATGTCCTGGATCAGCGCGGGCGTGGCGCGATTGAGCCGGCGCTGCAGATAGCGCACCCAATAGAAGTGCCGGATCAGACCGTCGATGAGCAACGTGCCGGAGACGATGGAGGCGACGACGAGGCCGTGGCCGATTTTCTCCATCAGGGCCGGCGTGACCTGGCCGTGCAGCGCCTCCATGCCCCAGATGCGGGCGGCGATCAGCGCGAGCATGGCGAAGGCGGACCAGAAGATCATTTTTCGGTCATCTTGATCTTTGTGCCGGTCTCGCCCTGGCTCAGACGCTCGAGGAAGAAATGGGCCAGGGGATCGTCCGGCCGCTCCTGAACCAGCGCCGCGAACAGGCTGAGCGCGTCGGGATGGACATCGTGCGCGGCATCGAAGGCGCGCTGGTAGCGCGACAGATAGCCTTCGCTATACGCGTCATCGTGCAAGGGTTCCCACACGTCGAGCACTTCCGTCTTGCCCTTGAGGATCACGGCCCCGATCGGGCGGAACGCGATTCCCTTGCATAGCATACGCGTCGCGCCGCTGACACAAAGCCGCGTGCCGAAGGTCTTGTTCAGTCCCTCCAGCCGGGAGGCGGCGTTCACCGCGTCGCCCGAGGCGGTGTAGCTGAACTTGTCGCGGGAGCCGAAATTGCCCACCGCCGCAGTGCCGGTGTGGCCGCCGATGCGGGTCAGCCCAAGCGGAATTCCCTGTGCATTCATCCGCTTACGGAAGTCTTCGGTGAAGCTGTCGAGGTCGAGCATGCAGCGCACGCATTTGCCGGCATGGTCCGCGACGTCGGCCGGGGCGTTGAAGATCGCGAACACCGCGTCGCCGATGAACTTGTCGACGAAGCCCTCGTATTTCTTGACCGCCGCGGTCATGCCGTCGAGGTAGTCGTTGAGCAGCCGGCCGACGTCTTCCGAATCCAGACCTTCCGCCATGGTGGTGAAGCCGGCGATGTCGCTGAACAGAAGGCTCATCTCGCGCCGCGTGCCGCCGAGCTTGAGCTTGGAGGGATCGTCGACCAGCTGCTGCACCAGGTCGGGCGCGAGATAGAGCGAGAAGGAGTTGTGGATGAACTCGCGCTGACGCCGCGCCGCCAGGCCGGTGATGGAGTCGACCAGCGCGAAGGAGGCCGCAAGCGCCAGCGTCGGCGCGACGAGGCCGATCAAGACGCCGGCCCGCTCGTAGAGAACGAAGACGCCGAGATACCACAGCACTCCGATCAGAAGGGCGACCGCGGCGCCGCGCAGCCACAGCGACAGATCGAGCAGGCCGAGCGCCGCGCCCAGGCCGGCGAAGGCGAGCACGATGAGGAAATCCTCCCAGCCTTCGAGCTGTGGCGGCGCGCGATGTTCGATGAGCTGAGCGATGGCGTAGGCATCGGTCATGATGCCCGGCATGGTCGCCTTGCGATTGCCGGGCGCGGCCGCGAAGGGCGTGCGGTGCTGATCGACCAGGGTCATGTTCGAACCGATCAACACGACCTTGTCCGTGAAGATCGGCGCCGGATAGAGCTGGATCGGAAGGCAATCCGACCAGCCGATGATGCAGGCGGGATATTCCCGGAAGGCGGGCTGGTTCTCGCCCGGATCGGCGCGCCAGACGATGGGGGTCTGTTCGTCCGGTGTCTTCAGCCCAAGAATGGCCGCGACCTTGCGCGGCACGCTCAGCATGTAGTCGCCCGTGGCGCTGCGGTTGCCGGGCAGAATCCAGCGCACCGTGTCGGTCTGATCGGTGCCCACATTGGCGGCGGCCCGCTCGGATTTGGGAACGAATGCGTTGAGATATTGGATTTGTTCGGGGCTGGTCTCGCCCCCGGTCTCGAAATAGGAGACGACGAGCGGCGTCTTCAGCGTGCGCAGCACGCGGCGGAGCTTGTCGTCCTTGGTCGCCTCGGTCTTCTGGTCGAACAGGTAGTCGAGGACGATGACTTTGGGATGCTTGGAGTCGAGCGCGGTCAGAAGATCGGCGAGGAAACCGCGATCCAGCGGCGCGCGGTAATCGAAATGCTCCAGCGTGGTCTCCTGGACCGAGACCACCACGACATGGGTGTCCTGCGGCTCGCTGGGCGAGCGGGTGGCGATTTGCCAGTCCTGCACGAAGCGGTCGGCGCTGGTCAGGAAGGAGATGTCGTCGACCGCGAGCATCGACAGAATCGCCACCGCGAGCGCGGCCAGGAGCGCGGTGACGATTTCAAGAGATTTGCGGGCGCGGACGAAGGCGGAGAGGCGCGCGAGCCAGGCCATCATTTCTTCGGTCGGAGCAGCGCCTCGGCCTGCGCCTCACAGCCCTTCTGCACCATCCAGGCGGCGCGCATGTCGTCATTGGCGAGGCTGGCAGGGACGGTCGAGACCGCGAGCGCGTAATCCGCGCCGCCATAGTTGACGACATAGGCCGCGCCGCCATGCATCGGCACGTCGGTCGTGACCGACATGCGGTCGAGCCCGACCGGCCAATCGGCGCGGCTCTTCCAGCTGCGGTCGACCGGCATCACGACCAGCGACACGGCGGTCTTGGCATCGGGACGCCAGAACACCGGCTGCGTTCCCTCCGGCAAGCACACATTGCCGCTATGGGTGACGTCGAACAGCCAGGGATCGGGCAGTTTGGTCGCGCCCGTGCCGCGCGTGACGCCGGCCTCGCCGGTGCGCGCGCTGTGTTCGGTGCCGAGCGCGGCAAGCGTGGCGCCCAGGCTCTTGCCGCTGCCGCCGGCCGTGGGCGGCGCGTTGTAGGGGCCGTCGATGGAGAGGGTGGCGCCGGTCGCGGAGATCAGGGTCACATGCTGGCCCTGCTTGAGCACCAAGGGCTTGGCCGAGTCGATCGTGCTGCCGGCGCCGAGGCCGATGCCGCGTGCTTCCACGACGGTCAACGGCTCGGCCGTGGCGGCCACGGTGGTCAGCAGCACACCCGCAAGGGCCAATGAGATGCAACGCCCCATGTCACTCTCCGTTAGCGCGAGGCCGCCACCATGCGCCCCGCCCGGCCGCCATCGCCGATCAGCGTGAACGCGGCCCAGTAGAAGGGATGCGCGGTGGAGGACTGCGCGATCAGCGCAAGCTGCGCCTGCCTGAGATCGTCCGCAAGATCGGCCGACGGGTCCTTGGCGTGGCGCGCGAACAGGTCGGTCATCAGCGTCCGCGTCGCGGCCGAAGGCACCTGCCAATGGCTGGCCAGCACGCTGCGGGCGCCGGCGTCGAAGAACGCGTCGGCAAGGCCCTCCAGCGCGCCCCCGCCGAAGCGCGTGCCGCCCTCGGACGCAGTGTTGCAGGCCGAGAGCACGACAAGGTCGGCATCGAGCTTCAGGCCGGCGATCTCGCCGGCGGTCAAAAGGCCGTCCGCGGCGGGCGACGGCGCGGCGCCGGCGGGCGGCGTCAGCGCGAGGCCCGGCTCGGCCTGGCAATGCAGTTCACCGGGCAACAGGCCATGGGTGGCGAAGTACAGAACCGCATATTGATCGAGCGGCGCGGCACGGACCGCGGTCTCGTTCGCACCAGCGCCAATCAGGATCGCGCCGGGCTGTGCGCCCAGTGCGCGACCCACCGCCTGCACCTCCCCCGCCGTGTCGGGCAGGGGCGGCAGGGCGCGCAGCAGCACCGGATCGGCGGACGCGCCGTCCTGGCAGGCGGCGGCAAGCGCGCCGAGCGCCTTGGACGACGAGCCGGCGAAGGCGGGAGCGCCGACGCCGAAGAAGGGACGCGGTGCATGGCTGGGCGCCTCGGCCCGCAGCGCGACCAGGGCGCGCGGCGACGGCACCTGGCTGATCGCGAAGCGCCGCACCAGCCAGGCGGCGTTGGAATATCCGCCCTTGGCCTCGGCCGTGACGAGGAGCGAAAGCGGCAGGCTGTCCAGCGCGCCGCCGGGCGCGACGATGAGATGGTTCGCGCCGACCAGTGCCGGCTCGACCGGCGCCAGCAATTGCCGATACAGCGCGTAGGAGGACTTGAGACTGAAGTCGGAAAGGCGCCCAAGCTTGGGCACGAAGGCGGCGCGCAGATCGGCGACGTCGGCGGCGAGACTGTCGGTGGTGACGGCGAGCGGCACGGCGGTCAAGCCATCGGCGGTCGCGACCAGCGCGAAGCTCGACTTCGCGCCGACCACGAAGAACAAGAAGGCCTCGCCGGAGCGCAGCCGCCCCTGAAAGTCGGCGAGCGCAACCGGGCCGGGATCGGCAAGCCGGACGTAGTCCGGATAGCCCTGCGCCACTTTGGCGCTCAGTGCGTCGGCGCTGGCGCTCGCGGTTTTGAAATCGGCGTCGTATTTGGCGACCAACGCCGCGTTGCGCTCGTCATTCGCCTTGGCGTTCTCGGCGGCCAGCTCAAGGCGGGCATCGTCACGCGCCGCTTGGGCCTGTTCGAGCTGACGGACCAAGGGACCGAGCGACGCGTCCGCCGCGGCCCGGCGCGCCGCGACCCGCGCGATGGTGCGGTCGGCAAGGCCGGAATTGACGAGCTGCGCGGCGCGGAACATGTCGGCGTCGAGCGCGGCGCGCTGCGCCGCGTCCTGACGGCCCAGGGCGCCGGCGGCGGCGAGGAACGGCACGATCTGGTCGCTGACGATCTGGCTGCGCGCCACCGGATCCTTGGCGAGGATCGCGAAGGCATCGCGGAACGTCGCGACGGCGGCGGCATAGAGCTGCTGATCGGCATAGAAGCGGCCGAGCTTGAGCTCGGCCCGCGCGGTCGGCGCGGTGTCGCCGAACAGTTTCTTGTCGAGCGCCAGCGCTTCGGCGAAATCGCGTTCCGCGATCACGACGCGGCCCTGGGCAGCATTCACCTCGGCCATCAGCGAAACCATCTCCGGCCGCCACCACAGCGGCAGGCCCGGCTCCTCGGTGATGATCCAAAGCGCTTCTTCGGCCGCAGCCTGGGCGCTGGCGCTGTCGCCGAGGCGCAGCGCCATTTCCGCCTCGATACGCAGCGAATGGGCGAGTTCGCCTTCGAGCGCGACGGGCGCCACATACTCGCCAGTGGCGGGATCGGCGGCCGCGGCGGAACGTGCGGCATCGACCTCGCCCCGGCGCAGCGCGGTGGCGGCGCGGGCGAATTTGAGCGCGTTCTGGTAGTCGCGGCGGTTCGCGGCGTCGAGCGCCTGATAGGACGCGAAGCGCGCCCGCACCGAGACCGTCCCCGAACCCTCGATGATCGGCGCGGCGCGGCGGAACAGCGCCTGGGCCTCGTCGAAGCGGCCTTGATTGGAGACCTGCAGCGCCAGCTCCGCCAGCGTCTCGCCCACCGCCGGCGCGTTGGCGCCGAACTTCGCCGTCTGCAGATCCAGCGCGTGGCGATAGGCATCCTCGGCGCCGGCATAGTTGTCGGCGCCGTTGTAGAGCCGGGCGGATTCGACATAGCCATTGAGGGCGTCCGAAGCCGGCGGCGCGCTTTGCGCATAGGCGGCGACGCCGGCCGCGATCAGCGCGGCGGCGGCAAGGAGAAAGGTGGGGCGCCGCGTGCTCATTGCCACAGGGCCTCGTTGCCCCAGCTGGAGAAGTCCTGATCGGCCGGCGGGATGGCATGGACCGTGTTCGACGCGTTGGTCGGCGATACCTGCTTGAGCATGCCGGCGAGGATGGTCTGCGAGGTGGACGGCTTTTTGCCGCCGTCGAGCGAGTCGGCGATCACCACCGTCGCGCTGTCCGACGCGTTGGGCTGCGAACTGTCGGCGCCCTTGGTGTCGAGGGAGGCGAGCGGGCCGGGCGGCGTGGTGGGCTCCAGATGGGCGGTCAACGTCGTCGGCGCGGTATCGCCCGAGGCCGGCGTCACCACGACGGTGTTGATCGTGGTGATCGGCGGCGTGCCGTTCTGCTGGCCGTTGCCGGCCGTGGTGGTGACGACCACGCCGATCGTGCCCGGATCGCCGGTGACGCTGCCGTCGGGCGGCGGGTTGGCGCCGGTCAGCGCGCCGGAGGTCGAACCCTCGCCGGTGAAGTTGCCGATCGTCGCCTGCGAATTGGTGCCCGTTCCCGGCGTGTAGACGATATTGCCGTTGGCATCGATGGTGAGGTTGCCGGAGATGTTGCCGAAACCGGTATGCGTGGCATCGCCGTTGCCGATCAGCGAATAGCCGTTGTTGCCGCCGCCCGTGAGCGACAGGTCGGCGACGTGCACGTCGCCGGTGACGGTGTAGTTGGCCGCGGTCGCGGAGGGGCCGGAGTTGATCGCGTAGCCGCCATTGCCGATCTGGGCATAGGCATTGGGACCGGCGCCGGCGGTCAGCGACATCGCGCCGGCCGGGCCGTTGGGCGCGGTGACGGTGACGAGACCGGAATCCGTGCCGCCGGCGGAGGCCGCGGCGCCCAGATTGCTCTGGCTGCCGCCGTTGCCGATCTGCGCGAAGGCATCGACGCCGTTGCCCAGAAGCGTGACCTGGTGCGCGGCGGTGACCGTGATGCCGCCGCTGTTGAGCGCCGTGCCGCCGGTGAGACCGATGCCCGACTTGTAGCCGCCCTGCCCGATCATCGCATAGGCCGCGTTTGCGGCGCCGCCATCGAGCGTGACATTGGCCGCGCTCAACACGATCGCGCCCTGATTGCTGTAGCCGTTGGCGCCGGTGTTGGACTCCGCGCCGCCATGGCCGATCTGCGCGTAGGACTCCGTGCCGGCACCGCCCGTCAGCACGACGTCGCCGCCGGCGGTGATCGCGATGTCGCCGGCATTGTTGCCGCTGACTTTGAGGCCGCCATTGCCGAGCTGGGCGAACGCGCCCGTCGCGCCGCCGCCGGTCAACGTCACGCCGCCCGTCACATCGACCAGGATGCCGCCGCTGCCGGCCCCGTGGAAACCGAGCTGGGCATAGCCGTTGGCCGCGGTCAGCGCGAGCGATGCGCCATAGGCCGAGATCTCGCCGCCGGCACTGCCGATCGCGACATTGCCCTGCGCGTCCGCGCCGCCGACGACGATGCCCTTGCCATTGTTGCCGAACACGCCGGAATTGCCGAACGATGCGGGGCTGATCGTGTGCCCGTCCCAGCCGGCGACGAGATTGATCGCGCCGGCACCCGAATTCTGGATGGACCCGGCGACGACGAGATTTCCGGCGGTGAGCAGATTGAAGGTGTGGCTGGAAGCGACCGCGTAATCCTGCTCCGGCCCCTGATCGCCGGTGCCCGTGAAGCCCAGCGTGACGTCTCCGCCACCCAGCGTCGCGGTCACGATGCTTCCGACGCGGTCGTTCTGACCGCTGTCGATATCGCTGGCGATGAGGATTAGATTGCCGGTCTCGGTTCCGGAATGCGCGACGTTGCCGATCCAAGTCTCACCATTCGCGCTGTCCGTCAGAAATATGTTGCCGCCGGCGCGGACGTCGATGTCGCCGGTGACATTGCCGGTCACGTCGCTGCCGAGGGAGCCGTTGCCGAGTAAAGCGTTGCCCGCGCCGGCCGTGAGGTTCATGGCGTTCAGCACGCGCACGGTGATCGCACCGCCGCCCGTGCCGTGATAACCGAGTTGCGCCGATGCGTTGGTGCCCAGGATGTTGAGCGTGGCAGCGTAGACGCTGGTGGTGCCGGATTGCGATCCCAGTCCAGCTGGCCCCGAACCGCCGCCGATCGCGACGGCGCCGCTGTTGTTGCCGTAGACACCGGCATCGCCAAAGTGCGCGGAGTCGATCGTGGAACCGTCCCATCCGGCGACGACGGTGATCGCGCCCGTGGTGCTCTGGACGGGCGCCACCACGTCGACATCGTGGGCGGACAGGAGCGTGAGATCGCCGCCGATCGTTGATGCGCCGAGTGTGGTGGTGAGCGTGTTGTAGAAGCTGGCGGCGCCGGGCGTGCTGAACTGCGCCAACCCCGCGACCGCGTTGGAAGTATTGGTCATCGCAATGGCGCCGGAGGTGGTCGTCGCCGACAAGCCCGCGCTTTGCAGAGCACCGGATTGTCCGATGGCGCCGCCGGCCGACAGCGTCAGCTTGCCGCCGACGGTCGAGGCGCCAAGCGTCACGCCGCTCGAATCCGCGACGGTCGCCGCGTTGCTGCCGGTCGTGGACAGCGACAGCGCCGCGAAGCTGTTGCCCGCGTTGGTGAGAGTGACGGGGCCGGCGGTGGCCGTCACGTTCAGGCCGGCGGCCTGGATCGCGCCGGTTTGGACGATGGCGGTTCCGCTCAACGTCAGCGTGCCGCCGACATGGGCGCTGGTCACCGTGATCGAAGAGGCCTGCGAGACGGAAGCGTTGTCGCTGCCTTGCGTGGCCACCGTCAGCGCGCCGAACGCGTTGCCGCTATTGGTCAAAGCGATCGCGCCCGACGTGGTCGAGACGTTCAGCGCATGGGCGCCGATCGATGCCGTCTGCGTGATGGCGCCGCCGGCCGCGAGCGTGAAGTTGCCGGCGCCGAGGACGATGCCCGAGCCGCCGATGGCGACGGCTTGCGGCGAGGAGAGGAAGACGCTGCGGCCCTGCGTGGTCACGGCGAGCGAATTGACGGCGATCTGGAGCGGGCTGTTGGACGAACCGATATTGCCCGTGCTGCTCGTCAGAACCAGATTGTTCGCGACGACGCCGGCGAAGCCGTTCGCCGACAGCGAGCCCACCGTGAGCGTGGCGTCGCCCGCCTGTGCGCTGGATCCGAGTGTCGCGCCGGAGCCGATCTGCGCGTAGCGCGAGATGCCTTCTCCGCCGCTCAACGACGTAAGTCCGGTTGAGAGCAGATGGACGGCGCCGGTCGCGGCGCCACGGTAACCGAGCTCGGCATAGCCGTTGATGGCGGACACCGCAACGCCGTTCGCGGCAACATTTGTGTTGCCACCGGCGCTGCCGATTGCGGCGTCGCCGCCTGCGAGACTGCCCCCGACGGTGACGACGGCTGTGCCATTGCCGAACACGTGGGCGTCGGTGAAATGCGCCGGATCGAACGTCGTGCCGTTCCAGCCGGCGACGATATTGATGTCACCCGTCCCGTCGTTCTGGAGCGACGTCGCAATTTCGACGTTTCGGGTCGACAGCAACGAAAGCGTGTGCGGACTGGAATAGCTGCCGCCGCCGTTGTCGACGTCCAGGTCGCGGCCTGTGACAGCGAACAGCACGTCGCCGCCCGTATCGCCGGACGTTCCCAAATTCGAGACGATGATGTTGCTGATGACTCCGGTGTCGCCGTCGCTGGCCGATCCGGTGACGAAGGTGAGGTTGCCGCTCTCCTTGCCCCCGTCGCCGCCCGCGACATTGCCGAGCCAAGTCGCGCCGCCCTGCGAGTTGGCGAAGGTGGTGCCGCCCGCGACGTTGATCGTGACCGCGCCGGACGCGTTGCCGGAGGCCGAGCCGTCGGCGGCGCCGTTGCCGATCTGCACGAAGTCGGCTTCGCCGCCGCTGGTCAGGATCAGATTTGCGCCCGCGGTGACAGCGACGTCGCCGCTGAAGGTGCCGACGGCGCTTTGGCCGCCATTTCCGATTTGGATCGAGCCATAACTGCCGTCGGATTGACCTGTCAAAATAATGGCGTTCGTCGCGCTGACGGTGACACTGCCGCTGTCGTTGCCCTGCGCGCCCCAGCCGCCATTGCCGATCTGGGCATAATCATTGCCGCCGTTTATGTTCAGCGCATCGCCCGCGCTGACGAAGACCGTTCCGCTGTTGCTCCCGCTGGCGCTGTCGCCGCCATTTCCGATCTGGGCGAAGCTGTACTCTTCGGCGCCGGCGTTCAGCGTCACGTTCCCTTGGGCGGTGACGGAGATGTCGCCGCCATTGTCGCCGCTCGCGCGAACGCCGCCGTTTCCGATCTGCGCGGCACAGCCCCCGCAGTCGGAACTCGCGCTTGCCGTGAGGGTCACATTGCCGGTCGCCATCACGGTGATGCCGCCGGTGCCGCCACCGCCGTGATAGCCGAGTTGGGCAAAGCCGCCATTGGCGCTGATCGCGAGGTTGCCGGTATAGACGCTTAGCGTACCGCCCAACGTACCGATTCCGGCGTCCTGCTGGATCTCTCCACCTCCGATGGAGACGGTGGCGTTGTTCAATCCGAAGGTTCCGGCAGCGCCGATCTTGGTGGGGTCATAAACGCCGTCCCAGCCGGCGACCAACGTGATCGCTCCGCTGCCCGCGTTCTGAATATCGCCCCCGATGTTGATATCGCTGGCCGATAGTAAAGTCAGCGCATAGTTGCTTGTGTAGTTGCCCCCATCCTTGAGCGTGGCCGGATTCGAGGGATCGGTCTGGCCAATCGTGACGTCGCCATGGACGATATTGTTGCTCAGGACCTCGCCAATGCCGCCATTGGAGTCATTGCCGTCGTCGAATTCGCGGGCGATCATGGTCAGATTGCCGCTTGCCTGGCCGGTGCCCGAGACGTTGCCGATATAGATGGTCGTCGGATCGGTGCAGTCGCCGCAAAAGACGGTTGCCGTTTCGAGCGTCAACGTTCCGCCGGCAAAGATCGAGATATTGCCGCCGACCGATCCGCCGAAACCCGGCGCGTTCAGCTTGCCGTTGCCGATCATGGCGCTGAACCCGTCAGCGTAGGGATCGCCGCCGAATACGTCGATATCGCCTTTCGCGATGACCGTGATGTCGCCCGTTCCGGCGCCGTGATAGCCGAGCTGCGTGTTGCCCTGCACCGCCGCGACGTTGACGTCGTCGCCCAGCACCGTCATGGCGCCGCCCATGCTGCCGACGGCAACGCTGCCGCCGGCATACACGCCGCCGATGGTCACTGAGCCGCCATTGTTGCCGAACGTGTTTTGTCCGGTCTTCAGTGTCGCCAGATCGAACGTCTGGCCGTCCCAGCCCGCGACCAGCGTGATCGCACCGGCCCCATTGTTGACGATCGGGCCGCCAACGGTGATGTCGCCGGCTTCGAGCAGCGTGTAGGCGTAAGGGCTGTTGTACGTGACGCTCGGCGCGGCGCTGAAGGTCGGATCGGTGAAGGCGAGCGTGACGTTTCCGCCGCCGAGATCGCTGGCGATGACCGAACTGCTGTCGACGTCGCCCGAGGCGTTCGCGGCGACGAGCGTGAGGTTGCCGGTTTCGCCGGCCGAGCCGGCGATGTTGCCCAGGTGAGGATCGACGGAATCGCTTCCATATTGCGTGAACGTGCCGCCGATCCCGATGTCGATATTACCGGTGACCGCCGCCGTCGCGCCGTTGTGGCCGTTGCCGATCACCGCGCCGAAGCCGTTGCTGCTGTCGAGCGTCAGATCGTCCGTGGCGCGGATGACGATGTCGCCGCCGCCGTTGCCGTGATAGCCGATCTGCGCGCGCGCATTGGTGCCGAGCACCTCGATATTCGCACTGGCGACGGTGGTGGTGCCGCCCGCACTGCCGAGGGCGACGGCGCCGCTCTTGGCGTTTGCTCCGCCAATGGTCAAAGTCGCGTCGTTGTTGCCGAAGACGCCGTGCTGGGTGAACGCCGCGGGATCGAGCGTATGGCCGTCCCAGCCGGCGACCAGGTTGATCGCGCCGCTGCCGGCGTTCTGAATCGATCA
>Ga0265320_10000098_pt1 | contig 73999 bp, 57 predicted proteins | sample 4827metaG_FD_202087 | JGI IMG/M metagenome (GOLD analysis project Ga0265320, IMG submission 202087) | Rhizosphere microbial communities from Carex aquatilis grown in University of Washington, Seatle, WA, United States - 4-8-27 metaG | ecosystem: Host-associated > Plants > Roots > Rhizosphere >...
TGCTCCAGCCAAAAAGCCTGCGGTGGTCATGCCCGAAGGTGATGGAAAAGCAATCGCCGTGGAATACTGCCAGGATTGCCACATGCTGACGAACCTCACGAAAGCGCACAAGTCGCTGGACGACTGGAAAGACACTGTGCAAACAATGATGGACCGCGGGGCCCGGCTTCCGCAGGAACAGATGGATACTCTCGTTCAGTACCTGGCCAAAAATTTCGGTGACAAGTATGCGGATTCGGCCGCGAAGGATTCTCAACCTGCAGCTGCTCCAGCTCCCGCTGCCCCTCCTGTTGCCACTGCTTCGCCAAGCGCTCCCGCCATGACGGCACAGGCACAGCCGGCAAAGCCGGTAGTGGAATTGCCTGAGGGAGACGGTAAACCGATCGCCACCGAATATTGCCAGGATTGTCACCGGCTGACGAATTTGACCCACGCACACAAGTCACTGGACGACTGGCAAGACACCGTGCAAACGATGATGGATCGTGGTGCGCGCATTCCGCAGGATCAAGTCGATACTCTGGTGAAATACCTGGTTAAGAATTTCGGTCCCCAGACCCAGGCGGCGCCCGCAGGGTCTGCCCCAGCGAATCAGTAGTCTTGGATGGAGACTGCAAGCACGCGGTCTCTTTACATGGTTGGCGCGACTGGAATCGTCAGTTGGCTATGTGCCTTGTTCGCCTCCGCAATTCCCTTTTCAATTGTGCCCTGCCATTCGGCATGGGGCACGGGCGAGGCCTGTGCTGCCTGATAGAATTTCAAAGCATCGGAAGGTCGACCCAGTTTCTTCAGATATATGCGTCCCGCAGCCATCTGCGCCAGCAAGCCCTGCTTCTCGTCTGGGTAGGTTTTGGCCAGTTGCTTGTACTCCTCGGCGGCGCGATCCTGATCCGGCTTGATTTCAATCTGACGGCAAAGATCGAGCCACAGTGACGCCGCGAGTTTTTCACCACCGGAACTGCGGAAGTCCTGGAAGGTTTGCCATGCCCCATCCGAATCATTCGCTTTCAATTCCAAACCGATGATTTTTTCCAGCGCATCCCGTTGCGCAGGAACATCGGACTTGCGCCAATAAATATTCTGTAGCATTCGATATGCATCGATGGAATCCGGTTTCTCCTGCAGCAGTTTGCGCAGGCTGGACTCGGCAGCGTCCAACTGATTCTTTTCCGCCTGTTCACTGGCTTCAGCGAGCAAGGGGTGGCTGACCCAGGCGATCTTTTCTTGAATCCCCTGCTCGGCCATTTGCTCCAGGCCTGATTTCCGGACGCCCAACGCGATCAATCCGCCGAAAACAAAACCGCCGACGTGGGCCCAGTGCGCAACACCGGACGCCTGACCGGATACAGTCCCATAAAGAATTTCCGTCAGGAGCCAGAGCGGAAGCAGCCAATAAGCGGCCATTTTGAATCTGTAAAAACGATACAGCATCAGCCAGCCCATCTCGATCTTTGTCGTCGGGAATCGCACCAAAAACGCGCCCATGAGGCCAGCGATGGCTCCCGATGCTCCGATTGTTGGTACCAGACTACCGGGATTGGCCATCGCATGCACCTGCAACGCGAGAATCCCTGCAATCATGTAAAAAGCCGGATAAATCAGTCTGCCCCAGGTGTCTTCGAGCAGGGCGCCTGCGAGCCATAGGAACCACATGTTGCCGATCAAATGCAGCCAGCCGCCGTGCAGAAAATTCGCGGTAATCAAACCCATCGCCGTCGGACGTCCCGGTATATACGCGTATTTGCTCACGAGCGAAGTGGATTCCAGTTCCGCGAAGCGGGCCGATAAGCTATCCATTTCCTGCTGCAATTTAACGGGATCATCCTGCAGGCGGATTTTCGCATCCCAGACGTCCTGCACATCCCGATTCGGATTCTGGGCTTCTTTCCACAGGCGAGGATTCGTTGTTTCGATGGTGGTCACGAATTTTTCCGCTTTTCCATCGACCTTCAGTTCCGGGTGCAAAGCCGAAAGGAGGAGGAGATGTACTCTTACCTGACTAAACTCTGGAGCCTGTTGCTGCATTGTCCAGTGGGTGCCGAGGAATACAACCACGTTGAGGGCGATAATGCCTATCGTGATGACCGGCCATCGGCGACCCTGCATGTTTTCGTGGCGAAGAGGAATGAGCATGCATGGACCTCCATCGGAATCCAAATAAGGGCAATTCGGGACAACCTTCTAATCCCAGTCTAGAGAGGGCGCGGAAGGTTCGGGAGCGATATTTCTTCCTTTTTCGGGAATCAGTTACAGCATACGGATTAGACACAATCCCGAAGGAAGGTTTGGATTGTAAGTACTTGCAGAAATTGAAGTTATAGAATTTATAAGAAACATCGATACAAGGCTGGGTACGCGCGCCAAGTCCAACGCACGTTCGCTGAACCACTTAAGTTTGGATCAAGTAGTGATGAAACGGCGGGTAATCTCAGGGATCGTCCTTGCGCCTGCCAGCCGCATGGTGATCTCGAGTTCTTCCCGGAGGTGTTCGTGAACGGCTCGGACGCCCATCCAGCCGCCCAGTGCCAGTCCGTACATGACTGGCCGGCCGATGGCAACTGCATTGGCGCCAAGCGCCAACGCCTTGAAGACGTCCTGTCCGCGGCGAATGCCGCCATCGACGATAATTGGGATGCGCCCGCCAACAGCATCGGCGATGCGCGGAAGGACTGTAAGAGATGCCGGCACGTCATCTAGGTTGCGACCGCCGTGATTGGAAACCTGGACGGCGCCACATCCGCGTTCGACCGCCTCGACCGCCATCTCCGGGGCCAAGACACCTTTGAGAACCACGGGAAGCCCTGTGACTTTCTGAATGAAGGCGACGTCATCCCAGCCAAGGTTCGGCTTCATGCGCCGGTTCACAGTATTGTTATCCTTGGGATTATTTCCGGGACGGAGAGGGGAGACGAACTTATTGCGGCGATCGGTTTCGCGGTTGCTGTAAACGACCCCATCGATGGTGAGGACAACTGCGAGGTAACCAGCAGCCTTGGCGCGCTGCAAAAGTTCCGTGGCCCAGCCGCGATCTTCCGGCAGGTAGATTTGAAACCACTTGGGTCCCGGACTGGCCTTTGCGATTTCTTCCAGCGCTACGCTCGACCCCGATGGAGACGTGAATATTGTGCCTGCGGCATCGGTACCCTTCGCAGTGCCGGCTTCGGCAGTGACGTGCGCGAGCCCATGATTGCCCATGACGCTGGTGATGATGGGCATGGCCAGCTTCGCACCCAGCAACGTCGTCGTCATATCGGCGTCGTCATAGCCGCTCAGGTAGCGAGGAGTGACCGTCACGCGCTTGTAGGCGAGTTCGTTTTCGCGCTTGGTCCATTCGTCCCCGGCGGCACTGGCGATGTAACCGAATCCGCCGGCCGGGATGATTTTCTCGGCCAGCCCCTCGAGTTCACGAAGATTGTAGAATTCGGGGCGCTTGATTTCGTTGGGCGCATTGTAAACGGGCGCTGATTTTGCGGGAGCCGGCGACTGCTGCGGCTCCTCTTCCTCCGGCATGCCGGGCACCTTTTGCGCAAGGAGCGGTCCGGCTGCGCTTAGCGTGGCAGCCATCGCGGTTGCAGACAGAAAATCACGTCGTTTGCGGTCCATCCACATCCTCCTTGAGCTTGAGCAATCCGGTATTGGGCGGAGGCTACTACAGCGTATTTGACATGTCAAACTTTAGAGCCTTCGATTATGTCCTGAAACGATCGCCGTGCCAACCCGTGATTAGCTGTGTGTCTCAGCTCCATAAGAATGTCACCCTATGGAGACTTTCACGTTGCTACGCCATTGATATGATGCCTGCGGAGAACTATTCATTTCGCACTACACCACTGGTTCGCAATTTCGGGGAATTGGTTGCCCATGTAGCTGACGTGCAAATCGCCAACTGCTCCGTGGCGAAGGGTGAATCGAAGAGCGGAAACGCCAAAGGGAAGACCTCCAAGGCAGACCTTGTCGCTGCGCTCAATATTTCATTTGAATATTGTGACCTGGTTTATGGCTCCATGACCGACGAATCGGGGGCACAGGTGGTGAAGCTGTCGGTAACGATAGAAGCAAACTTGGGACGCTGTTTTTCAATAATACTCACGACAACGAAACATACGGGACCCTGGTGGCGTATTTGCGGATTAAAGGTCTGGCCCCCCTGGCCGGCATTAGAAATCCACCATCACGCTTACAGGTCGTTTGCTGAATTGAGCCTCGATTTTTTGCTTTCCGGTACTCCTACAGTTCCATGCTTGATTCGACAACACGACCCCAGACAGCGGACCAATTCCGATAACGGCAATGTTAAGTTAGCGATGGGTGGGTTTGTTTGTCTTCTCGAATTAGTAGGGCTTTTCCTGCCCCGGCCCGACGAAATCTCTTAATGGCGGTGTTCCGGCGTGGGAAAGTTTCGTTTGCGAACGAAGTTCCTTCTATCGCTTCTGGCGATATCGGCCGGATTGACGGCAGCCACGCTCTTAATCGTCAGCTACAGCGTTGACAAGCGGGTTCGGGAAAATATCCGTGAAGAACTCCGCAATTCCGTAATTACTTACCAGAGCTTCGAAAAACAGCGCGAAGATTCCCTCAGTCGCTCCGCGCAACTGCTGGCAAATCTGCCAAACGTGCGCGCCCTGATGACCACTGAGGATCCCGTAACGATTCAGGATGCGTCGGCGGATCTGTGGAAATTGAGTGGGAGTGAACTGCTGGTCTTTGCCAACCGCTCGGGCGATATTTCCGCCTTGCGCACCGCGAACGCGGGGTTGGAACTCGGCAGGGCTCAGGAGTTGTTGCGACGGTCGTTGGATCACGGAGAATCGCGCGACTGGTGGTTCGATGGGCGCCATTTGTATGAAGTGTGGATCCAGCCGATCTATTTCGGAGCGCCCTCCCAAAATACCATGATCGGCTTGTTGGCCCTGGGCCACGAAGTCGATGAGAGCGCCGCGAGAGATTTCAGTAAGATCGCGTCCGGTGAAGTGGCGTTCAAATTTGCAGATACCCCGGTTGCCAGCACGCTTAGCACATCGCAGCACAAAGACTTGATTCGCCAGTTGCGCGAACGTGCGATCGGTCCCTTGGGTGGCGCGCAAGAGATTCAGATTGGCTCCGAGCGATATCTTGCGTCGACTGTAAGTCTATCGTCGGGGAGCGACCAGTCGGCGTCCTTGACTGTTTTGAAATCGCTGGATCAGGCGACGGCGTTCCTAAGTGGGCTAAACCACGTTTTGATCGGGTTGGGCCTGCTCAGTGTCCTGGCCGGAAGCGGACTCGTCTTCCTGATCTCCCACACGTTCACGCGTCCGTTGGAAAACCTGGTTTCCGGAGTTCGCGCGCTGGAACGCGGCGATTTCAACTTCGCGATTGAAAGCACCGGCAGCGATGAAGTCACGGAAGTCACGGACGCGTTTCTTCGCATGCGCGCCACTTTGGAAAATACGCAGAAGGAACACAATCAGCTCGAGGAAAGACTTCGCCAGGCTCACAAAATGGAAGCCGTCGGGCGGCTGGCAGGCGGCGTCGCGCACGATTTCAATAATCTATTGACGGTGATTCGCGGCAATAGCGATCTATTGATCGACCGTGAAGGGGCTGACGATTTCCACCGGAAATGCCTGGAGCAGATTCAGAAAGCGGCCGGTCGCGCAGTCTCCATGACGCGTCAATTGCTGGCATTCAGCCGCATGCAGGTGCTCCAGCCGCGCATTCTGGATTTGAACGCAATCGTCGTAGACATGAGCAAGATGCTACCAAGGCTGATTGGCGAACATATCGAATATTCGTTTTCGCCGGAGCTCAATCTTGCCTCCGTAAAAGCGGATCCCGGCCAAATCGAACAGGTTATTTTAAATCTTGCGGTCAACGCACGCGACGCCATGCCGAACGGCGGCAAGCTTGAAGTCAGAACCAAAAATGTTGTGGTGAATGGTGAGGAAGCGGCAAAACGTCCGCCAATGATCCCGGGTGCATACGTTTTGCTTTCCGTCACCGATTCGGGACACGGAATGGACGAGGCGACTAAAGCCCACATTTTCGAGCCATTTTTTACGACCAAAGAAGTCGGGAAGGGTACAGGGTTGGGACTAGCGACGGTGTATGGTGTCGTAAAGCAGAGCGGCGGGTTTATCTGGTTGATCAGTTCGCCGAGGAATGGCGCCACGTTTGAAATTTACCTCCCGCAAGCCGCAGGAACCGTGGCCAAGCCCGAGTCGGAAGGAAAACCGTCTGCTGTCCCACAAGGCATTGAAACGATCCTCGTTGTCGAGGATGAAGCGGGTGTCCGCGAACTCGCCTGCCAGTTCCTGCGGGTCAAAGGCTACACGGTGTTGGAAGCGCAAGGCGGTCATGATGCGCTCGAAATTGCCAGCCGGTACTCAGGCAGGATTCACCTGCTCTTGAGCGACATGGTCATGCCGAAGTTGAATGGAGGAGAGTTGGCGGCCCAATTGAAGGCCACCCGGCCTGACATTCGCATTGCGTTCATGTCCGGATATTCAGAATTTTCGAGGGGTGATCTGGGCAAGGAATTCCCGGATGCACCTGTTCTCCAAAAGCCATTTTCTCCGGCTTCCCTGGTGGAACTTGTTCGCGAGGCTCTGAATCGGAGCTCGGTAGCGCCATCTGATGAGCGGATGGAATCTCGCGTTACGTAGAGGTTTTGGAATTCACACCTATAGACCTTTCGGCGGGACTGGATCCAACGTGTTCGAGGAGGTTGGTATGAAACCGAAGCGCCACTGGAAAATGCTTTCGAAGCTTTTCGTGGCCACGGGGTCGGTGTGCATGTGCTCGGCAATTGTGCACGCACAACAGGAGTACAAGGTGACGCCGGTAAGCGCGTCGTCCTCGGAAACGGCGGCGGAAGTGCGTGCCCTCTCAGAATTGATTCACGATCTGCAAGCACAGGTGCAGGCGCTGAATTCACAGTTGGGTGAGCTGCGCGCCGATCAGCAGCGTACCAGCGAAGAATCTCGTGAGCTTCGCCGGGAACTGGATCTGGCAAAGGGGCAGAGGACTCCCGTCTCAGGCCAATCCGCGACTCAATATCCGACGCCTACCGGAATTTTCTCTGCTCCGCAATCTTCTTCGCCAGATCCGCAAGATGCGACTGTCGCGGACCGGCTTGCCAAACTGGAAGAGAATCAGGAAATCACCGATTCCAGGCTCAACGAGCAGAATCAGACCAAGATTGAGAGCGGATCGAAATATCGCGTGCGATTTTCTGGAATCGTTCTGCTGAACTTATATGAAAATCGCGGGTTAGTCGATAACCAGGATTTCCCGCAGGCTGCCGAACCCCCGCAAGAGGATCCTTTGTTCGTTTCACCAGGATCGTTCGGCGGATCGCTGCGTCAATCGCAGATCAAAATTGAAGCTTTCGGTCCGGATCTGTTCGGCGCGCGGACCAGCGCCAATCTGGCTTTTGATTTTGCCGGAGGCTTCGCCAACACTTGGAACGGTGCGACGATGGGCATTGTCCGCCTGCGTACCGGAACCATGCGGCTGGATTGGGCCAATACCTCCATCGTTGCAGGCCAGGACAGCTTGTTTTTCTCGCCGCTCGCTCCCACCTCGCTGGCAACTCTGGCGGCTCCGGCCCTTTCCTACTCGGGAAACCTGTGGGCATGGACGCCGCAAGTGCGCGTTGAACATCGATTTTCTCTTTCCGACACTTCGAACATAGAGCTGCAAGCCGGTATCCTCGACTCCGTCTCTGGTGACCCTCCCAGTTCGAATACCGATCGTCTTCCATCCTGGGGAGAGGAGTCGGGTCAGCCCGCTTATGCGACCCGAATTTCGTTGAACCGCCGTTTATTTGGCCAGAATCTCTCCGTCGGATGGGGAGGCTTCTACGGCCGTCAGGATTGGGGATTCAGCCGGATTGTGGATGGATGGGCATCAATGATTGACGCAACGATCCCACTCGGTAAATTATTTGAGTTTACCGGGGCGTTTTATCGAGGTCGCGCCTTAGCGGGGCTTGGCGGCGGCATTGGCCAGGATGTACTGCTGAACGGCTCCTTCATTGCTCCAACGACGATATTCAGAGGGCTGGATTCGATGGGAGGTTGGGGGCAGTTAAAATACAAGCCGACCACAAAGCTGGAAATAAATGCCGCCCTCGGTCTGGATAATCCCTTTGCGTCCGAATTGCGAGAGTATCAATCGAATTCCATCTACGGCGTGCCGTACACCAGAAATCTGAGTCCGCTCGCGAATTTCATCTACACGCTACGTTCGGATATTCTATTTTCGCTGGAATACCGCCGCATGCAAACAACTCTGCTCGATAGCGGATCGAACAGCGCGAATCACTTTAATATGAGCATTGGGTATATATTCTGATGGGAACGATGAAAATGGCGCGGCAAATGCGAATACTCGCTGGAATCGCCCTCATTGCCATGTGCGCCTGCTCGTTGCACGCCCAATCGACACCTCTGCCCGTCACCATCAAGGTGGAAATTGTAAATCCAAAGACGGGAAAGGTTTCCGTGTCCGCGAATGGTGAAACGGACGCGTCTAATGCCGTGATTTGGCTCACTCCGCTTGACGCCGCGACGGGTTCGGCCCCGATCGCGCCGCCTGCGCATCCTGCCCCTCAAGTGGCGCAAACCAATAAGAGCTTTGCTCCGCACGTTTCGGTTGTTCAGGTTGGTATGCAAGTGCAATTCCCAAACAAGGACCCGTTTCTTCACAACGTTTTTTCGCTCTTCGATGGAAAAAGATTCGACTTGGGTTTTTACGAGGCCGGCTCGAGCAAAACCGTACACTTTGACAAGCCGGGAGTGAGTTTTCTGTTTTGCAACATTCATCCCGAAATGAGCGCGGCAGTGGTGACCGTGGACACGCCTTACTTTGCAATTTCCGACCGGTCCGGCCGCGTGAGTTTATCGAATGTCCCGGCCGGCCGCTACCAGTTGAATGTGTGGTACGAACGCAGCTTGCCGGCCGACCTGAAAGCTTTGAGTCGCGAAGTTACCATTTCGGATGCGTCAAGATCCCTCGAAACGATTCGCATCCTCGAAAATCCGAATTTCAGCCTGGTTCACAAGAACAAGTACGGGCAGGACTATGTTCCTCCGGCCAATACAGGCCCGACATACAATCATCCATAAGAATGAATTTATTTTTTCCGCTTGGCGGGCGAAGATTTCTTGGAACTGCTCTTGCGGGAAATGCCTTTAGCGGACTCCGTCGTCTCGATGCGGAACAGTCGAACGCGCGCAATGCGCGCATTTTCCTTCACGAGAACCCGTGCCGCACCGACCTCCAATAACAATTGCACCGGTTCCACATGTCCTCTCAAAGTCAACGGCACATGACTTGCGCCTGCACGCAACAATCGGTCCTCAGGTTCGATCAGGGCAATTTCATCCGCAGCGAGATTTAGAGTTTCATTGCATTCGACAAAGTAGCTGCCGCGGCTCAAGTCCCACCACAAATACTTGTCCTCGAGCCGCAGCGGTTGCGGGGCAATTTTCACGCGGCCTGCGGCGATGTATTCGCCCCCGCCGAAGTCAACGTGTCCGGTTGGGTCCACCGAGAAGATATTTCGCGCTGTGAGTTGAACGGAAAATCCGTGAACTTGATATTGCGGATGGAGAATTCCTGAAATGTGCGCGGCTGCTGCCGTCCCGGACAAAAGCTGCATGAAACGACTATATCCGACGGTGTTCCCGTGGTCCAGAAGAGTGGCCGTCGTGTGTCGCGAAATGAAACGCTCTCAGATGGTCTTGTCTTTTGCGTAACAAAGACGCTCAAGATTGCATTCCGCGCATTTCGGTTTCCGCGCAGCGCAGACTTTGCGTCCATGCCATATCAGTTGGTGCGAAAACAAAACCCATTTCGCTGGGGGGATCGCTTTCATCAGGTCCTGCTCGATTTTTTTCGGATCGCTATTGCGCGAAAGATCCAGGCGCTGCGAGAGTCGAATGACATGCGTATCCACCACCACTCCCACAGCGATGCCAAAGGCCGTTCCTAGAACCACGTTTGCCGTTTTCCGTGCCACGCCGGGCAGCGTCAGTAGTTGCTCCATTGTGCGGGGAACATTACCACCGAATTCTTCGACGATCATTTTGCTCGCGCCCATTATGGATTTCGTCTTGCTGCGAAAAAAACCTGTGGGCCGGATCGCCTGCTCGAGTTCAGACGGATTCGCGTATGCAAAATCCTCCGGCGTTCGATATTGCTGGTACAAGGCCTTGGTCACCAGATTCACGCGGACGTCGGTACACTGCGCGGATAAAATCGTGGATATCAGCAATTGAAATGGATTCTCGTGTTCGAGGGCGCAGTTGACGTCGGGATAGGCTTCGTCCAGCTTTGCCAGAATCGCACGCACGCGCCGCGGATCGGTTCCTGCCCGGGAACCGGATTTGGATGCCTTGCTGGCAGGCGAGACAATCTTCTTGTTTCTTATCGTCTTGGTTTTCATCGCGACGTTTATCGGGAACGGCCGCGCCAATATAGCACAAGCTCGCAGCTAGGTTCCCTTAGATGGGCTCTGTTGCGTGAGGAGAAATTCCAGCGCCTTGCGAAACGCCTTGCCGCGATGGCTGTGCAGATTTTTTTCTTCGCGCGAGATTTCCGCGTACGTCTTTCCCAGGGAAGGGAAGTAGAAAACGGGGTCGTAGCCAAATCCATGATCCCCTCTCGGCGCCTCAAGAATTTCTCCTTCCGCACAGGCCGAAAATAACCCGCACACTTTGCCGGACTCGGCGATGGCCAAAACGCACACAAACCGCGCGCGTCGATCGTCGCCTTTCATACCGCTCATCTCATGAAGCAATTTGCGGATGCGGTCCGCGTCCGAAGCATCCGGTCCGGCATACCGCGCCGACAACACTCCCGGAGCGCCGCCTAGCGCAGGCACCACCAACCCCGAGTCATCCGCGATCACAATCCCGGATGCATATCTGCTGGAATGGATCGCTTTTCCCGCAGCATTTTCCGCGAAGGTGGGAGCATTTTCTTCGAAAGCAGGAATGCGATCGAAATTGGGAATGGATTCCAGCTCAACGCGCGCGCCTGCTGCTTCGGCCAACGCGCGATATTCGCGCACCTTCCCCTGATTGGAAGAGGCCACCAGCAATCGCAGCGGGTTACTTTGCGCGGGCACGAAAATCGGTCGTTACCAGCGTGGATTGGCCTTCCGTTACCAGGCGAATTCCCGTGGCGGCCAGAGCCAGCAGGTCCTGCAATTCGGCCCCGGCAAACGGCGCGCCCTCGGCGGTCGCCTGCACTTCCACAAATTTTCCGCTTCCGGTCATCACCACATTCATGTCCACTTCGGCGCGGGAGTCTTCCTCGTACGCAAGATCGAGCATAGCCACGCCGCCAACAATGCCAACGCTGGTGGCAGCCACGGAATCGATCAGCGGAAGCGATTTCAGAATCCCCGCCGCGACCATGCGCTCGAACGCCAGCGTCATCGCAACATACGCGCCGGTAATCGAAGCTGTGCGCGTCCCGCCGTCGGCCTGGATTACATCGCAATCGACCCACACGGTTCGCTCGCCCAGTTTTTTCTGGTTGACGATGGCTCGCAACGAACGCCCGATCAGCCGCTGAATTTCCAGTGTGCGCCCGGAGGGCCGTCCACGCATGGATTCGCGCGCCGTACGCTGCTCAGTGGCGCGCGGAAGCATCCCGTATTCGCCCGTCACCCACCCCTTGCCTTGCCCCTTCAGGAAAGACGGCACGCCGTCATCGACGGTTGCCGTGCAGATTACGCGCGTATTGCCAATCTCGATCAGGACGCTCCCCTCGGCACTGGTGATAAAGTCCGGCGTCAATTTCATGGGGCGCATCTGGTCGTTCGCGCGTCCGTCGCTTCGCAAGTTTCCTCCTCGAGACATGGGTTCAAGTTTGAGCGTCGCTACCGTCACTGTCAATCGATTGCTCGACCGCTGTAGATCAATGTGGGACCTGAGTGGCCGGTGCAGAGGGTGTGGCAACAGGAACCGTCGGCTTAGCTTGTCCCGGAGCCGTTGCGGCTGGTGTTGGGGCGGCCGCTGGCGGTGGCACAGGCGCTGGCGACGAAACCGGAAACAATCCGGAAAGATCCAAATGTCCCGCGAGAGTTTCAGCTTCCTGCCCGTGAATCAATATTTTCAACTGCCGGATTGCATCCACATTTGCAGCAAGCGTCTGCGCGACCGAATCCACCACCAATTGTTCGCTCAAAATTCCCGAGGGCGTTCCCGCGGGCAGTGCGTCGGAAAAATCCGCGATGGCCGTTCCGTCCGGTTGCAGATAAAACGCCAGCAGACTCGTATCCGGCGGCAAGGTGTGTTGAGCGGGCGTGGGAGCGCTTGTGATAAGCGCCACAAGAAGTTGCTTCGACCGCTCGACCGGGTCCGCCGATAGCGGTAGCTCGATGGTTGTAGCTTCAAGTGATGCCATCGAAGACGCCGAGAGCCAGTACACCTGAGCCTTCACTTTCACGTCGGTCGGCGTTGAGATGGGAACCTGCATCACGTCGCGGCGCGCCTGCTCTTCTGTTTTCGGAGGCCCGGAGAGCCGCTGGATCGCCTGCCGCAAGCTCGGCAGCGTAATCACGCCGAACACCACCATCACGGCGAGAATCGCAATCGTGGTTTTCAATCCTCGTGACACGGCGCTACTTTACCCCTGTTTCATAGACGGTTCGAAACGCCCCCACCGCGCGCGCCACACCGTCGGCCATCAACGGCGCCATCTGGTCCAGCGGAGTTCGGTCTGGCACGCTGACGCTGGACACCTCGATGGCCACCGCAGGAGCCGCAATCGTTCGCAATTGCCGCACGGCCACTGCCGCAGGCGTCTCCGGCGATCCCTGGAATCTTTGCGCCATCTGAATCTGAATCAGCTCGGCTAGCTTGCGGCTTTGATCGAGGTATCCCTGTTGCGCGGCGTCCCAGCGAATCAGCCCGGTCCGAGGTGTGCTTGAAGCTGATGCCCCGGCAGGCTGCTGCGGCAGGGAATAGACGCGCACCGTTCCCGCCGGCCCCGTCGAAGAAACGTGCAGCGTGATAAAAATCGCTCCGCGCTGCGCATTCGCCATTTTCGAACGATCGTCGAACGAAGGATCGTCGTTCGCCTGCCGCGTCAGAATCACGCGAAGTCCCTGCGCCTCCAAAGAAATCCGCAACAGCCGGGCGAAGCTCAGCACAATATCGCTTTCCGCAATCCCCGAGGCCCCGCGCGCGCCCTGATCGGCGCCGCCGTGCGCAGGATCGAGCACGACCGCAGTCAACGCGCTGCGAGGCGCGGCAGGTTGCGGCAAAGTCTGCGGAGAAGCTTGCGGCGCGCCCTGCGGCGCAGGCGGCTGCGGTGTCTGCGTCTGCGGCGATGCCTGCAATGCCGCCACGCCGGCAACAATCAAGACTAGGAAGATTGAAATAGGTTTGCGACGCACGTTCAGGAGGATACCAGAATCGCCCCTTTGAGCGAGAGTGCCCGTCAGGGATTACAGGTGGGATGCGCCTTGATGATAATGCTCACTGCGAGATGGTTTGGCTTTGGTAGCACAGCCACTCCTGGCTGTGCTACCAAGATTGCCGCCAATAGAAACCCTACCGCACCGGCAGCAACGGCTTCTGCCCCGGATTCAACTGCTGATCGAACGCAATCAGCTCCACGGCCGTCTGTGAATACAGGCCCATCAGTTCGACCAGATCCACAGTCCCGCGCCGCCCAAACAATCTCACTGTGTCAGCAAAGACCTCGGGAGAAATTTTTCGATCGTCGAAAATCCCGCGTCCCATCTTAATGATCGCGGTTTCCTTCTCGCCCAGGCCGACCACGGGCTTTCTGTACTTAATGATGTCGATGAGGTTGTCGTCCAGGTGACTATCGCCAGTCTCTTTGCGCGCATGCCCTTCCCATTGCGTCCATTCAAACTGGTTATTCATTCCGCGTCCTGCCATCAGGACGGCGATCTCGATGTACCGGTCACCCAATCCGCTTTCGTATTTCAGGTAGTAATGGGCCTTGCTCAATGGCTCGGCGAGGCGAGGGCTGTACATGCGCAGTCCCGGCGTGAAATGTTTGCCGGAATGGGTCTCTTCGGCAAGCTTCCTGGTTTCAGCGTCCATATCTTCGGGCTTCAGCTCGGGGAAGCGGTTCCTGGTTTTGGGATCGATATCCTTGGGGAGCGGCGCTTCGGCCTGCGGGGCTGCGGCGGAAACTACGCCGTGCGCCGGATTATTTCCGTAGATGCTCCTGCCAATCAGCAAGCCCGCGACGCCGGCGAGCACAATCAGTGCGACGTTCTTAAACAATGTCATATCGATTCTCCTTTTTGAAGCAGCCTTCTTGATTCAGCCTGGATCGAAATTGTCGTTTTGAACTTCCGGTCTCCCAATACGAGGGATAACTTATAGCTGGCCGCCCCTACGTGCAAGAGCTTTCACTGGCACGAAACTACAATCTACCAAGCACGACGCAGCCCTCCGATTTTGACTGGCAAATGATTCCACCTGCGCTTAGAATATCCACGTTCTCAATCCAACATTACTATTCTGAAGGAGATTTGCGTGCATCCGATGAAGCCGTCCTATCTGCTTGTCGCAGCATGTCTTTTCCTGGCCGCTGCCGGATTTCTAAAGGCCGCAGTACAAGAAAACACTCAGGCAGGTGCTGCTTCTTCCTCCACTCCCTCACCCTCCTCTATTTCCTATCCGTCCTCTCCAAACTTCACTCCGGCCGCTCCGGTCACGCTCGATTACGGATTCTTTAAAGACTACGTCCAGCCGATTTTCCTCAGAAAGCGCCCGCGCCACGCCCGCTGTTTCCTGTGCCACTCGGAAATAAGGTCGCCGATGAAGCTCCAGCCGCTTTTGCCCGGCGCCACCGCGTGGAACGAAGAGCAGACGAAGAAGAATTTCGAAGCGGTAAAGAACGTTGCCATGCCCGGCAATCTGAACAGTCCGATTCTGCGCCATCCCCTTCTGACGGCGGCAGGCGGCGACTTCGCGCACACCGGCGGCAAGCATTTCCGGTCGAAGGACGATCCCGAATGGCTCACGCTCTGGGCCTTTGTCATGGGCGCGAAGGTCAATTAAAGGCGAGTTTTAAAGCAGCTCGATATCATTAGAGGGGTGGACCGCAATTATGCTCACGAAACAGCAGGCTATTCGCATTTCACGTTCAATTTTAGCAACGCTCGCGCTGGGCGCGCTTATCACGCCCTTGATGGCCGCGCCGAAGATGAAGCTCAGGCCGGTCGTCATTCAGACCAACTATGCGGCGGACTTTATCAGCATCATCGACCCGAACACCAATAAAGTGATCGGTGAAATTCCCGGCATCGAGTTGAACCACGGCGCGGCAATCGCTCCGGACGGTAGCAAAATTTATATCACCGACGAAAATACCGAGTCGCTGGACTTTGTGGATGCCAAAACACTTCAGGTCACCAAGCGCCTTCCTCTGACCGGGCACCCCAACAACATCACGATTGCAAAAGATGGCAGGAAGGTCTACGTGGCTATAACTGGCGAAAAGGCCGGCCTCGATATCATCGACACCGCCTCCCAGGAAGTGATCAAGCACATTCAGACCGGCGCCAACGGCCATAATCCCTATATTACGCCGGACGGAAAATATGTCCTTGCCGGATCGATTCAGGGAAAGAATATTTCCGTCATAGATACCAGGACGCAGGAAGTTGCCTGGACAATGCCCATGGATTTGGGCATCCGCCCGATGGCCATGTCCGTCAATCCGGACGGCTCGACCAAGTGGATCTTCGCCCAACTGACCGGATTCAACGGCTTCGCGGTCATCGATTTTGCGACGCACAAGGAAATCAATCGCATCAAGAACCCCGACCTCCCTCCAGGGAGGGATGGCGTTCCTCCAGGTAACGAACCTTCACACGGCATTGCGGTTACCAAGGATCAGAAAACACTCCTGGTCAACAGCCGCATCAACGGTGCGCTGTACTCCTACTCTCTGCCGGACTTGAAACCGATCGGAACCGCGTTCCTCACTGGAAAGGGTGCCGGCTGGCTGACGCTCTCTCCCGACAACAAGCAGGCCTATGTTGCCAATGCCGTCACCGACGACGTTTCGGTCGTTGATATCGCCACAATGAAGGAAACGACGGTAATCCCCGTGGGCTCCGTGCCCAAGCGCAATACCTCGGGTTACCTTCAATAGGTATCGGGCGCAACTTGCAGCAGAAATTAGCGTCTAAACGGTTGGCGTGTTGAAGTTGTCGGCAACAGGTTCGCCTTAAATTCGCCAATTCCGTTCAATGCTGGGCATCGGTTCTAGTAGTCCTGTAACATTTTTTGCCAGCAGACAACCGCCCCGTCGAAAATTTTGCGCCAATGGACGTTACTTTTCTAGTGTTTCTGGAATCTGAGATTGTATAATCAGGTTCTGCAATTTTCGTCGTCTCTGCACGTATCTGCCGGTCGAGGCTGCGTTTGGCAGGCGTTCAGAATGCGACATGGAGTAAACTGTAAGCACGACTGATTGGGCGGAAACAGGGATCGCATTACAAGTTTGGAAGTTAACGAAACACTTCGAACAGGAGCGAAGCCGATGAGTGGGATTCAGACGAAATTTGGATCGATGAAGAGTTACGAGAAGGGTCGCGTGGAAGTGATCAACGATGACCCGAAGCACTATGTATTTTCGAACGTGTTCGAAGTGGCGTCGAAGTCGAAGCCTTACGAGAAGGTGGCAGTGGCGCAGAATTTGAAGTACGTGGTGGAGGCGCTAAGGACGGAGGGCGTGTCTCCGTGGTTTGCGAATGCGCACGATGAAGCGGCGTTGATGATGGATGGCGAAGTGGAAGTGCATCTGGTGAAGCCGGATCAGCCGCTGGTGCCGGAAGGCAAAGAAGGGTCTGTGAAATTGAGCGGGGAGCCGAAGGGAAAGAAGATGGGCTGGGTGAAGATTCACCGCGGGCACATGGCGCTGTTGCCGAAGGGCGCGGCGTACCAGTTCCGCAGCACGTCGGAGCCGGGCGTAGTGCTGCTGCAGACGATCAAGGGCGAAAACACGATCGAGCGCTGGGCGGAGATTTGCCAGACCAAGGCCTGACGCCAATGCGTTGTCATTCTGAGGCACGCTGCGTGCCGAAGAATCTCTCTTGCATTGCGGCAAAACCTCGGAGGGATTCTTCACTTCGTTCAGAATGACGGCCAATTTTTTGAGTGAGCTGTTGGAGGGAACAAACAAGTTTCGTTGTGCATTGACATCGCGAGTAAAATCATAAAAGAGGAGCAAACACTATGAGCACGACAGTAAGCACGCCGAGCACGGCGCCGGAACTGAGCAGTGCGGCAGGGAAGCTGGGATACCAGACGTTCACGATCGGGAAATTTCATTTCGAGCGCGACGAGTATTTCGCGCACATCAAGTTTCCTGGCGGGCAGCATCTGATGCCGATCGACGATTTCCTGCGCGCGCTGATGCGGGACGTCGGCTGGGGATTTTTCTACGGCACAGTGAATTTCGACGCGGTGATCGGGACGATCAATCACTACGGCACGGTGGATTTGTTCGCCGGGCAGTTCAACGAAGCGTTCCGCGCGGCGAAGCGGAATTACCTGGAGACGTTCGAAGCCAAGGATTTGAAGCGGATGTTTGAGTTGATGCTGGACAACTGGACGAACGAAGGGTTCGATCCGTACGCGGCACCGGACGAGACGGGCAAGGCGTACGGTCCCAAGCACGGCAACAATTCGAAGGCTCTGAAGCGCGAGCGAATTGTGTCGCCGCGCATGGTGGGATTGCCGGGCGATCTGCCGTACCGCACCGATGAGGCTGGGCAGAAGGTGAACCGCCAGTTCGCCGATGTGCCGCAGGATAAGCCGGAAATACACGCCGAGCCGGGCTTCGAAGCCGAAGTGCATGCGTTCAATATGTTCGGGTATGTATCGCGCTCGGACGTCACGTGGAATCCGTCGGTCGTATCGAACGTGCAGGACAGCCAGTTCTGCGCGACGACGGAGGAATATATTCTTCCGATTTTCCACGGCAACGATCGCGTGGAGTGGTTCATCCAGGTGTGCGACGAAATCACGTGGGACGTGGAAGATGGCAAGACGGGCAAGCCGCGCGCAAAGGTCGTAATGAAGGCAGGCGATGTGGCGGCGATGCCGGCGGATATCAGGCACAAGGGGTACTCCCCGAAGCGGTCGATCCTGATCGTGTGGGAGAATAACGACGGTTCGCTGCCGAAGCGGTATAGCAGCGGCGAATTGAAGCCCCATCCGGTGTATTTCTAACTGTGACTACATCGGGCCAAACAACCATTAACGCGCCAACCGGGCTCAGCATTGAAACCCGCCTATTTATCGGCGGGGAGTTTGTGGAAGCGGCAAAGGGCGGGAAAATTCCCGTCCTGAATCCGCACGACAACAGCCTCCTGGCGGAAATCAGCGAAGCGACAGCGGAAGATGTCGATCGAGCCGTGGCGGCGGCACGAAAGGCGTTTCCAGCATGGAATCGCATGAGTGCTGCCGATCGCGGCCGGTTGCTGTTCAAACTGGCGGAAGCAATCGAGGCGGACGGAAAATATCTAGCCGAACTGGAAAGCCTCGACACCGGACACCCCATACGAGACACCACCGGCTTGGACGTGCCGCGCACCGCGGCCACATTCCGCTATTTCGGCGGGATGGCAGACAAGGTCGAGGGCCGAATCATCCCCGTAGATTCAGGATTCCTGAACTACGTAACCCGCGAGCCCCTCGGGGTGGTCGGACAGATCGTGCCGTGGAATTTTCCGCTCATGTTCACGAGCTGGAAGATGGGCCCGGCGCTGGCGGCGGGGAATACAGTAGTCATGAAGCCGGCAGAGCTGACCCCATTGACGGCGCTGCGAATTGCGCAATTAATGGCCAATGTTGGAATCCCTCCGGGCGTCGTGAACATCGTCCCGGGCTACGGCTACACCGCCGGGCAGTACATCGCGGAGCATCCCGGCATCGACAAGATCGCGTTCACAGGTTCCACCGCAGTGGGGCAGAAGGTCGTGCAAGCCTCGGCGGGAAATCTGAAGCGCGTGCAACTGGAGCTGGGCGGCAAGGGCGCGAACATCATCTTTGACGATGCTCTGTTGGACGACGCAGTGCATGGATCGGCTTTTGCAATCTTTCACAACCAGGGCCAGGCGTGCATCGCGGGATCGCGATTGCTTTTGCAGGAAGGCATCGCGGACCAGTTTCTGGAGAAATTCCTGAAGCTGGCCAAGTCGATCCGGCTGGGCAATCCGCTGGACCCGCAAACCGAGATGGGTCCTCTAACGTCGTCCGGTCACCGCGACCGCGTGCTCAGCTATATAAAAGTAGCGCGGGAAGCCGGCAGCGAAATCCTCACAGGAGGCAAAGCTCCTTCGGATCCGGCGCTGCAAGCCGGATACTACATCGAGCCGACGGTCGTGATGGCACAACCGAAGGACCGCGTATGCCAGGAAGAAGTGTTCGGTCCGTTTGTCTCGGTGACTAAATTCAAGGATGAGGCGGAAGTGATCGGCATCGCCAACTCCACGGACTACGGATTAGGCGGCGGCTTGTGGACGCAGAATCTGGCGCGTGGCCATCGGGTAGCCGCAGCGATTCGCTCGGGAATGGTCTGGGTGAACAGCTACAAGCGAGTGAATCCGGGTTCGCCGTTCGGCGGAGTCGGGAAGTCGGGATACGGCCGCGAAATGGGCTTCGAAGCGATGCACGACTACACCGATGCAAAGTCCGTGTGGGTCAACGTCGACGCCAATATCCCGCCCTTCTACAAGCGTTAAATTACAGATATAGATATGGAGTGGCGTTTGTGGTGTCCCGGGTGTGGGACATCACAGCGTGCGATGGGCGAGAATGCGGAGTCAAAATCGGCAGGGCTGTCCTCGAACATCGAGGCCAGCCCGGTTCCGCTTTTAGCCCCAAGTTTATTGCAAAACACCGGCAGCAATTTTTGGATATCTACTGAATGGGTTTTGGTGTAGTCTGCGCGTTATCGCAAATTGCATAGCAAGTCCCGGGGGCAGTGTCAGGAGAAGCGTCTAATGGCTAGGGCTGGTCTGGGCGCGGCGGTATTGCTTGCTGTCGGATTTTTCGCCGCTCCCGCTGTTCCAGCCCAGGGGCCGGCAAAGAAAACGTCCGCGAAGGATGCGATCGATCCCGCGTTTCTGAAAATACAGAGCGAGCGAACCGCGGCGATGCACACAGGAGATATCGAAGTTTACGCGCGCTACACAACCGATCACTTCTGGGTGGTCATGCCCGATGGCAGCGTGCAGACAAAGAAAGACCGGATGGCGGCAATGGCCGCCGCAAAAAACGCTCCGGCATCCGGCAGTGAACTAAGCGGCGCGCCGCCCAGGGAAGAAAAAGTAAACGCGTACGGCAGCACAGTCGTCGTCAGTTGGATTGAGGCGATCCGCGGCAAGGACGCACGATTTTCGGAAACGTGGGTGAAAGACGGCGGCACGTGGAAAGTCGCCGCCGCCCATGTTTCCATGATTCAGGCAAAACCGTAGCCGTAGAAATGCGCGTAACACTGGAATAACAACAAACATTATCGACGATCGAGAGGATGCCCGTAAAAATGGCCGAACAAAAAAAAGCTTGGGATACCGCCTACGAATGGAAAGTAGTGACGCTGCTGGGCCTGGGGTTCGGCCTGGTCGGTCTGGACCGGTGGATCATCGCGCCCATGGCGCCATCCATCATTAAGGACCTGAATCTCTCGATCCAGGATTTCGGAAACATCATCGGCATCCTCGGCGTCTGCTGGGGAGTTTTCGCAATCGTAATGGGCGGAGTATCCGACAAGATCGGATACCGAAAGGTTCTGATCCCGGCGATTGTTTTGTTTTCACTTCTCTCCGGTCTCTCGGGATACGCCGTGGGATTCCTGAGTTTGCTTACGATCCGCTCGATCATGGGCTTTACCGAAGGCTCGTTCTGCCCCACCAGTTTCGCCGCCACGGCAGATGCCTCTGAGCCGAAGCGCCGCGGACTCAATCAGGGCCTACAGCAAAGCACATTCGCGCTGTTCGGTTTGGGGTTCGGACCGATCATCGCCACCCAATTGCTGCAAGTGGTTCCTTCCTGGCGCTGGGTCTTCTTCATCGTCGCGATTCCCGGTTTCATCCTCGCGATCCTGATGTTCTTCGTGATTCGCGATCCGGCACACATCACCGCGCCTAAGCAAAACGCAGCCCCAAGCGGAAGCTGGCTGGAAATTTTTAAGAGCCGCAACATCGTGTTGTGCATGGCCGCTCTGCTCTGCGCCATGACCGGCGTCTTCGTTCTCGGTGCGATGCTGCCCAATTACCTCACCGACTATTTGCACCTGACCGTGCCGCAGGAAGGCATCGTCATGTCCGGCCTCGGCTTCGGCGGCTTCTTCGGCCAGTTCGGCATTCCTGGTCTATCGGATATTTTCGGTCGAAAATTAATGGCTGTCGCGAGCTTCATCGGCGCAGGCATCATGCTTCGCGTCTTCATTGCCGCCGGGCCAAGCATGGCGCCGCTGTTCATCCTGATGTTCATCGTCTCATTCTTCTGTTTGGGACTAATCGCGCTGATTACCGGCCCGATCGCCACCGAATCCGCGCCCCTGGGGCTTGTTTCCTCGGCGATCGGAATGGTCGTGGGCATCGGCGAGATTTTTGGCGGAGGCGTCGCGCCGTCGCTGGCTGGAACTTTCGCCAAGCACTACGGCATTCAAAGTATTCTTTATCTCGCGCTCACAGGAATTGCATGCGGCGTGATCGTTTGCCTGTTCCTGAAGGAAACCGCGCCGCGAAAAATTCGCACACAAGCGGGAAAGTCCATGGCCGCCGAATCCGTAGCGTCGTAGTTACGTTGCCGTGCCCGAGAATTTTACGGTTCCTGGCGGTTTCAGGTTCGTGCTAGACTCGGCCCAGGGATAGGCCTCGCAAGTAATGTCTAATAAAGAGGTATAAAAACATGAGCAAGAGCGTGCGTTTCGGCTCGGTTCTCACTTTGATTGCGGTCATGACGATGATCGCCTCGGCCTGCTATGGCGCGACCATCACCGGCACCGTGAAAGGTCCCGATGGCTCCGGGGCGAAATCCGTTTTTGTCCAGGCGCAGAACACCAAGACGAAAATTACCACGTACGTCATGTCTGACGCCCAAGGCCACTATAAGATCGAAAAATTAGTTGCCGGGGACTATCGCGTCCAGGCGCGCGCCACCGGGCTACGCTCCGATCCTAAAAGCGGCGTCGCTCTCACTGCCGACCAGAACGCCTCGATCGACTTCGCGCTCGAAACCACTCCGGTCCGCTGGAGCGACATTTCGATCTATCAGGCCAAGGAACTTCTGCCCGCGGCAACCGGCAAGGATACGCTTCTTGCGAATTGCTTCGTCTGCCACGGATTTCAATCGCGCATGGCCGCCGTCCGCCGCGATGCCGACGGCTGGAAAGACCGCGTCGAATACATGCGCAACATCGTCCACTTCTCGCTGGCCAATAGCGGCAAATTCGGCGACGCGCAAGCCGCCGACCTTGAGACTTATCTAACATCCGTGTTCGGGCCGGATTCGGTCCTGCCGAAATCCCCCGAAAACATGCCCGCATATAAAGGGACGTTGCGGCCTCTTTCGAATCCCACCACCGACATCGTTTACGTCGAATACGACCTGCCGGGCATGAACCGCCTGCCTTTCAGCGCCGTCCCCGACAAAGCCGGCAACATCTGGATTCCCAATTTTGGCCCCGCGAACAACATCACCCGCCTCGATCCAAAGACCGGCGATTTCAAGGATTTCAAGGTAGGCAACCCGACTCACGCCGCCATCCACAGCGCCTACCCGGCGCCGGACGGCTCCGTTTGGCTCGGCGAGCAGGCCTCCAACAAGCTCGGGAAATGGGATCCAACCACCCAGGAAATCACCGAATATCAGGACGCCTATCTTCCCGGCAAAGAAGGAGTCACCAACGGCGGCTGCAAACACACGGTTCGCTTCGATCCCGATGGAAACGTCTGGTCCAGCGGCGATCCGCTCAGCCGCTACAATCCGAAGACCGGAAAGTTCACCGATTTCTGGAATGAGGTGGGGAGCGTCTACACCGTAGCCGAGGATGCCAACGGAAATATCTGGTTCACCACGCTGCGCTCGCACCAGATCGGCGTGATCGACTACAAGACGCTCAAAGTCAAGATCTGGGATCCCCCAACCAAGAATTCCTTCCCCCGCCGCCTCGAAATCGATTCGGACGGCACAATCTGGTTCGCGGAATACAATGCCGGCAAGATTGCGCGCTTTGACCGCGAGACCGAAACATTCAAGGAATATCAGTTGCCAGGTCAATCGCCAACCCCGTACGCTTTCGGCATCGATAAAGACCACAACCTCTGGTACTCCTCGTATCAGATGGATGTGGTCGGACGACTCGACCCGAAAACCGGAAAGGTCGTCGAGTATCCTTTCCCCCACGCGGAAAACACCATGCGCGAGCTGTTCCGCGACCCCGAAGGCCGCATGTGGTACGGGACGCCCGCCAACGGCAAGGTCGGATATTTTTATGTCGCCAGCGCCGGCGGAGGAACTCACGGCGGCAATTAAACCAATCAATTCGAAAAGCAAGAATCCTCCGGGCGGCTGACAGTCTCACGGAGGATTTTTTTTGTGGTTTGCTTCAGTGCGCTGCCAAACCTTTTTTTTACCGATCGATCTCATTGAATGAAAATCGCCCGCTATTTCCAGCCCAAAATAAAATGGAACTTTTTGACGAACCGATGCGTCTGTATCCGCACAAGGGTTGGGGGCAGCGCGTCAGCCGTATCAAGTATTGACTGGCGGACTGTAACGGGCGTATATAGGTCTCAAGCCTGTACCGAAAAGACAAAGCACGCAGACGGTCCCTGAGGGTGATCGCATGAACCTGGTTCCTAATTCGAACCGGATATTCACAGCCCACGAAACGCATGGCCGCATGCTCAGGCCTGGCAACAAGTTGGTCGCGCACAGCGAAGCAATTGGCTGGCGGTCGATGTATGCCGCAATCATGGAAGAGGCGCCCTTCGACTCTTCCGAACCTGCCATTCATAACCCTTCTTTGATTTACCATTTGACCCGCCCCACTGTCGTAATGAGAAAAATTGAAGGGTCCGCTCGCCAGAGAGCGCTCATCGGTCCCCGGCGCATCTCGTTGACTCCCGGCGAGGCATCCACCCGCTGGCAACATTCCGGTCACCCGGAGATTCTTCAGGTGTATCTGCGCCAGTCGGTGTACGAAGCAGCCGTGGGTGAGATGTATGGATGCGACTCAACCGGGGCGCAGATAGTCCCGCGATTCGCTATTTTGGACCCCTTGATCGAGCAGTTGGCGATCGCGATTGTAAACGCACTGAAGGATGGCAATTCAGAGGATGTACTCTACATTGACACCTTGGCCCAGATGATGGCTGTGCAACTGGCGAAGCACCATTCGAAACGTTCCACCAATGCTCGCATGACGGCGGCTAAACCTGTGCCAGGCAAGAAAATGAGAGGGTTGATCGATTTTATCGAGGAGCACCTCGATGGCGATCTTACGCTCGAGGCGATGGCCGGAGAACTGCAAATCAGCGCGCTGTATCTGCCCCGAGCCTTCAAATCTGCGGTAGGGCAATCGCCCCATCGCTACGTGCTTGGCCGCCGCGTCGAACGCGCCAAGGCACTTCTGCGTAATACCGATTCGCCCGTTGCGGACGTGGCTTTGTCCTCTGGTTTTTCTTCACAGAGCCATCTTTCCAATTGGTTCCTGCGTTTGTTGGGGATCTCGCCGGCGGCTTATCGTCGGCAAAGCGTTCGATAAGATTTGAGATCGAGACTCTGTCCATCGACGCAGGATTTCCGCAAGCCTCGTCCCTCCACCTTCTGCTATTCTAATGCGGTTGCAACCTGCAAGCTTTTTGAATTTTGATGGCACGCGTCAGGCAAAATTACACGTAATTCTCGAAAGGAAATCAGTTTTATGGTCAGGATTGACGAATCATTTGTATATAACAGTATCCCGAACCGAGTAGTCTTCGGTTTTGGCACCAGCGCGCGTCTGGGAGAGGAAGTTCTGCGGCTCGGCCTCAAGCGCCCGCTGGTGCTTTCCACTCCGGAGCAGAAACGGGACGCCGAAGCCCTCGCTGCAAAACTGGGAGCGGACATCGCCGGCATTTTTTCCGGCGCGACAATGCATACTCCTGTGGATGTTACCGAGAAAGCTATGGCCGTAGTGGCCGAAACCAAAGCGGATTGCGTGATCGCTCTCGGAGGAGGCTCGACCACGGGCCTCGGCAAAGCGATTGCTCTTCGCACCGACCTTCTGCAGATTGTCCTGCCCACCACCTATGCCGGGTCCGAAATGACGAATATTCTGGGCGAAACTTCCGGCGGCCTGAAGAAAACCCTGCGCTCCCCCAAGGTTCAACCCGAGGTGATTATTTACGACGTGGACTTTACACTCACATTGCCGGTGGGTTTATCCTCGACCAGCGGTATGAATGCAATCGCGCATGCGGTCGAGGGTCTGTACGCGCAGGATCGCAATCCAATTGTCTCGCTGATGGCGCTGGAGGGAATCCGCGCTCTGGCGGAAAGTTTGCCGGTGATTGTGAAGCAGCCGCAGGACCGCGAAGCTCGCGCCAAGGCGCTTTATGGCGCATGGCTGTGCGGGGCCGTATTGGGCTCGGTGGGTATGGCGCTCCATCACAAACTGTGCCATGTCCTCGGAGGTTCATTCGATCTTCCTCATGCGGAAACGCACACCGTCGTTCTCCCACATGTGGTGAGTTTCAACGCGCAGGCCGTTCCCGAATTGCTCGCGCCCGTGGCTGAAATCCTGCACGCCGATGGACCGGGACAAGGTCTCTTCGATTTGGCGAAAAAATTGAATGCTCCCACAGCTCTCAAGGACATTCGCATGCCCGCCGACGGCCTGGACAAAGCATCGGCCATCGCCACTGAAAGCCCCTACTACAATCCGCGCCAGCCCACCCGCGATCAGATTCGCGCGTTGCTGGACGACGCGTTCAACGGACGGCGCCCCGAGCGGTAGCGCCGTTTTAGAGAGTTTGGCTTTTGGAAGTGTACAAGTGACGACCGAATTGAGGAACGTCCAAGCCTTACTTGTGGGTCTTAAACGCGTTTCCCATGCGCTCGTTATATTGTTCGAGGTCCGCCTGAGTGCAGTACGCTTCCATCAATTGCATGTTCGACTGTAACACAAATTCTTTCTTGAGCCCGCCCCACGGCTTGTCGCCCCACACTTTAGGATCGTAATACGTGATATCGACTTCCATCTTTTCGGGGCTGACGCGCTTCCAGCGTTCCACCAGGTGAAATGCATCGCTCATCATGTGAGCCACGCCCACCGGCTCGATCTCCGTCTTGCCATTAAACCCGATGGTGTCGATCACCAGGGTATCTCCGTCCCACTTTCCGACCGAGTCCCCCATGTACGTCGGATCGAGTTTCTTCGGATGATCGCGGTTCATCCAGATGGTTCTCCACTCGCTCTGGGTTTCGAAGAACTGAAAGATCCGCCCGGGCGTCATCACGAATTCGAATGGCGCAAGCTGAATGTGCCAGAATTGCGCCGGCACGCCGATCGGGTCGCAGTCATGCCGCTGGGACATTCCGGAATGTCCCATAGAGCTTGCCGGAGCGCCCATTGGTCCTGCGGACGTTTCATCCTTAAACTTCAAATTAGCCTTCGCCCACGGAGTCAGAGCAGGCTCGGGCTCGGTGTGCTCCGGAATGTGGCACGTCTGGCACTTGCTGGCGTCGCCTTTTTCTCCTCGCGCCAGCAGCTTGTCCGCTCCGTGCTCGGCCACCCACCAGACGCCGGATAAATCCCGGGGATCGAAGGCCTTTTTCTTTTCGCCTGTGGAATGCGTAGTGTTTTGACTAAACAAGGCCAGCGGAAACAGCAGAAATATCGACAGGGAGAAAATCGATCGAACGAATTTATTTCGCATGTTGCCCTCCCCAATCATGTCCCAATAGATTCATGATACAGCAGTTGCGCATTTGCTTCTACCCGCGCGGCGCGGAGGATTCCAACCGGTGGCCCCTTGCAAAATAATTCAATTACGAGGAAGATGTGGGCACTTGGAACCTGCGAGTCGAATATTTCCGTGCGCATATTGCTCTCTGGCAAGCATATGATTCTGCTTCCGTGAAAGGGTGACATCATGACCAGCCTAAGATCACAATTCGCAACGCTCAAAATTGCAACGTTGCTCGTTCTCGGCATGGCTCTATTTGCAGACATCGTGCGCATCGAGGCGTCTCCACGCCCGGCCGCAGCGGCAGCCCAGGCGAGTCCCGTAAGCGTGGGCCCCGACAATATCGGGGGAACAGTCAGCAGTTCGAAGGGGCCGGAAGCCGGCGTCTGGGTTATCGCGGAAACCACCAACCTCCCCACGAAGTTCCGCAAAATCGTGGTCACCGACGATCAAGGCCGGTTTCTGATTCCGGAATTGCCCAATGTGAATTACAAAGTCTGGGCGCGGGGCTACGGCCTGGTGGACTCGAAATCGGTGGAAACCAAGCCGGGAAAGACGCTGGCGTTGACCGCGGTCATCGCGCCCACCCCTCAGGCCGCGGCGCAGTACTACCCAGCAGATTACTGGTATTCTCTAATTAAAGTTCCTGCCAAGAGTGCTTTCCCAATCAAGGATTCCGACGCCAAGTCGCAGGCCGAATTCGTAACCGACCTCAAGCGTGGCTGCAACGTTTGCCACCAGTCGGGCAACAAGGCCACGCGCGATCTGGAACCGGCCTTGGGTAAATTCAGTTCGCCGCAGGCAGCCTGGGAGCGGAGATTCATGTCCGGCCAAGTGGGTCCGGCAATGACCGCTGCGCTCAATAAGATGGGCCACAACACCGGCCTCGCCATGTTCGCGGACTGGACCACTCGGATCGCCGCCGGAGAAGTACCACCGGCCCCCCCGCGCCCCCAAGGCGTCGAGCGAAACGTGGTTGAAACTCTATGGCAAACCGGCACCGACAAATCCTTCATTCACGACGTCCTCGCTTCGAACGAACGCAACGTCACCGCGAACGCCTACGGGCCGGTCTATACCCTGGAGTTTTCGGCCGCCCAGATTTGGGCCGTGGACCCGCGGGAAAATACGTCCACCAAGCTGCTGGACGTCCCCGTCCGCAACCCGGGTGATATCAAGAAGTTTAAGACGTTCACCCCGCAGATCGTGGCCGCCCCGTCGCCCTACTGGGGAGACGAGATCGTTTGGGACGATCCAAACTTTATCGGCATGCCTCACATGGACAGCAAGGGACGCATCTGGTTCCATGCGCAGACAATCCCCGAAATGGCACCGTACTGTCGAAAGGGATCCGGGGATCCATTTGCCGAGAGTTTTCCGATACCTGAGGGGTATGTTCCCCGCGGTATGGGGGTTTACGATCCCAAGACCGGAAAGCTCGAACAGATCGACCTGTGCCTGTCCGCTGGCCATATGGCCTTTGCCGACGATAGGGATGAGACTCTCTACTTCACCAATACCACAGCGGTTCCCCCAAGGATGGGCGGCATCGGATGGGTGAAGACCCGCATTTGGGATGCGACTCACGACGCGCAAAAGTCTATCGGCTGGTGCGCGGCAATCGTCGATTACAACGGCGACGGAAAGACTGGACCTTATACCAATCCGGACGAACCGCTCGATCCGAAACTCGACCGCGCAGTGGACGGCGGCAACGGCTACGGCATTGCCTACAATCAGGTGGACGGCAGCCTATGGATTGCCGGATTGAGCTCGACAGTGCCAGGCAGAATCATTCGAATAGCCCCCGGCGCGAATCCACCGGCGACCTGCAAGACCGAAGTCTATGAGCCGCCCTTCGACAATCCCAAACGCCCCGGCGTTGAAGCCTTTCAGACTCTGGGCGTCACCGTCGATTCGAAAGGTATCGTGTGGGCCGCGCTCACGGGGAGCAATGACCTCGCCAGTTTCGACCGCAGCAAGTGCACCGAGCCTTCAAATGGCACGAAAGCGCTCGGCCAACAATGCCCCGAGGGCTGGACGCTGGTTCCGGTTCCGGGGCCGAAGTTCAAGGGGACCGACATCCTGGCGGACTCCTTCTATCACAACTGGATAGACCGCTATGACGTTCTCGGTTTGGGCAAGGACGTCACCATCATCTGCGCCAATGGCTCTGATTCTCTGATCGCCTATATCCCTGACAAAAAGCAGTTTGTCACCATGCGCGTGCCTTACCCCTTGGACTTCTACACGCGCAACGTGGACTTCCGGATCGACGACCCGAAGGCTGGCTGGAAGGGCCGCGGGATGTGGACCGGTAACGAAGACCGGGTGATCTGGCATCTCGAGGGTGGTAAAGGCAACACGACCTCGGTCGCGCACTTCCAGATGCGGCCCGATCCACTGGCGAAGTGACCTCTCGCTGGTGAATGTGCAATTTAGGAGAACTCACTCACCGGCGGGGTGTTTGTCCGTCTGCGCAAACGCGCAGTAATCCATCCTTGTGCATGCGGGAACATCTGCCCTAGGCTGGAAGGGAAGCCACTGTTAACAGACTCTTACGGCGGATCGCACCAAGGATGGCGTCATGCAGACCAACAATGATCGTAAGAGCTCCTACCTCGGACCGGGTCTCCACATTAAAGGGCAGATTACCGGGAATGAGGATCTCAGCATCGATAGCACGGTGGAGGGGCAGGTTTCTATCGGAGGTTTTCGGCTTACGGTCGGGCCTGGCGCTCATGTTGAGGGAGATGTTGTCGACCGCGAAGCGGTAATTTGGGGAAAAGTCGCCGGGAACATCAGCGCAATCGATCGTATCGAAATCAAGAAGGGATCTTCGATTGTGGGTGACATTAAGACCGGGAAAATCGCCATCGAAGAAGGCGCCTACTTCAAGGGTTCGGTGGAAATCGATCGTGGCAGTGCCGCCATTGGGAAAGACCTCGACACACTCCTCAAGAACGCCGGCAACACCGAACAAAAGTAGCCTTCAGCGGGCCGTATAAGTCTTGCTGAACTGATTCCGTCCATTCGTAATCGTGAATTTTCCATCCGGGGCCACCGACGCCCTGATCCAAAAGCCCTTGCAATCGGGAGAGTCTTCGAAATTGGCGGTCACATCTTCCGCGGTGTTGTGATCCGGGTTCGGGTCCATGAGCGATTTGTGAACCTGCCAGATGCCTTCGACTCCCGGAATGTTTTTGATTCGTTCAAAATGCTGCGTCTGGGCTTTCTGAAATCCCGGCGAAGGGCCACCCAATCCTTTTCGCGGCCCGTTGTTTACAACGACCACTTGCGGCTTGATGGCATAGAGAAATCCGGGCGCTCCGGCGCCGTCGAGCGCTCCGTGACGCCCTGCTTGCCAGATTGTGACCTCACCCAATCGATTGATCGGGCACGCCAACTCAATTTCTTTTTCCCAGTCGAGATCGGCCAGATCGAGGAACTTGAATTTTCCAAACGTGAACATCGCGCTGATCATCAATTGGTTTTCGGGAATGTCTTTGGGCTTGTTCTCCGCCGTCGCGCAGAGCGGGTTGGGCTGCCCTCCTCCATGGAGTGGCTTCGCGATGATCTCTCCATTGACTGCAACCAGATCGAGTTGAACACCCTTCAGCGGAATTTTGTCTCCCAAATGCAAAATCGTTCGTTTGTCGCCGCACGCGCTCAAATAAGAATCGCGCCAGTGCTGATTGGGCGGTTCGATGAAATCTCCGCGATCATAGCACCGCGAGATCGGAATCAGCTTCGCCAGCGCCGCGATGCCCCCGGCGTGATCGGCATGGAAATGGCTGAGGACGAAGTAGTCGATCTTTTTCAGGCCGGCTTGCTGGGCCGTCGCAAAGATTCGCTTCGCGCTCTGGTCGGCAGTCTCCCAGCCGGAATCGATTAGGAGGGATTCGCCCGACGGCGAAATAATCAGCGTGGCGGCGCCGCCCTCGACGTCGACCCAATAGATGTCCAGGTTCTTTCGTTGTGCCTTTGATGGTGGCACAGCCATCAATAGCAACACCCCGACGCATGCCGATGCGGCAACTGTTCTTTTCATTGCATATTCCTCCCGGTCTTAATCGCGCATCCTACGCTTCTCCAGCCTTTGACACAATGAATTTACAGCTCGTTGCGGAGCCTCCATTCGACATGGAGCTTTCGAAAGGATGAGTGCTACTATACTCGCCAAAAGGAATCAGGAGCTCTTTGCCATGGGTAAACGCGCCAGGCGTGCAATCCTCACTCTTGCTATGGGCATCGTTGTTGTACCGATTCCCTTCGTTTTTGCGCAGAATTCCAAACCAAGCCCAGCGTCGAAAGAAACCTTCGATCCCCATGATTTGAGCGGCGTCTGGGTCGGGGAGGACATCCCCGCCAACGATCGGTGGGCCAATCTGGCGCCGGAGCCTCCCCTCACTGAATGGGCCCGGCAGCACCTGCTCTACAAATCGATTTCGCACGATCCGCTGTCCGGCAAGCTCAAAGACCCCAAACTGACTCCTACCCCGGGAATGCCTGCTTCAAAGCGAAGTTTCTATGCCACAGACTTGTACGGCGTTGTGGCCAATGACCCTTATGGCGAGTACCCGGGCAAGGAGTGCGAACCTCTTTCGACGCCCGCCATGTTCGATTATCCGGGTCTGGCCAGAATGGAGATCGTCCCAACACGGGAAGGCGACCGCCTGTACCAATTTATCGAATACCACCGCGAGTGGCGCACATTCTGGATGAATCGCGAACACCCCAAGGACCTGGATCCTACTTATGAGGGGGACTCGACCGCCCATTGGGAAGGAAACGATCTGGTGGTGGATACCCTTGGATATAACGATAAAACTATGATTAGTGGGGCGGTCGGCCATTCGAAAAGTGAAGCCTTTCGGCTGGTCGAGCGCTACCGGCGTGTGGACGCTACCCACATGCAAATCGATATGACCTACTACGATCCCAAGGCGTGGGGGGACAAGTCCTGGGGCGGGTTCCGGAAGTACTATGTCCGGGCCCCCAAGGAAGACTTCATTGAATTCATTTGCAGCCCCCGGGAGTATATGCAGTACGACAAGTCGATCACCACGCCTTTGAACGCGCCCCCGGCCAAGAAATGACAAGGAGCGGGCAGGTCAAGAATCTGGTGTTCGAGGTTGAGTTTTTGCAAGCAATTTGCAGGTGAATTGGAGTATGGTGTAGTCGGGATTGGGTGGGATACAAACGAGACCGAACAGGAGCGAAGCCGATGAGCGGGATACAGACGAAATTTGGATCGATGAAGAGTTACGAGAAGGGTCGCGTGGAAGTGATCAACGACGATCCGAAGCACTATGTTTTTTCGAACGTGTTCGAAGTGGCGTCGAAGTCGAAGCCGTACGAGAAGGTGGCGGTGGCGCAGAATTTGAAGTACGTGGTGGAGGCGCTGAGGACGGAAGGCGTGTCGCCATGGTATTCGAATGCGCACGATGAAGCGGCGTTGATGATGGACGGAGAAGTGGAAGTGCATCTGGTGAAGCCGGATCAGCCGCTGGTTCCTGAGGGCAAGGAAGGGTCTGTGAAGTTGAGCGGCGAGCCGAAGGGGAAGAAGATGGGTTGGGTGAAGATTCACCGGGGGCACATGGCGCTGTTGCCGAAGGGCGCGGCGTACCAGTTCCGCAGCACGTCGGAGCCGGGCGTAGTGCTGCTGCAGACGATCAAGGGTGAGAACACGATCGAGCGCTGGGCGGAGATCTGCCAGACCAAGGCGTAAGAGCAGAACGCAGCCGGATTTTGTACTACATTGACATCGCGAGTAAAATTATAAAAAAAGAGGAGCAAACACTATGAGCACGACAGTAGGCACGCCAAGCACGGCGCCGGAACTGAGCAGTGCGGCAGGGAAGCTGGGATACCAGACGTTTACGATCGGGAAATTTCATTTCGATCGCGACGAGTATTTCGCGCACATCAAGTTTCCGGGCGGGCAGCACTTGATGCCGATCGACGATTTCCTGCGCGCGTTGATGCGTGACGTCGGCTGGGGATTTTTCTACGGCACGGTGAACTTCGACGCGGTGATCGGGACGATCAATCATTACGGCACGGTGGATTTGTTCGCGGGACAGTTCAATGAAGCGTTCCGCGCGGCGAAGCGGAATTATCTGGAGACGTTCGAAGCCAAGGATTTGAAGCGGATGTTTGAGTTGATGCTGGATAACTGGACGAACGAAGGGTTCGATCCGTATGCGGCACCGGACGAGACGGGCAAAGCGTACGGTCCCAAGCACGGCAACAACAGCAAGGCGCTGAAGCGCGAGCGAATTGTATCGCCGCGCATGGTGGGATTGCCGGGCGATCTGCCGTACCGCACCGATGAGGCCGGGCAGAAGGTAAACCGCCAGTTCGCCGATGTGCCGCAGGATAAACCGGAAATACACGCCGAGCCGGGCTTCGAAGCCGAAGTGCACGCGTTTAATATGTTCGGTTATGTATCGCGTTCGGACGTGACGTGGAATCCGTCGGTAGTATCGAACGTGCAGGACAGCCAGTTCTGCGCGACGACGGAGGAATATATTCTTCCGATATTCCACGGCAACGATCGCGTGGAATGGTTTATCCAGGTGTGCGATGAAATCACCTGGGACGTGGAAGACGGCAAGACGGGCAGGCCGCGCGCGAAGGTGGTAATGAAGGCGGGCGATGTAGCGGCGATGCCGGCGGATATCAGGCACAAGGGGTACTCCCCGAAGCGGTCGATCCTGATCGTATGGGAGAATAACGACGGTTCGCTGCCGAAGCGGTATAGCAGTGGCGAATTGAAGCCCCACCCGGTGTATTTCTAGTCGTTGAGGTTTCGAAGACCTGTTCGGACCGGACCCGCCACCGAAGTAAGGCGGGAATGGGTTATTTTCAGCTTATGATACTTGGCGGAGAATAGGTGCCACGACGATTCGTGGCCTGTTTTCCGCCAACGTGTTTCAGGAGGAGATCGTTCGATGCTCACAACTTTGGTGAGAAGGTCCATTGTCGTATTCTTGTTGGCCGGTTTGCTGGGAGCATCCGCAATCGTTCGAACGCGCGCTCAACCGCGCAGCGCGGCGACCCCGCAGGCAGCGGTCGATCCTGATGTGATTACCGGCGTCGTGACCAGCTTCGCGGGCCCCGAAGCGGGTGTGTGGGTGATCGCGGAGACGACGTTTGGGACCAAGTTCCGCAAGATCGTCATCACCGACGACAAGGGGCGATACCTGCTGCCACAGTTGCCCAGTGGGAACTACAAGGTGTGGGTCCGCGGCTATGGGCTGGTGGACTCCGAACCGGTGGACGCCAAGCCAGGCACGAGATTGGATCTGGACGCGGTGCTCGCTCCAACGCCAAAAGCGGCAGCGCAATATTATCCTCCGGCGTATTGGGTTGCGTTGCTGAAGATACCCACCAAGAGCGAATTTCCGATGACCGTGCCAGCGCCTCCGCCACTGCCGTCACTGCTGGGTCCCCAGAAACTGACACATGGGTACGTTCGAACGGACCCACCCTCGGTGATTGCAAATCAGGCGGAGTGGCTTTATGACCTGAAGGGCTGCTGGACGTGCCATTCGGTGGGCGGGAAGTCCACGCGAGAGATTCCGATGGGACTGGGGCCGTTCAAGACCAGCACCGAGGCCTGGGAACGCTCGATGTCTTCCAGCCAGGCCGGGCGATACATGATCCAGGAGATGGATAAACTGGGGCATGAGCGCGCGCTGGCGATGTACGCCGATTGGGGCGACCGCATCGAAAAGGGCGCATTGCCCCCTGTGCCGCCGCGCCCGCAGGGAGTCGAGCGCAATGTGGTGGTCACGGTGTGGGACTGGTCGGTACGGTCGGCGTTTCTTCATGCGCTGATCAGCACGGACAAGCGGAACCCCACGGTGAATGCGAACGGTCCTATTTTCGGAGCGGAATGGTCGGGCGGCGCGCTGGCCGTGGTGGATCCGGTCGAAAACACCAAGGCGCTGATTCCAATTCCGCTGCCGGATGAGTCCGAACGTTCGAAGCAGATTCGCTTTTCTCCGCAGACGCAGCTCGCGCCGTCGGTTTACTTTGGCGACGAACTGGTGTGGGACGATCCGATCAATCCCGGCCCGATTACGATGGATGAGAAGGGACGCGTCTGGTTCAACGTGGAGAACCAGCTGCACAACGCGGATTATTGCAAGGCGGGATCGAAGAATCCGTTTGCGGTGAACTCGCCGCGTGAGGATTACGGCAAGGGCGTGGACTATTACGACCAGAAGACGGGCAAATTCGGCTTCGTGCGGCTGTGCTTCAAGGCTACGCGTATTGCGTTTTCCGACGACAAGGACAACACGTTGTACTTCACCGTGCAGGGAGACCCCGGTGGAATCGGCTGGCTGAACGTTCGCCAGTGGGAGCAGACGCACAATGATGAGAAGTCGCAGGGCTGGTGCCCGGCGGACCATCGCGTCGATAAGCCGGGCGCTTACGGCATCTCCTACAATCCGGTGGACGGCAGCGTGTGGTATTCGAACATTCAGAAGATGCCGGGAAGAATGGTTCGAATGACGAAGGGTTCAAATCCTCCGGCAAGCTGCACGACGGAAGTGTACGAAGTCCCATACGATCCCAAGGGCAACGGGCCGGGCGGATCGCATTCGCGGGGAATCGATATCGATACGCACGGCGTGGTGTGGACGCCGCTCACCGGCGAGGGCGTGCTTGCCAGTTTCGACCGGAGCAAGTGCAAGCCAATTCCGACCGGCGACGCGGCCATGACGGGAAAAGCCTGCCCCGAGGGCTGGACGCTGTACCCGATTCCGGGGCCAACGTTCAAGTCCGACCCGACGGTGAAATCGGACTACAACTATTACATGTTCATCGACCGTTACAACTCACTGGGATTGGGCAACAACGCCGTGGTCGTGGACGGCGCCAATTCCGATTCGCTCATTGTGTTTCAACAGGAAACGAAGACGTGGATTCGAATGACGGTTCCGTATCCGATGGGCTTCTTCTCAAGGTTCCTCGATGCGCGTGTGGACGATCCCAAGGGCGGCTGGAAGGGTCGCGGCGCGTTCGCGGCAAACGAGATGCGCGGGTCACAGTTGACCGAGGGCGGAAGGAGCATGACGAGCACGCTGGCGCATTTTCAGGTGCGGCCGGATCCGCTGGCGAAATAGTTTCCTGTTCGATTCGAAATTAGAAGTTTTGGACAGGGGCCGGATATAATCGGCCCCTGTTTTTTTTCCCTTTCGAACACTTTTTTCTTCAATTTTCATCTTCCACATATTTCATTGGGCAGATTCAGTCTCACCGGACGGCAAACAAGAAAAGATTCTGTGATCGCATCAATTTGTGTTATTACGCTGGTAAGCAAGCACGGCGGGATTAGCAAGCGATCTCGAAAAAGAATCCAAAGTTTATGACGTGTGGTTAGGAGAAAAATCGTGCGAAAGCTTGTTATGAAGCGGTCAACTGCATTACTTCTGTTGATGTGCGGAATTGTCGCGATTTCCGTTCTGGAGCGCACGGAGGCTCGAATGCCTGCGACGGCGGCGCAATCCGACGCGAGCGTTGTTTCTGTGGGTGCTGACGACATCGGTGGGGTGGTGACGAGTTCGAAGGGGACCGAGGCGGGTGTTTGGGTGATCGCCGAAACTACGGACTTGCCGACCAAGTTTCGAAAGATTGTGGTTACCGACGATCGCGGGCGGTACCTGCTGCCGGATTTGCCGAAGGCGAATTACAAGGTGTGGGTGCGAGGGTACGGGCTGGTGGATTCTCAACCGGTACAATCCGCGCCGGGCAAGACGCTGGCGTTGACTGCGGTGATTGCTCCTGACGCGCGGGCTGCGGCGCAATATTATCCTGCCGACTATTGGTATTCGCTGGCTCGCGTGCCGTCCAGGGATGAATTTCCTGGGACCGGGGCGCAGGGCAATGGAATCAATCCCAAGATGAAGACGCAAGCCGATTGGGTGTGGCAGATGAAGGCCGGATGCGAGACCTGCCATCAGATTGGCGACAAGGCTACGCGAGAGATCGAGCCGCAACTGGGGAGTTTCCCCACGACGCTGGCTGCATGGGACTATCGTGTGCAAGTGGGGCAGGATGGCTCGGGCATGAATGCTTCCATGAATAATTATGGGCGGCAGCGCGGCTTGGGGATGCTGGCGGACTGGACGGAACGAATCAAGAACGGAGAGTTGCCTCCGGCGCCGCCGCGTCCGCAGGGGATTGAGCGCAATATCGTGCTTGCTTTGTGGGAGTGGGGGACTCCGGCAACGTTCGCTCATGACGAACTCACCACCGACAAGCGGCATCCCACTTCGAACGCCAATGGACCGCTTTACGGCGTGGACTGGGGCAACGACGATTTCCTGATGGTCGATCCCGTGGAGCACACGGCGTCACGCATACGATTGCCTGTGCGCGAGGAGGGGATTCCGCCAGGGAAGATGCAGAGCATGCCGGAGCCTTCGCCCTATTGGGGAAGCGAACTGTATTGGTTCGATCCGGTGACTGCAACCAACATGGCGATCGACAGTAAAGGGCGCGTGTGGATGCCGGCGCGCTTCCGCAAGGCTGAGAACCAGCCCGCGTTTTGCAAGGAAGGTTCCAACAATCAATATGCAAAGATGCAGCCGATCGATAAGGGCTGGCGGGAGATGGAGTTCTACGATCCCAAGACTCGTAAGTTCACGATGGTGGATACCTGCTTCGATAATCATCATGTGACGATCAGCGACGATGACGTTGTTTACGGGAGCGGCTCGCGCACCGGGAATGTCGGTTGGGTGGACATCAAGGTGTGGGATGCGACTGGGGATCCGCAGAAGGCGCAGGGGTGGTGCGGCGGATATTTCGACGTCAACGGGAATGGAAAGTACGATCCCGACGTGGACAAGAAAGTGACCGTGTTCGGCGCGTATGGTGTCTCTGCCAGCCCGAAGGATAACAGCGGCTGGACGGCGATTCCGGGAGTGCCGGGGCAGATCGCGCGCATCGACCGGAAGACTTGCGTGACGGAAGTGTATGAGCCTCCATTCAACAGTTCTTATGCGCCGGGGAAATTCAGCTTCGGTCCGCGGGGCATCGATGTCGATACGACCGGAATTGTGTGGACGGCGCTGGCGGGCAGCAGCGAGATGGCGAGCTTCGACCGGACCAAATGCAAGATCAAGACCGGGCCGGCCATCATGGACGGGCAGCATTGCCCTGAGGGCTGGACGATGTATCCCACGCCGGGCCCGAAATTTAGGGATACGGATATTCCTGTGGACTATCACTACTATAATTGGGTGGACCGCTATGACACTTTGGGGCTGGGGAACAATACTCCATTGACTAACGGGACGGGGTCGGATTCGCTGCTGGCGCTGAATCCCGGCACGGGCAAGTACGTCACGATGCGAGTGCCTTATCCGATGGGCTTCTACCAGCGGGGCATGGACGGGCGAATTGACGATCCAAAGACGGGGTGGAAGGGTCGCGGAATATATGCCGATTACGGGCCCAACGCCGCGTGGCATATCGAGCCGGTGGGGAAGACTGCTCGCAGCAACATTGTGAAGTTTCAGATTCGGCCCGATCCTCTGGCGAAGTGAGCTTTGCGTAAAATGGACTGGAGATTTGTCCGAAAGCTTTGCCGGTAAACTTGATATTATTTCGCGGTGGTCACAACGCAATGGGGAGAGTTGACATGTTCGGAAAATGGACGCGGCGTCCGCACGCCATAATTTTGTTTGCATTCGTTTTGGTTCTGGCAGGTGTGATTTCACGGACCGAGGCGCAGCCGCAGGGCGCTGCTGCGTCGGTCCAGGCCGAGGCGAATCGCGTGTCGATCAGCGGCGATAGCATCGGCGGCGTGGTGACCGGTTCGAAAGGGCCTGAGGCCGGTGTTTGGGTGATCGCGGAAACCAATGAACTGCCGACTAAATTTCGCAAAATTGTGGTTACTGACGATCGCGGGCGGTATCTGTTGCCCGAGTTGCCGAAAGCGACGTACAAGGTGTGGGTTCGCGGGTACGGATTGGTTGATTCCGGGGCTGTGAATGCGACTCCCGGTTCGCATTTGGCTTTGACGGCTGTGGCCGCGCCTAATGCTCAGGCGGCGGCGCAGTATTATCCGGCGAACTATTGGTTCTCGCTGCTGCAAGTTCCTCCCAAGAGCGCGTTTCCGATGACCGTTACCATCCCGGCCAAAGAGAGAGTCGGGCTGCCCTCGGCGCAGGGCGTGGTGCAGGCCGGGCCGGCGGACGCCGATGGGACCAAGCATGCCGTGATTCAGACGCAGGCGAACTGGGTTGCGAGCATCAAGAACTGCGAGATTTGCCATCAGTTGGGGAATCGGATCACGCGCGAAATTCCGCCAGCCCTGGGCGTGTTCGATTCGAGCACCGAAGCGTGGGACCGGCGCATTCGAATGGGGCAGCTTGGGGGCAACACGGCACGAAGCATGGCCGCAATCGGGCGTGAGCACGCTGAATCCATTCTGGCCGCGTGGAGCGATGGAATCGCCAAGGGAGAAATTCCGCCAGCGCCGCCGCGGCCGGCGGGAGTCGAGCGCAATCTGGTGATTACGATGTGGGAGGTGGGGACGCCGGTTACTTTCGCCCACGATCTTTACGCGACGGACAAGCGGCATCCGGATTCGAACGCGTATGGGCCCGTGTATGTCGGCGATTTCAATTCCGGGGCCGTGCATATTCTGGATCCCCGGAAGAACGCAGATCAGACTCTGAAAGTTGTGCCGCGCGACGATCCGGACAAGATTCCGAGCCTTTTTAAAACTGAAACCACGATGGAATATCCTTCGTTGTATTGGGGCGATGAGAAAATCTACGACGAGAGCCAGCGCACTGAAGTGAAGAATGTGGACACCAAGGGGCGGCTGTGGGTAGCAACGGCATTTCGTGCGGAAGAAAATCCGGCGTGGTGCAGGGAAGGTTCGAACAATAAATTCGCGCAATATTTTCCGCTAGAAAAAAGCGAACGGCAAACGGCGTATTTCGATGGCAAGACGCGAAAAGAGACCAGGGTGGACCTCTGTTTTACGACCCATCATGCGGCGTTTGCGGAGGACAAGGACGAAACGATTTATTGGGTCGGGCAATCAGGGACGGTGCTGGGATGGGTGAAGCCGGGGGTGCTCGACAGCGGCGGGACGGATGAGCAGGCGCAGGGGTGGTGCCCTGCGTATTATGACGTCAACGGCGACGGCAAGTATGAAAAAGGCATTGACAGGCTGATATCGGGCGCGGGCTACTACGTTTCGTACAATCCGGTCGATAAGAGTGTTTGGTATGCCGTGCCGGGAACGCCGGGGAAAATTGTTCGAATGGATATCGGGTCGAATCCTCCGGAGACGTGTCATGCGGAAGCGTACGAGCCGCCGTTTTACAATCCCAAAACGCCCGGGAAAGTGGGTTATTTGCCACGCGGGATCGATATCGATCGCAACGGGATGGTTTGGACCGGGCTTGCCGGGAGCGGACAGCTTGCCAGCTTCGATCGCACCAAGTGCAAGGTGCTGAGCGGGCCGGAGTCTTTCGATGGGCAGCACTGCGTGGAAGGATGGACACTGTACGATCTGCCGGGGCCGCAGATGAAGAATATTCCGGATGGAGGCAGCACGGACTTTTTGTATGGCAACTGGGTGGATCAATTTAATACGCTCGGGCTGGGGGCAAACCTGCCGCTCGCCAATGGCACCGGGTCCGATTCGCTGGTTGCGTTGATGCCGGATACTCACAAGTGGGTGGTGCTGCGGGTTCCGTATCCGCTGGGATTTTTTACGCGGAACATGACTGGGCGCATTGACGACGCGAATGCCGGGTGGAAGGGTCGCGGGATTTGGGCTGGGAACGAAGGCCGTATGCCTTGGCATCAGGAAGGCGGTAAGGGAATGCGGTCGGAGGCTGTGCATTTCCAGATGCGGCCTGATCCATTAGCGAAGTAACTGCGCACGCCTTGTAAAGAATCTACGTCCATTTGAATTTTTCACTGTTCCTACAGAACAGCGAAACTACCCCTGCTCGTATCTTGTACAATCCTTTTGGAGGCGGCGATGAATCACTGGCAGGGGAAGTGGGCGTTGGTTACCGGGGCGAGCGCGGGGATTGGGACGGCGCTGGCGCGCGAGCTGGCTGCGGGGGGGACGAATCTGGTACTTACGGCGCGGCGGCGCGACCGACTGGTCGGCCTGGCGGGGGAGCTCAGCGCGAAACATAACATTCGAACGCTGGTGTGCACTGCGGATCTGGCGCAGCCTTTGGGCCCTCGTGAGATATTCGATTTCACCGAGGAGAAGAAAATTACGGTGGACCTGCTGGTGAACAACGCGGGCTTCGGCGCCTATGGAGAATTTCAGAAGACGCAGGTGGAGCGGTTGGCGGAAATGGTGCAGGTGAATGTGAGCGCGGTTGTGCACCTGACGCATCTCTATTTGCCGGGAATGATTGCGCGTGGGAGTGGAGACATCCTGATTCTCGCTTCAACGGCCGCGTTTCAGCCGGTTCCTTACATCACGACTTACGCCGCGACGAAATCGTTCGATCTGCACTTTGCCGAAGGGCTTGCGGAAGAGGTGCGCGAGTACGGTGTGCGCGTGTGCGCGCTTTGCCCGGGGGGCACTGAGAGCGAATTTTTGCAGGTTGCGGGGCAGCGGCAGCACACGCGGCGTCCGCAGGAGACAGCCGAGAAAGTGGCGCGCGTCGGGCTTCGCGCTATGGCGGCGGGGAAGATATCTGTGGTGTCTGGACTTACCAATTGGATTGGATCGGAGGCGGTGAGGTTTGTGCCGCGGACGATGGCTACGCGTATTACCGGGAAGATGTTTAGTCCGAAGAAAAAATGAGCGTGGATTTAAAATTGTTGGAACGGCAGCTTCATGGGGAAGGATTTCTCCATACGTACGAGTGGCAGGATGGGCCGGATGCCTTTTATCCCGATCACACGCATGGTGGGGAGACGGCGCATATTATTCTGGATGGGGAAATGACGCTGACGCAGGGTGGTTCCTCGCTCACGTATAGAGCGGGGCAGCAATGCGATGTTCCTGCCGAGGCGGTGCACTCGGCTCGGATGGGGTCGAGTGGGTGCCGTTATCTGATTGGGGAGAAATAGTGGCGTAGGCTTCAGCCTGCGCGCTTTTGGTTTTGTTGGAACTCAAGTTGAAAATTGCGATGCGCTAACGGAAATTCAAAACGTCAGCGGCTAAAGCCGAATTGAGAATGACAGCTTTTTGTCATGGCTGAAGCCATGACCCACAAATATTTCAGGCTTCGGCAATATTTCCAATTGCGCGGTCCAGGAGCTCGATGACGTGCACTACTTCCTGTCCTGTCTTGTGAATTGTTGCACCGGCGCGCATTTGTAAAAGACACCCGGGATTTGCAGTGACGATCATGGGGGCGTTTGTGGCGCTGGCGTGCTTCATTTTTTCTTTCAAAATATCGAGTGAGGTTTCTGTCTCGGTGACGTTGTAGGAGCCTGCGGAGCCGCAGCAGTAATCGGCCATGGCCATTTCGATTAGTTCGACGCCGGGAATGGCGCGCATCAGCTTGCGCGGGGCTTCGCGGATTTTCTGACCGTGGAGCAGGTGGCAGGAATCCTGATAGGTCACACGCAGCGGCAGAATGTTTAGATGCGCCGTTAATCCTATATCCGCTAGAAATTCCGTTACGTCGCGCATTTTTTTGCGGAATGTGTGTGCTCTGTCGTGGTCCGCTGCGTCGGTGGCAAACAGGTGTTCGTATTCCTTGAGCGTGGAGCCGCATCCGGCGGCGTTGGTGATGATGGCATCGAAATCGTCGCGCAGGAACACGTCCAGATTGGAGTGGGCCAGGGATCTGGCGATATCGCGCACGCCGGCGTGCGCTGGAAGCGCACCGCAGCAGGTTTGCCCTGCGGGGACGACGACTTCGCAGCCGTTTGCGGTTAACACGCGAATTGTTGCGTCATGCAGTGACGAAAAGCTAACTTGCGCGATGCAGCCCGCGAACAAAGCCACACGGGCGCGGCGCGGTCCCACTGCCGGATACGTTGTGCCCAACTGCGAGAAGAAAAATTTGCAATCGATTGGGGGGAGAAGCTGCTCGCGATCCGCTAGGCCCAGCAGGCGAAGAATTCCGGTTGCGCGCACGAGCGATTGCAGGCCTGAGCGCTGGTAGATGCGCAGGATGCGGGCTACGGCTGCGATGCGATTCGGGTAGGGAAGCAGTTGGCGAAAAACCAGATCGCGCGTGACGCGGGAGAAAAACGGGCGTCGATAATTTTGGTCGATTTGAGAGCGGGCGGCTTCGACCAGCTTGCCGTATTTTACGCCGGAGGGGCAGGCGGTTTCACAGGCGCGGCAGTCTAGGCAGCGGTCGATGTGCTCGACGAACGTTTTGCCGAGGGGGAGGCGACCTTGATCGACCAGTACCATCTGGCGGATTCTGCCGCGAGGCGAATCGGCTTCCATGCCCCACAGCTTGTATGTGGGACAATTGTTCAGGCAAAGGCCGCAGTGGACGCAGCGTCCGTAGTCTTCGTAGGACGGTTTGTCGGCACCGGAAAATCCGCTTATCGCTGCGGACTGCACGACTCCTTCCGTTTTGGTTTGTTGCTCGGACATCGGTTTATATTCCGCCTGCGAATCGGCCCGGGCTTAAAACACTTTGCGGATCGAAAACTGTTTTTACGCGCTGCATCAGTGCGAACTCCGGACGCATGGGGCCCCAGACGCCGCCTGCGGCGCGTTTTATTTCTGTGGGGCACCATTCCAGCATGGCTTGAACGGCGAATTCCGGCAACGAACAAATTTGGAAGACTTCTCTGGCCGCGCTCGCGGATGCCGCTGAGGGAGATTCCATACCTTCTTCGTCGAAAAATGCGGCGTACACGATTCCGGAGGCGCGCGTAAGTGTTGTCAGGTCGAGATGTTTTTTTGTCGCCAGGTGAGTGAGCCTCGCGAGCAAAGCCGGCATAACCGCGGGTGCTGCGTTGATTCGAAAGATTACGGCGGATAGCGCTGCATCGAGAATCGTGCGCGGGAATTCACGGATTCGCATTTGGATCGAAGAGGCTTCAGTTTCGCTGAGCGGCACCAATTCAGCGGCGTTGGCTGCGCCAGCCATGCGGCCGAGTTCGTGAGCGTAGCGATCCACTACGGACGGTTGGCCTGCTGCGGTGATTATCACGGACCATTGCTTCGGAATAATTCTGGCGGGGGCGTCCGCGGAAAAGAGCAAGTGGGCGGCGGCGGGATCGGCAACCTCCAGAATCTGCGGCGTCAGAACGGAATGCGCGATGGTGCGGCAGAATTGAAATGCGGATTCGGAATCCGCAAAGGAAGCGACGAATGTGCCCTGTGCTTGCGGTTGCGGGAAGGTGCGGAAATTTATGCGGGTGATGACTGCCAGCGTTCCCAGCGAGCCGATGAGCAGCTTGTGCAGGTCGTAGCCCGTGACGTTTTTCACCACGCGTCCGCCGCTTTTCGCCGGCACACCTTTGCCGGTGACGAATTCCATGCCGAGGCAAAAATCTCTGACCGCGCCGTAGGAGTGGCGAAGTGGGGAACTGGAATTTGTGGCTACGATGCCGCCAATGGTGGCGCGGTCGGCAAAGGGAACGGCGAGCGGCAGAAACTGGCGCTGTTCTCCCAAAACTTGCAGAAGATTTTCGATGCGCACGCCCGGTTCGACGCCCAGCGTCAAATCGCCCGGATCGCACGCCAGGATTCGATTCATGCGTGAGAGATCGAGCGCGACGTCATAGCGAGCGGGAGGAGAGCCGATGCCGAGTTTGGTGCGGCCTCCGCAGGGAATTACCGACAGCTTTTCCGTGGCTGCGAATCGGAGAATATCGACGACTTGAGCCGCTTCCGATGGCTGAACAACTGCCGATGGGCGCACTTCATCGACTTGACGCGCTGCCAGTTCCGCGGAATCGGTTAGGACGTGCGCGCTGCCGACGATTTCTTCCAGGCGTGTCAGGGATGCTTGCGCGGGACGGCTCATGCGGGGGTTGTCGCGGAAACCGGCATCGATTGCACGCGAATTTCTCCACAGGCTTTTCCCATCGGCAGGACTTTGCCGGGATTCAGCAGTCCGGCGGGATTGAATGCGGCGCGGACACGGCTCATCAGGTCGAGATCTTCCTGCGTGAACATCAACGGCATCAGTTCATTCTTTTCCATGCCAACGCCGTGTTCGCCGGTGAGAGCGCCGCCGACCGAGACGCAGTGTTTCATGATTTCTGTGCCGGCTGCCACGACGCGCTGGAATTGGGCGCGGTCTCTTTCGTCAAAGAGGATCAGCGGATGAAGGTTGCCATCGCCCGCGTGAAAAATATTGCCAATTTGCAGGTCGTATTTGCGGGAGACCTCTTCGATGCAGCGCAAAGTTTCGGGAAGGCGCGTGCGGGGAATTACGCCGTCCTGCACGTAGTACATTGGAGAGAGGCGTCCGAGCGCGCCGAAGGCGTTTTTTCGTCCTTTCCACAACAGATCGCGCTCGCGGTCGTCGCGCGCTACGCGAACTTCGCGGGCGTTGTGGGCGCGGCAGACTTCGGTGATCGCGGCGGCCTGGGCTTCGACAGTTTCCGTGAGGCCCTCGACTTCGATCAGCAGTACGGCGGCGCAATCTTTCGGGAAGCCCGCGCGGACATAATCCTCGACGGCTCGCAGCGTAAATCCGTCAAGCATTTCGCATGCGGCCGGGGTGATCGCGCGCACTGTGATGTCCACGACCGTTTCGGTCGTATCATCCAGCGTGTCGTAAACCGCGAGGAGCGTCTTCACCGCTTCGGGTTTGCGAGACAGCTTCACTGTGATCTCGGTGACCAACGCTAACGTTCCTTCGGAGCCGACGATGAGGCCGCTCAGGTCGTAGCCTGTGGACTCGATGGACTTGCCGCCCATTCTGACAATTTCGCCGTCGGGCAGCACGACTTCGAGGCCGGTCACGTGATTCGCTGTGACGCCATAGGCGAGGGTGTGCGGGCCTCCGGAATTTTCGGCGACGTTGCCGCCGATCGTGCAGGCTCGCTGGCTGGAAGGATCGGGCGCGTAGTAGAGCCCCAGATGCTCGACGGCACGCGTCAGATCGAGATTCACTACCCCGGGTTGGACGACGGCGCGTTGATTGACGGCGTCGATTTCAAGGATGCGATTCATGCGCGAAAATACCAGGACGATGCCGCCATCGCGGGCAATCGCGCCGCCTGAGAGGCCCGTGCCGGCGCCGCGCCCGACCAGGGGAGTATTGTGACGATTGGCAAGACGTACGATTTCCGCGACTTCGCCGGTGGTGCAGGGAAACACGATGACTTTGGGCGAACCGAGCTCCACCGAGCCGTCGTACTCGTAGAGCATCAGGTCTTCCGCTTCGGAGAGGACGGCGTTCTGTCCGAGCAGCGCGACGAGGTCACGGATCAGTTGCGGTTGCATTAGAATATTTTACCAAGCATAGAATCACTATAGTCCGTGGGTTTGCGCGGAGTCAACGCGAGCACCGGATTGAGTTGCCGGGAAGCATTTCCTGGATTGCAGGCAGGACCGGCATGCCGAGTTGTGGTACTCTTCAAAATTGTTTTTTCATTCGTGTTTTCATTCAAGGCGGAACAGTGAGCAAACCGAAACTGTATTGCACGCATGTGTTGTTTGAAGGACCACGGCGGCTGCTGGAGGAGAAGTTTGACGCGGAATTTTGGGCCGGGACCGACCGACCGTCTCGTGAGGAGGTGCTGCAGCGCGTTGCGGGCAAGGATGCGCTGATCTGCCTGCTGACCGAAAAAATCGACCGCGAATTGCTGGATACCGCGGGGCCGCAGTTGCGGATCGTCGCGAATGTGGCCGTGGGCTATGACAATATCGATGTGCCGGCTTGCACCGAGCGAAATATCGCGGTAACGAATACGCCTGGGGTGCTCGACGAGACGACGGCGGACTTTGCCTGGACGCTGTTGATGGCTGTGGCTCGGCGCTTGATCGAGGCTGACAATTTGGCGCGCTCGGGCAAGTGGACCAAATGGAATTTGGATCAACTCTGCGGGACCGACGTGTGGGGCAAGACGCTGGGGATCATCGGATTCGGGCGCATTGGCCGCGCTGTTGCCAGGCGGGCAAAAGGATTCGGCATGCGCGTGATTTACAACAGCACCAAGCGCGCGCCAGAAGAAGTGGAAAAGGAAGTGAACGCGGAATACATGTCAAAGGATCAGGTGCTCGCGCAATCCGATTTCCTGTCGCTGCATGTGCCGTTGCGCGCGGAGACGAAAGGATTGATTGGGCCTGCGGAACTAGCAAAGATGAAAAAGTCGGCGTTCCTGATCAATACGACGCGCGGTCCGGTGGTGCAGGAGGCGGCGCTGGTGGAGGCTCTGGAAAAGGGCGTCATCGCCGGCGCGGCGCTGGACGTTTTCGAGCGCGAGCCACTGATCAGCGACGGATTGCGGCGGGATAACGTGGTGCTCGCGCCGCATCTGGGATCGGCGTCGGTGGAAACGCGGACGCGCATGGCGGGGATTGCGGCAGAAAATGCGATTGCGTTTTTCAGCGGGAAGCGTCCGCCGACAATTCTGAATCCCGAAGTGTGGCGGGAAAGGTAGCACAGACTTCAGTCTGTGCGGTTTTGGTTTTTGGAGGGGCAAAGGACAAAGTCCCTAGCCGGTCCTGCGCGAATTCCGAATTGTCCAAATTAAGATGGCCGACCTCAAAAAAACAGCGCTACAAATATTTCGCGACACGCTCGGGGCAATCGATATTCCCGCGACGATTCGGCGGAAACTGCCTCGTGAAAGCTCACAGCTTCACGTCAACGGCTCGACTGTGGACCTGTCCACGTTTGGAAATATCCGCGCGGTGGCGTTGGGGAAAGCTTCGGTGGCGATGGCGCGCGGGCTTGTGGAACTGCTCGCTCCGGAGTTTCGCGCCGGGGGAATTGTCGTCACGCCTATGCCATCGAGCGCAGTTCCGTCCGGGTTTCGCACTATTGTGGCCGGGCATCCTGTTCCGAATGAGGGGAGCTTCGAAGCCGGTCGCGAAATTTTGGAATTGCTGGCGACTACCAACGAGCGAACTTTGGTTTTCTTCCTTCTTTCGGGAGGCGGCTCGGCAATGGTGGAGCGCCCACTCGATCCGGCGGTTAGCCTCGCGGACATGCAGGCGTTTAATAAATTGCTGGTCACTTGCGGGGCTTCGATCGACGAGATGAATTCTGTGAGGAAACATGTTTCCGCGGTGAAGGGCGGGCGTCTGGCGGCGGCAGCTTCCGCGGCGATGAAGATTTCGCTGGGAGTGACCGACGTGCCGGATGGACGCGAGTCTGCTTTGGCGTCCGGGCCGACGCTGCCCGATCCTACGACGGTGTCGGATGCTTGCTCCGTCGTCGAGAGGTACGGATTGCTCGCGAAACTGCCTGCTCCGATACGGGCGCGGTTTGAGCAGCCCGAAACGATTGCGGAAACTCCGAAAGCAGGCGATCCGGCGTTTGACCGTTCGTTCTTTCAGATTTTGCTGGGACGCGATGACTTGTTTCATCCGGCGCATCACGCGGCTGAGGAAGCAGGATTCGTTACAGTTTGCGACAACACTACGGACGACTGGCCCATCGAGCGAGCGACGGATTTTTTGCTGGCCCAGCTTGTCGAATTGAAGCGAGCGAATCCTGCACGGAGCGCGGCGGTGATCGCGGATGGCGAAGTAAGTTCACCGGTGACGGGGGACGGAATCGGTGGGAGGAATCTGGCGTTCGTGCTCAATTGCGTGGAGAAAATCGCGGGGCAGCGCATTGCGGTTCTGAGTGTGGGTACGGATGGAGTTGATGGGTCCAGCCCCGCAGCGGGGGCAGTTGCCGATGGGGAAACTTCCTCGCGCGCTCGCGGGTTGGGACTCGATTCAGGTGATTATTTTCGACGGAGCGATTCCTATACGTTCTTTCACAAGTTAGGTGATGCGATCGAGACAGGACCTACGGGAAATAATCTGCGAGACCTTCGGATTCTTCTAGCGGAATAATCTTGCGAAATGCGGTTGTCGAGCATTTGTGTCACCCCTGGCGGGGTTCTCTCCAATCTAACTTTGACTCCCCACCGCGTAAGCGGTGGGCTACGTTGTGTCATCCCTTCGGGATTCCGGAACCGTAACGTGAGGCTGGTGCCGCTTTTTTCCTGCCACATGGAACAAGACTTAATTGCTGGACATTCCGGACGCGTCGTTGTTTTTGTGGTCCGGGGTGGAAGTTTCCTTCCAAGTGGGATTCTTGACTTTTAATTCTGTGATTAATTCTTCGAGGGCGTGCGGGACGCTGATGGAAAGCTGGCCGGTTTTCAGCAAGGCTTCCAGCGGCTCGATGGCGGTGGGATCTCCCCGGCGGCCCAATGAGAAGATCGAAGCGAAGCGGATATCGAAGGATTGTTCGTTCAGGTAAGAGACAAGTTTGGCTGTAATATCATGATTCTGAGGGTCCACGTGGCCCAGCGCGCCAATTGCGATGCCGCGAAGGGCGGAAGGTCTTCCCGGGGCCGACCATTCGAGGAGCGTGGGAACGACCGAGTTGTCTCCAAGCGTGCCCATGGCGCGAAGCGCGGCGCTGCGGATCACGTCGTCTGGGGACGAAACAGAAATCGCTTTTTCGAGGAGCGAAGCCGTACCGGACGCCTTGTCCTGCGCTAACGATTGCAGCGCAACGCCGCGCACGGAATAGGCTTTATCCTTTTTGTAGATGTCGTGCAGGCGCTTGATCGCCTCCTCGTCACCCGAGAAACGGCCCATTTGTTCGACGGCCACCTGGCGAACCCAGGGTTGTTCATTGGCAAGCGCAGTGAGTACTTGCTTGCGAGCGGTGGGAGAATTGACGCGTCCGAGCGCGCGCATTGCTTCGTTGCGAACTCCCCAGAAACGATCGCTGCGAGCGGCTTCGCCTAACGCGGAAGTTACGGCATCATTGTCTTTAATGTTGCCAAGGGCTACGGCGGCGTCTGCGCGGTCCGGCACATCCTGCGCGGTCTGCAACTGACGAATCCAATCTTCCGGAGATTTTTGAAAATCGAGGGACTTCAGAATTTTGTCGCCCTTGTCGAACAGGACCATCGATGGGGGACCGTCCACGGAGAATGCAAACGACTCTTCGGCTTTGGAAGCTTCGATCGGAAAGATTTTCTCGCCACTGGCGGTTGTAATCGCTATGTTGACAGGTATATGAAACAGCCCGACGCGCCCTTCCAGTTTCTGAGTCTGCTTGACGCTGAGGGTGACTTTCTTTTCCGCTGCGTCATAGGAAGATTTCACGATAAAACGCGGGGCGCCTGCGCCGTAAACCCATTGGTCGAAAAATAAATCTACATTGGTGCCAGTCGATTCTTCAATAGCTTTTACTAGGTCCGCGGTGACTACATTCTGCAAACGATTAGCTTCGAGATAGTGTTTGAGGGCGCGGAAAAAAGCGTCATCGCCGAGCTGGGCGCGGAGCATGTTGAGAACCCATCCGGATTTGTCGTACACGTTGCCGACGTATTCGACGGAATCGTCGATGTCTCGCGTCACGATGGGAATGGGGAAAAGCTGGCGCGAGGGCATCCAGCCATTTTGGTCGCGCCAGTAGCTGTACGCGGCGGCGTCGGCGCCATATTCGTGCTCTGTCCACAGGTTCGCGCCGAATGTGGCGAAACCTTCGTTGAGCCACGTGTTGGTCCAGTCTTTGCAGGTCACCAGGTCGCCGAACCATTGATGAGTCAGTTCGTGCGAGACGAGGTTGTCTGCGGCTTGCGCTTTTTCTCCAGCGAGATCGGCATGCACCAGATCACGCGCCGAGAGTGTTGTGGCGCTCACATTCTCCATGCCTGCGGCGACGAAGTCGTCTACGGCCGTTTGCGAGTATTTTTCCCAGGGATAGGTGACACCAAAACGCTCGGAAAAGAAATCGAGCATCTGCTTGGTATGGCTGAACGTGGCGTCGATGGTGTCTTCCATGCCGCGTGGAACGTAGTAGTCGACGGGAATATTGCGCCACGTATCTTTCTTCTCGGTGTATTCCCCGGCGACAAAGGAAATCAGGTAGGTGGAAACCGGGAGCGATTGCCGCCAGGTCCATGTTTTCATTCCTGGCGAGGCGTCTTGGACACTGACGAGCTTTCCGTTGGAGACAGTAAGCCAGTCGCCCGGCACGGTGAGGATCATTTCGCTGGTGGCGCGGTCGTTCGGATAATCGTAGATCGGAATGTAGTGGTGAGTATCTTCGGCTTCGCCCTGCGTCCAGATTTCTTTCGGGCGAGCGGGATCGTCCTTGTCCGGCAGGATAAAGTAAAGTCCGGAAGTAGGCTTGCCCTGATATTGCAGGTTTACTTCGAATTTGTCTCCCGCTTTGGCGGGTTGCGCGAGGTTTACGCGAAGCTTATCGCCGGTCAGTTCGTAGGTTGCGGTGTTGCCGTTCGCGCGTGCGCTGGAAATCGTGAGGTCCGCGCAATCGAAGTCCAGATGCGTGAGGCCGTCGCGAAGCGAGATGAGCGTGTGGGTAACGTCGCCGATCACCTTGCGCTGGTCCAGGTCGAAGTGCAATGAGACGCGCACGTTTTGCAGATGATAATCGCGGCTGGGAGCATAGGGCCGGTCCGCGCGGGCAACTGTCGCGATAAGCATCGCAATTGCGAAGAGTATCGTCGCGCGAATGGGTGGGGGACAGGATCTTCTACCGCGTGAATTCATTCATGCCTCGTCGCATCCAAACCTTAAGCCTATAAGCATATTATACTTTCGTTCCGCGCTCGATAGCGACGGCAGGCTCGTGTTTCTCATTCAGATGCGTGATAGGCTGCCGCGTTAGCCTTCTGATAAGATGCATGTCGCCCGAAGGCGTAACAGGATGTGACTTTATTCAGAAAGGCCAGGCGATGGCGGCACAACCAAATATTGGGGGGATGGCACGCTTACTTTACGTGGGGCTGGGCGCTGCTGTGGCGAGTTGGGGGCTTTGGGGCGCCGATCAGGGTTGGACGCAGTGGACCTGGCTTGTTCTAGGGGGAATCGTTCTGGTTTTAGGTATCATTGGGTATTCTCCGCTACATCTATGGTTCAGCAAGAAAGAGCAGAAAGCGACTTGAATGCGCTTTCTGCACGCCGTCGCCGGCTTTTTCCTTTTCTTCGAACTTCCAATCCCGATCTACTGGCTGATCATTCATCCATTTAATTCCTTTTGGCGAAGCCGCGTCCGCGCCGCATTCTGGTTTGGAGGGCTGACGGCATGGATTAGCGGCGGTGTTCTGCTATGGACCTACCGCTCGCCGTTACTGACGCGCGCGCAGCCCTCAGGGCCTAGGATTGCAATAGGGCTCGCCCTGATTGTCGTCGAACTCTATTTGTTTTTCCGCGTGGAGCGCGAACTCGGCAGCCGAAGGCTGGTCGGACATGCGGAGCTTACCGGGACCGGGGAGATGTTTACCGGTGGTCTCTATGCCCACGTGCGGCACCCGCGATACACCGGGATGTTTTGCGCAGTGTTGGGAGCAGCGTTGATCGCTGGCACGGGATTCCTGTGGATCACTCTTGCCTTATGGAGCGTGCTGGCCCTAAGCGTGATCCGTCTTGAGGAAAGGGAATTGACAGCTAGGTTCGGCGCGGGTTACATCGCGTATCGGAAACGAGTTCCCGCGTTTGTGCCCCGTCCTGAGTGGATCGAGAGAAAGTAAGATCTCCGAAGTTGCCCTGCTGTGTCGCCTCCATTAGAATGGCTAAGCCACTGCGGAGAGGTGTCTGAGTGGTCTAAAGAGCTCGCCTCGAAAGCGAGTGTCGGGGAAACTCGACCGTGGGTTCGACTCCCACCCTCTCCGCCATAATTTTTCACCTTTTATTTTCAATGGGTTACAACCAACATTTACGCTTGGTGTCTACGGTACCCTCTCAGCCATCTCTCTGTCGTATGTCCATGCGGCAGTAGAAAACGTGCCTGCATCCGCCACTCTACTGTCCCATGCGAGCGTCCACTTCAACTCTTGATCGAGCTACGCTATCGTAATTAGTCGAATCTTTGCCGGCAGGAAAAGCGCACCTGCCTCGTGAGCGGGGGCGCTTCAGAGCGCTAGTCCCTGTTATATTGAGTTTGCTGAAATTAGGGGCCCCGTGCGGGGATCGTGACCATCAGCGGCATTTCAGCCCGACACGCGGGCTGCGGAGAGAATCTGCGTAGGGCTGCGTGTTCGCGGCTCTCCCCGAGCATTCGTCCCGGACACGTTCGGCAAAACCATGACTTCAGATATATTTGTGCCAGTCGATTAATGCGGAATGGATTTTCAAAATGTAGTCGCTGTCTTGAATAAATTGCTTCTCCAAAAAAGCCCCGAGACATTTAACAGTTCGTGGGTTCTTAAACACGCTCCTGCGTGTTATCGGTTTATCCGCAAAAGCATTCGAACCGAGGTAGGCAACATCGATTGGGATAAAGTTACTTATGCTCTTTAGTCTCAGTACCAACGACGCTGGACACCGCGACTTCGAAAGAAATACCGTGTCTATAAAAACGCAACCGAAATTGATCTAGTATTGAATAAATATCGAAATAAGCTTTATGTTTTCATCGCCGCAGCTGACCTCGCAGATCGACGGGTTCGAGACAAAATCGTTATTGATCTTGTGCGCGTCGCGCAAAAAGGTAATTTGCTTGCCAAAGTGGAAGCGGTTAGGCTCGTTCGCTATACCACTGACGATCAGATCGACAAATATTACTGCCTTTCTCGTTGGAAAGGTTACAATGATGAAATCCTAGAGCAGATCGAAGGATGTATTCGACGGTATCGCTACACAGGTTCTTTCGCTACTCTGAATTGGCCCAGTTCGCGCATTTGATTTGGCCCACCCTGGACATCACGAACGGCCTAACCTGTCAGCGGGAACGACGGGGGGCCGATGGACAGGAGACGCAAAGTGGAACTGTTCGAGCAGATACGTCGGGAGTATCGGTTTGGAGTGGGCACGATTCAGGGAGTGGCCAAGAAGTTGAATACGCACCGGCGGATGGTGCGGCAGGCGCTGGCCAGCGCGATACCGCCGGAGCGAAAGACACCGTCCAGGAGCAGTCCGAAGCTGGAACCGGTGCGCGAGTTCATCGACGGGATTTTGCAGAGTGACCGGGAAGCACCGCGCAAGCAGCGGCACACAGCGCACCGGATCTGGGAACGGATTTGCCGGGAACATCCCGATACAGCCGTTGCGGAAGCGACGGTACGGCGATACGTGCGACGGCGAAAGCAAGAGTTGGGGTTTGCGGGACGCGAGACGTTCGTGCCGCAGAGCTACGACTGGGGCGGTGAAGCACAGGTGGATTGGTATGAGGCTACGGTGGAGTTCGATGGTGAGCGCGAGAAAGTACAACTGTTCACGATGCGCAGCATGGCTGGCGGCGGGGCGTTTCATACTGCGTACTTTCACGCCACGCAGCAAGCGTTTCTGGAGGCACACGAACGAGCCTTTCACTACTTCGGCGGGGTGTTCCGGCGGCTGCGTTATGACAACTTGAAGAGCGCGGTGAAGAAGATTTTGCGCGGATACCAGCGAGAGGAGACCGACCGGCTGATCGCCTTTCGCTCGCACTGGGGATTCCAGACGGAATTTTGCAACCCGGCGCGTGGCAACGAGAAGGGTGGTGTGGAAGGCGAAGTGGGCTACTTCCGGCGGAACCATCTGGTACCGGTGCCGAGGGTAAAAGACCTCGGTGAGTTGAATGAGTACTTACGGGTGTGTTGCCAGCAAGACGAACAGAGACAGATCCACGGGAAGCCACATACGGTGGGCGAAGCGATGCGCATCGAGCGTGAGCATCTGTTGCCTTTACTCCGGGAAGGATTTGAACTGGCCGAGACCAGTTTTCCGGTGGTCAATGGCCAGGGCTGCGTGAAGGTCCGAACCAACCGCTACTCGGTTCCGCTGCGGGCGGGAAGCAAGACGCAAACTCGATTGCTACCGGCATACGTGGAAGTCTGGCACGAGCAGCGCTGCGTGGCGCGTCACGAGCGCAGCTTCGGTCGCCATCAGGCGGTGCTGGATCTGGAGCATTATCTGGACGTGCTGGAGAGAAAACCGGGTGCGCTGGCGGGCTCGACACCACTGAAACAGTGGCGCGAGCGCGGTCGCTGGCCGGAGAGTTTTGATCGGTTATGGCAGAGCTTGCGCGAACGACACGGTAAGCAGGCAGGCACGCGAGAAATGATTGAGTTGCTGCGGCTGGGTCCGCAACACAGTTGGGAAGAGTTGAGGAAAGCGATTGAGCAAGCGTTGGCGTTGGGCTGCACGGATGCGGCGGCGGTGCGGCATCTGCTGATGGCGGGGACGCTGACCCACGGCGAGCGACCGCTTCAGCAGATCGGTTCACTGGAACGGTACCAACGGCCGATGCCGGTGCTAAACGATTACGACCAGTTGCTCGGGGCGGTGCAGCCATGAGCCAACAGGCGCAAGCACTGGAACACGCCTCGGTGCGGCAGTATTGCAAGGCGGTGAAGGTGCCGGTGATCGGCGCGAACTTTGTGCCTCTGGCCGAACAAGCGGTGAAAGAAAATCGCGGCCATATTGGTTACCTGGAAGCACTGCTGGCGATGGAGAGCGAAGAGCGGGATCGGCACGCCATTGCTCATCGGCTGCACGATGCCAAGCTGCCGCGGATGAAAACTCTGGAGGAGTTCGAGTTCGCACGAGCGCCGCAGATTCCAGCGGCGAAAGTGCGGGAGTTGGCCGAAGGTGGATACATCACGCGGGCCGAACCGGTGGTGCTGATCGGGGAGTGCGGCACGGGCAAGACGCATCTGGCGACGGGGTTGTGCGTGGCGGCCTGCCGCCAAAAGCGGAGAGTGCGCTTTACGACGGCGGCGAACCTGGTGAACGAGTTGGTGGAAGCCAGCCAACACCATGGAGTGCGGCGCGTATTGGCGCGGTGGATGCGTTACGACGTGATTGCGCTCGATGAAGTAGGCTACGTACCACTGGCGGAGATCGGCGCAGAGTTCCTGTTCCAGGTAATCGCGGAGCGGGCTGAACGGGCCACGCTGATCGTGACCACCAACCTGCCATTTTCGGAGTGGACGCAGGTGTTTCCGAATCCACGGCTGTGCAAGGCTTTGCTGGATCGCATCACCGACCGCGCACACATCATCGAAACCGGCACCGAGTCGTACCGTTTCCGGCGCACGGTGGAAGGACGGCAGAAGAAAAAAGCTTCGTAACGAGCAGGACCGGGCGCTGCCATGCGACTCCGTATCCCCGGCGTCCGCTCCGTCCTAAACGCGGTCCTGAAAACCGGACCGCAGGACTCCGCTCCCTCCGGGGATACGGAAAGGAACCCCTCGGGAAGAAGAGGATACTTACGGCCTTAGGGTGGGCCAAATGAAAGTATCGAAGGTGGGCCAAATCAGGTTGTCAAACGCATTTTTTTTTACCTACCTATTTCCGAACCCTTGAATATGCTGGCAGGGCCATTTGCCCGATTGTCACCAGCTCTCTGGATGGTCCGATTGCCTCCAACTCATGTAAGCGCAAGATAGAAAATGTGGTTTACGATCCGGAGACGAACAAAATAGGGTTCTACGACCCGAAGAAGTTGTTTTCCTTCGATTCCGAATCACAATTCGGTGTCTGAAGAGGATCGCTAAGGGAGGGGAGCAGTTTCGCGAGAAACTATCCCCTATCCGACGCTTTGTGCTGTGTTTGGGGGGGCTATACTGGTTACCACACGTGAATCTAAGGTCTCGATATCGAGTCAAAAGGCAAGACGTTTTCCGCTTTTTATTCGGCCTGGATACGTGCAGAATGCTCGCGCAATTCTTCGAGAGACATCTCGACCACCCTGCCGCCGCGCCAGATATAGGTTGGCAAACCCTCGCGAGCGTGAGCGGTCATGACCTTCTCGACGGCAGCTTTGAGCGCCATCTCGGCACGCTCTTCCAGGGGCAATTCAAGAACGTTTGCTGGCGGCTTAGTCATGTTTGTCCGTAGCGCGCAACCAATTCGTTGTAAATCTCTCGCTCCATTATATGGGTCTCGCCATGTTTCTCAAAGGCGATGACGATGGGTGTCGCGCCTGAATTGTCGAACAAACTCCATGAATCCGCAAGCCGACGAAAGTGAATAAAGAAATTCCTGATTGAGCGGCCAAACCGCCGACGGACGATCGCTTCGGGTACATTATGGCCGCCTTCAGATACTCGCGCTCTGACCCTCGACAGCGCGAGATCGACACTTGGTACCCAAAGAAAGAAAAAGTGTGCTGCATATCCCCTATTTTTGAGTTGCCGAATCAAATGCAAGTGACTTCGGCCTGAGAGTGTCGTTTCGAACCCGAAATCAGCACCTCGCTTGGCAAAGATACTTATTTCGCCGAGCATGATTCTGCCAGCATGAAAGGCTGCGGTTTCAGGTGAGAAGGGCGACATTCCCTGTGCAATCAGATCAGCATTGATGAAATTCTTACAGTCTGCGTAATTGGGCAAGAATTCCCGTGCGAAAGTGGTTTTGCCAACTCCGTTTGGTCCCGCAATGATATACGCATTTGGACTCATGAAATCCCTCGCGCCCGAGCACCCAACTGGAACCTGACTGCTCTCTCAAGGAACCGCAATGTTCTTATGCGTTCAGAACTTGCAGCGATGCGTTTTTCTCTTCTCTTCATCACCAACCTCAGGTTGCAGTTGTTGCATCAACTTCGCACAGCATCGACGACCGTATAACCGAGTGCAGAGTATCCTGCCAGGCGCTTCTTGTACATGCGAGCCAGCATAGGCACCATCACATCCGCATAGTCGTAGACGTGGACTTCGCTTTTGTTGTCGTGGAGCCGATGTAGGCGGCCTACGTATTGTTGCAACGTACCTTTCCACGAAATCGGCATTGCAAGAAGAAGCGTATCAAGACGCGAGTCGTCAAATCCCTCGCCGAGGTAGCTTCCGGTCGCCAGGATCACGCGCGGTTCATCACAAGGAACGGCTGCTAGAGACTCAGCCATTTTCTTTCTTTGCTTGGTGCCCATCCCACCCTTCAAAATGAAAATATGCGGACAAACTCCACTCAAGCGTCCAGCCAAATAATCGAGATGTCCCGTCCGACTTGTCAGAACAAGTGGTGAACGCCCACCGGACAAAGCCTGCTGAAGGTCTCGGACAATCAGGTCATTCCTTTCTTGGCTTACAATAAGAGCAGCGTAAATGTCTTGGATGGTCGTCTCAATTTCAGCTCGATTCCAGCCGAAATCGGTAATCCTTGGGAAAACCTTATGTTGTAGTGGTGAAGACTCGGCAGCCTTCTTCGCGCTGAGATGAAAACGAATCGGGCCACATTGCATGTAGATGATGGGTTGATGCCCGTCTTTTCGAGTCGGTGTTGCCGTCAATCCCAGAACGTATTTTGCTTTGACTTCGCGAAGAATTCGTTCGAACGTCACTGCTGACAGATGATGGCATTCATCCACAATCACGTGTCCGTAGTCCGCGACGAAGTCCTCGACTGCCCCATTACGCTGCAAGCTTTGGATTACAGCGACATCAACCATGCCGGTTCTCTTAGCCTTTCCTCCCCCGATCTCTCCGATTTGCTCGATCGGCAAAGCTAGAAACGCCGCTAATCGCTCGCGCCATTGATCCATCAATTGACGCCTATGTACGAGGATCAGGGCGTTAACCGCTCGCTTGGCGATAAGGCAGGCCCCCACCACTGTTTTTCCGAACGCCGTTGGCGCACAGAGGATTCCTTGGTCATAAGCAAGCACTTGCTCGATGGCGTCTCGTTGTTCAGGACGTAATTCGCCGTCGAAGGAAACATGGATTTCCCGTCCTGCGGTTCGTTCATCATGGACTTCCGCACTGACATGATGTGACTTGAAGACACGGACTACCTCTTCCATGCACCCTCTTGGAAGGCCGATGTGCTCAGGGAAGACTTCACAGCAGGATATGACTCGCGGCTTACCATAAGTCGAGAGCCGCATCGCTTGAGCTTTGTAAAATTCAGGGTTTTGAAACGCAGCGATGCGAATCAGGCGATCTACCATCGCGGACGGCAGGCCAACTTTCTCGATATAAATCAAATTGCTCACCACCACGCGCACATTCGGAGGCAGCGGACCGGTGATTTGTCTTTCCTTGCCCTTTCGGGAAGGACGCCAGAGCCATGGAGCATCACCCTCGTCTTCATCGGGCAAATGGAGGTGCACTCCGATGGGATTCCCGTCGGGAACTATCGCGTAAGCTATTTGGGCGAGCTGATCGATTGGCAGTCTCTGAATGGACTCTAAAACTCCCCATTGATCGGAATAAGGCTGAAACAGTTCATCCAAGAACACACTGTTGCCTTGTTCCCTGGGACGCTTTTGCAGTGGCAATGCAATCAAATTTCCGAATCCGCCTTTGGGCATGGTGTTCTGGTTGGGGAAAAGGCGGTCGTATGAATCAAGGCCGATTTCATGCCTATTTTCCATTGTGCGCGTCAACAAAGCAGATCCAAGCCTTCTCGCATCGGCAGCAGATACTGGACGGTCGAAGAATATCCATATATGCGCGCCATTGCCTGACCGCGAGCGCTCGACAGCGATGGGGATTTCGAATCGCCTGCATGTTGCGGCAAACGCTGCTGCATCAATTATCCAGGACTTCTTATCGAAATCCACTGCAAGAAACCAGCACGTGTCGTCCGGTAGAAGTGGATAGACACCGATCGTATGCTTTCCTGTGAGATGATTACGAATCGCATCATCAGTCAGTGGCTGGAGCATCCGGGTCTTGCGGGCAACCTTCTTTCGCTCTTCGGGTCTCGATGCATGAATGGCACGCCAGTCCATGATGCCAGCCGGCGAATAGCCAGATTTGCCACTTTTCCCTTCCCACCGAATGGCGAAAACGTCTTCGCGCCCACGAAACAGATTTCGAAAGAGCGCGATCTTTTTTTCTGGCGTTGACACCTCGCTTGTGCCTGTGGACGAAAGCTTTGGGACCAGGACCGCTTGGGAGATGGGTTCGTTGGTGGCCGGATGATCAATCCCGAGCATCGCACGCAAACGCACATTCTCTTGACGAAGCCGTTGGCATTCGTCTTGCACTGTTTTCAGGCGATCTTGAATATTGTCCTGACCAGGCCTGTGGCTGTCCATTGTTATAGGTTCCGAGGATGATCTTATCCGAGGAACGAGGCGATCAAACAACCGATCTTGCGACCGGTGGGAACGATCAAAGCCGAATGCAATCTAGAACCGTCAGACAGGACGAAAGCAGAGGCTGAAGGATATACAACTACATGCCAATGTTCTTCGATTTGGTGTCTGTTTGGTGTCTATTTCTGGAGGGCACCAGATAGATTTGATGGAACCAGCAAGACCTAATAGACAGTCACTAACATTCCTGTAGTCATGCAGATACTTGCTATCCGCCCTAAATTCAAAGAGATGCCAATTTTTCAGGAATAGAATCCCACCCTCTCCGCCATATTTTTTCATCCTGTATTTTCAATGGGTTACAGCCAGCATTTACACTTGGTGTCTACCGCATCCTCTCAGCCATCTCTCAGCGCCATGTTTTATTCGAGCTTCTCTTTCTTAGGCAGTCGAACTTCTCCATGTCGCAGTAGCTGTGTTTCACGCGTGATGCGGGAATTTCGCAAGAAAATTCCAACACCCTGGGTGGCAACTGTCATTTGGGGATAACTTCAATGTAGCCGACAATCCATCAACTATCCGCTAAACCCACCTCAATATTGGGTTTTTGTCGAAGATTTGCAGGTAAGCGGGATTGCAGTTATTTGCCGACTGGAACCTTGCCCCGCACGTCGTCATTGGAGAAATTGGCTCGGCACCTCGTGTGAGGCAGCGGACCAAATCAGAACGGCATCACGCCACGCATCACGATGGCGTCACGGCACAACATCACGTGCGATAGACGCTCGGTTGGAAGCCTGATGGTGAATGTACGATGGCTAGAATTTAGAAACGCTGTTGTCACCGTTATTCGCCACCCAATGTTGGCTCCGTCGAAAGCGATTCCTTGGGGTGTGTGCCTACGCTGAAGGTACCTATTGGGTGCGATTGGCGAAAACGGAAGAATCGGCCGTGCGCGGGAGGCGTTGAATCGACGGAAGGGAAACCCAGCGGAAACCCAGCGGAAACCTTGTGTTTGCATTTCGCTTGGGGTAACTTCTCGGCCAGTTCAACGTTACCTCCCCAAAAGGGCAGTTTGTTTCCTGTCTCGTAGCCCGAAGGAGAATGCAGATGGTTACGATATCAAGATTAAGGTGTGGACGACTCCTCTTAACAGCAACCTGCCTCGCCATCGTATGCGTTATAGCCACCCCCGTGTGGCCGCAGTCGCAAACGCTCAACATCACCTTGACCGGACAATCGATGATTCGAGCGGATATCCGTATTAATACGCCAACGGCAGTCGCGACGATATCGCCATTGCTCAAGGGCGACGTGATATTTACGAATTTTGAAGCGACCGTGATAGAGAAGGACCAATCAACGCACGATGGCAGATTCCTCTCTCCTCCTGAGGCACTCGACGCTCTGAAGGCCTTGGGCTTCAACCTGCTAGCTCTATCCGATAATCATTCGTTTGATCTGAAGGTCCCGGGTGTTCAGAACACCCTCCGGGAGATAACAAGCCGCAACCTAGCTCATGCCGGTATCGGAAAGACACTGGAGGAAGCCGCCGCACCAGGTTATCTGCACACACCGAAGGGCACGGTAGCGCTCGTAGCAATGGCGTCTGGCCTGATTGCGGACGGAGCATCGGCCACGGCGACTCGGCCAGGCGTGAATGAGCTGCGTGTTGAAGCCGGGGGCAAGCCGAACGAATCCACGACTCTGCTCCCTGCCGAACCCGGGAACGAACCGAACCCGGAGGATGAGCAACGCATTCTTCAGAGCATCCGCGACGCCCACAAACGTTCCGACCTCGTCATCGTCTATGAACACAATCATGTGTTTCTGAACAGACCATTCGGCACAATCCTCCTCGAAGAGTTACCTGAACGGTTAGCTCCGGCGGATTGGCTGAAGAAATGGACCCACGCAGAAATTGATGCCGGCGCAGATATTATCGTAATGCATGGCGCCCCTCTGATCCACGGTGTGGAGATCTACCACGACCGGCCGATTTTTTATGATCTGGGAAACTTCATATTTAATGTGCCGCCGGTAGACATACAGCTAGACGAGCCCATTATCTGGGAAAGCGTGGTTGCGCATGTCGCATTTCAAGGAAGACCTCTGCAATCGATTACGTTCCAGCCGATCGCATTGAATAAGATTGGCCGAGGACAACCCGACACTCAGGGCGAGCACACGAATAATCTCTTCCTCCAAACTCGCGGCTTGCCAATGCCTGCGACAGGCGAACAGGCGTCTTATATCCTTCAGCGCTTGGCGGACGCCTCACGGCCCTTCGGAACGATGGTGGTGCTGAAAGGCGATACTGCAGAGATCACGCTGAATCACAGAAACTAAGACGAATTGACACTTATCGCATCCTGGCTCTGACGATTTTATCGGATCCGGCCACATGACGATATCGGGACTTATCAGATGGGATGAGAAGGAGTTGGCGCGGGCAGTCATTTCGACTTCATGCGCGCTAGATACTTGCGGTGTTCACTCACCTCATCTCGCAAGTGGCTGACGAATTCTCGCACGACGTACTTCTTCTGTTCGTTTTCCAGGTTTGGGATCATTGCTTCGAGTTTATCCGCCCGCTCGCCTATCTTCTTCACTTCATCTTCGAGATACTTGATATGAGTTTACCGAGGATCTTCGGCCATTCCATTGCCCCCTTCAGGCGCACCATATTTTATGCCACCGGAGAACACAGGTAACCCGGATAGCGGGCAGTAGGTCCACCTTCCGAAAAGACTTATCGGGACTTGGCACAACGAATGCGTTCGATATATAAGCATGCATTAGGAAGCGACAATCGTAATATCTGACAATGCTGAGTTGCGGATACGAACCTGGCGTGCTGCCATCATTCCCCTGCCGGTTGGGATGGCCGGAATTGTGTTTAGCGCAGTAACCAGCAAGCTCGATGGAGTGCAGGCACCATTCCCACCGTCGGTCGCTGCCTACACGATTGTGTGTGACTTCTTGATCCTTCTTTTCTGCATCGGACAGTTTGGGTGCGTCAGGAATTCAAGCACCAAGAAGAATAGACGTCACAGGCAGGTATATGGGACAACTTCGAAAAGAAAATGTTTCGCCAGCGACCAGCAGCAGAAGCCTGAGCCGGCGCTGCATTCTACAACGTGCAGCGTGGACCGTCGTGGCTGCAGCGTTTCCCAGCGGAGTGTTTGCTGCTGACAATATTAGCCCCGAGATGGCTCAGCTCAGCACGTACATGAGTGAAGCTGGTGGCCGCGCTCTTCCTGAAGACGTGGTCGAGAAGGCGAAGCACCATATCCTCGACACATTTGCCGCGATGATCTCGGGGGCAGATCTGCCTCCGGGTCGCGCGGCGTTTCAGTTCGCGCGCGACTTTACAACCGACAAGACTGCGACGATCGTCGCTTCGAAAATGACATCGAGTCCCCCGGAAGCGGCGTTCATCAACGGCATGCTGGCGCATTCCGATGAAACCGACGACTCCCACGAGTTCTCCCAGTCACATCCCGGCTGCGCGGTCGTTCCCGCCGCTTTGGCGGTCGGGGAAAAGTTTGGAATCGACGGAACGGGTTTCTTGCGCGCCGTGACCCTCGGCTACGATATCGGGCCGCGCGTAACCATCAGCCTTGGCGCGATCGAGTTTCGGAATACAAGCCATAAGAGCACTCATGCCATTGCGAGCATATTCGGCGCGGCAGCGGCGGCGGGTTGCGCCGCGAACTTGAACGCACAGCAGATGCGCTGGCTGCTCGATTACACCGCTCAGCAATCTTCGGGCATCGGAGCATGGAATCGCGATACCGAGCACATTGAGAAAGCTTTTGTCTTCGCCGGTATGACGGCGCGCAGCGGTGTCACCTCCGCACTAGTAGTTCATGCCGGATTCAGCGGCGTCGACGATATCTTTTCAGGCGCTGACAATTACTTCCAGGCTTACGCCCCCAATGCGAATCTGCAGGAGTTGATCGAAAAACTTGGCGAGCGGTATGAGATTACTCGGACCAACATCAAGAAATGGACCGTTGGATCGCCGATCCAGGCGCCGCTCGATGCCATAGACAACATTCTGAAAAAGCGCCCCATTGACCTCAATGAGGTGAAGACAATAGTTGTGCGTCTGGCCAATACCGAAGCACGCGTCGTCGATAATCGCGAAATCCCGGATATCTGCCTCCAGCATATGGTCGCTGTGATGGTCTTGGACAAGACCGCTTCTTTCCATGCTGCGCACGACAAGCCCCGCATGAAAGACCCGGCCATCCTTCGCATTCGCGCCAAGGTGCAGCTCATTCCGAGCGATGACCTTGAGCGTCTCGAACCGGCACGGCACGCCATCGTGGAGATCACCCTGAACGATGGAACCATCCTGTCCGACCACGTTACAGACGTGCGCGGCACAGTGGATAATCCGATGACCCGCGATGAGGTGGTCCAGAAATGCCGGGACCTGGTGGAGCCAGTAGTCGGTAGAGCGAACTGCAGGAACCTGATTAATAAGGTGCTCGGGATCGAAAAAGTGCGGGACGTCCGCGAGCTTCGCAGCGTGCTGCAAAAGGCCTGATCAAGTATTTACAAGCAGTACTGGATTTCTGACCCCGAGATAAATAGCGCCGACGGAGCATATGGGCCACGTCCTACGCCGATAGATGCTGAATTGCTAGAGAAGCATGTAAGGACTATTGGACGATTTTTCGTAAATAGCCCGAAAAGAAAGATCGAAAGGGCACTGGGTTACGAGGCCAAATTCCACACGACATATCGGGACTTGGCTTCTCCGGTCAGCTATGACGGGAATAACGGAAAAAATCGCCGTGCTTTAGGTTCCCGTGCACAATTTGAATGCTTTCGTTTAACCGGCGGGTGGCAATTCCCTGTATGGAAGGAGGGCTTATTACAATGGGCCTCATTAGAAAGCTATGCAGTTTCGCTGGTGTAGTCCTTTTGGTGATCACCGCTTTCAGGGTGCTCGCAATACCTATAGCTGCTCAATCCCGGCGAGAGGCAGACGGGGCCCGGCTGCTGAAGGGCGCCATTGACATGCACTTCCACGTGGATGCGCCAAGCCCTGAAGGATCCAGCGCGCAAGCAACGTTCGCCACGGTGAGACTCGCTCATTCACTCGGGTTGCGAGGTTTAGTTCTAAAGAATCATTATGAGCCCACCGCGACTTTGGTTTACCACCTTCGTCTAGAGATTCCCAACTTCGAATTGTTCGGCGGCATTGTAATGAACCGCACGAATGGCGGGATGAATCCTGCTGCCGTTGAGTACATGGCGACGCATATCATGGGCGCGCCGGGGAAGATCATTTGGCTGCCGGCGTACGATTCGGAAATCGAATCAAATCCACCATATCCGAAGAAACCGTTCGTGGCCGTTTCAAGCAACGGGCAACTTCTTCCCGAAGTAAAGGAAGTTCTCGCCGTGATTTCGAAGTTTCATTTGGTGATAGCATCGGGTCACATTGCCCCCGAAGAAGCCTTAATGGTGTTCCGCGAGGCCCGCAGTCAGGGCGTGCAGCAGATGATTGCCACGCATGCAATGGATTTGGCGGGAAAGATGAGTTTAGACCAAATGCGAGAGGCTGCGAAGCTCGGAGCTATGATTGAGTTCGATTTTAGAAATGTTTTGGATGAGGGTGGGCGTCGAGCAGACGCAATCCGTAAGATTGGGCCCGAACATTGCTTCATTTCTGAATTCTGGACAAAAGTAGGCCGCCCGAGAGAGTACGGCGGGCTTGACGGTGTCGGCGCGTTTGTGGAGGCGATGCGAGCCCGCGGTTTCACCGACCACGAGCTTGACGTTATGTTTAAAGAGAATCCCGCAAAATTGCTTGGGCTACCGCTCCAATAGATGAAGGATCCTTTCTTGCTGGACGGGCAATCATCGGCTCGGTTATTGTGGCCTTCATTGGCGCGGTGATCCTCGTGTAGATCACACGGCTATTGAAAAAAGCCTGAAGCCTTTCACACGGGAGATGTGTTGCTCCGGGCTCTGACATCAGCTACCAAGCTATGGTGGAGTGTTCAATGCTGTGAGGATTTCGTCCAACGAACTCTTCGCCGTCCTGACGGCAATCAGTTTCGCTGCCGGACTGAACGTCTACGCAACCGTAGCCACGCTCGGCCTTTTGGCGCATACCGGCGTGTTCTCACTACCGCCCGGCCTCCAATTGCTCTCCAGTTGGTATGTGATAGCGTGCTCTGGCGTTCTGTTTCTGGTGGAACTCTTCGCAGATAAAATTCCTGTTTTCGATCTGTTGTGGAACGCTCTGCATACGTTTGTGCGAGTTCCAGTAGCAGCACTGATCGCCTATCGCGCCACGACCCAACTCTCATCGGGATGGCAAATATTTGCTATGTTGTTAGGAGGCACAATCGCGATGGCAGCGCATAGCGGAAAAACTGCTGTGCGAGCAGCCGTGACTCCTTATCCGGAACCCTTCTCAAATGTGACACTGAGCCTAGGGGAGGACGCTCTCGCTGTATTCCTTACATGGTTTGCCACTAGGTATCCCTATTGGGCGGCGATGATCGCCCTGGCATTTGTGCTGGCCGTCGTCCTTTTGATGCGCTGGGTCGTGCGTGCCCTTCGTAGTATGTTTCGCAGGGCCCGAAAGGAACTTCACCTCATCTTTAGCGGAGTTTGACGAGACATTTCACAGCGTCGGGTCCTTGGCAACTCCATCGCGCCGAAACTTTTATCACGCACAAAGATAGTATCTGAGGGCACTTTGTTCGTGGCCCTTTCAGAGTCGATGGTTAACGAGGCAGACGGTAGTAGGAGCAGTGAAGAAGCGAATGTACGTGGCGCTTGGCATCTTGTGGAATGTGCCGGAAGGGTTGACGGTACATTCGAGCAGTGTGTCTCCCCTGGTCGTGGGCGTGAACTCGGAGGAAATGAGCCGAAGGAGGATCGAATGACGGAGTGGAGCAAGCCTTGCCGTGTAATGCAAAAGTTAATAGAAGATGTCCCGGGCGAACATCGTTACGTCTTCAACTGCACCTTTTGTCAACGTGATATCAGCGAGGAATGGGCAGAACGCAGACGGAAACGATCTGACCCACAGGCAGCGCTGAATCTGGACTTATGTCCACTGAGAAAAAGGGATGTCGCGAAGAAGTTCTTCACGATTGGGTACGGCGGCACCGAACCAGGACAATTGATAAGTATATTGAAAGAGAACGGCGTTGAAGCAGTTGTCGACGTGCGGCTATGGCCTCACCGCGCAAGCATGGGATCTTATCCGGAATTTGGACTCGTACAACATGGCCGAATCTATGACGTGCACGCCCGCTGCGCCGTTTCCGGATTTAGTCCATCCCATGATATTTGAAATTACGGAATACCACATCCCCGGTTCCGGCGGCATACAGGGAAAGCCGCCGCCCGTCGGTTACGCGGGTTGAATTTTCAAACGGGATCCATGTTTTACCGTCCAGACTGTAGGATCCGGAGAAGTCATGGCGGATGCTCCGAAGGCGCAAGAAGAGATGCGTCTCTTTCGATGGGATGTCGTTCCCGTGACGATCCCAAGCCGTTGAGAATATCTCTCCTTTTCGCAAACCGACCGCGCCCCATGTAGGTCCGAGGTCAATATCTCCGCGTCTGGAGGAAAGAAACAGGCCCGCCTCCGCGGTATCCGGGATGGTGACTTCCACATCCGCTTCATAGGAGTGATTGACGGGCGTCACGCCGATCATTGTTGCGCCCGACGGAATTGCATTTTTGCCGGGCAAGCCACCCGCCGCTTTCATCACCAACTTCCCGCCTCCGATCTTGAAAGATTCCTCGGGCTTCACGGATGTGTCGTACTGCCATTGAATTCCCAGTGCGCTGCTTGAAAAATCATCGGACAACGGCAAGCCGTACCCGAGATTCTCCCCCGCCGGTTTGCTCAAGACGTCCGTCGCCGAGACGCCGAAAGGAACACGAGGCCAGCCGTCGTCCGTCCACTCGATGGGGAGCAGGAGGTTTTGTTTCCCATAGATTTCGTAACCATTTTCGTAGCCCGTATACAGGAACCACCACTTGCCTCCCTCCCCCTCAAGCAGTGTTCCATGTCCCTGACGCCACCACTTTTCGTTCGCACTTGCCGTGTGCACCAGGGGATTGTAGGGAGAATTCTCCCAGGGACCCTCCGCCGATTTCGAACGTGCCACAACCTCCATGTGCGCGACGCTGGGCCCATCCGTCCCGCCTTCCGCCGACTCCATGTAATAGTAGCCGTCGCGATAAAACAGCTTGGGCGCTTCCAGGCATTTGCACGCCACCATCCAGTCCTTGGGAATGTCCCAGCCGTCGTAGACTTTCCTGGGTTCTCCGATCGCGCTCAGTCCGTCGGGAGCGAGGGGGACCACCACGCCTTTGTTGAAGTAGAGAAAGCGATTTCCCTGCTGGTCCGCGATGTGGCCCGGATCGATGTACCCCGGGACGCCCAACTCGATCGGGTCGCTCCATGGACCTTCCACGCGATCGGCCCAAAGAACATAGGTCTTCCTGGGCCGAACGCCCGAAGGATTGGCCGACAAATCGACCGCCGTTCTGTAAATGTAGAATTTCCCTTTGTAATAGGTCAGGTCCGCCGCTCCAAAGGTAAATTTGTGGATGGGCGGAGTGACCGGCGCCCAGTTGACCAGGTCGCGCGAATGCCAGATGATTTCATAGGGCCATCCGCCTCCGGACAACATGTAATAATCCTTTCCCACTTTAACGGCCGTGTTGTCCGCCCCGGGACCCAAAACAGGATTTCGAAAAAAACCGTTGCCTAAATCGGGTTGCGGAATGCCCTCTCGCAGGGCTTCCTCCGTGCGGCGGTTGTCCTTCTCGTTATCGCCAAATATTCCCGGCGATAAAACACAGGTGACGACGGCAACTGACAGAAAAAACAAAACTACTTTTACTCTCGGCGTTTTCATAGGAGGTTCCAGATGAGAGGTCAGTATAATGAAAGATAAATAAAGTCAAGCCAAATCAAGCGACGGTGACCGGTAAATACGACTTCAAATGCATCTTCCCGTAGCACAGCCACTGCTGGCTGTGTGGTTTTTGCAGGCGCTGAAATAGCAAAAGGCATACAGCCAGGAGTGGCTGTGCTACGAAAAGATTAGACTTTGCCGCCCCGCTTTTCCGAGAGTAACATCCAGCTCGGGATTCCAGACGAAACATACAAAACACATCCGAGGTGCGCGATGAAACCGACGTTCGTCCTCATGATTCTTTTCTTGTCTTCTCAAATTTCCATGAACGGCGCGCAAATCTCCAGCGCCGAGCAGGAGATCCTGAAACTCGATAATCAGCGGAGCGCGGCGCTGATCCAGGTGGACATCCCCATGCTCGAGAAATTCATGACGGACGATTTCGCTTACACCCACACGTCCGGCCGGACACAAACCAAAACCGAATTCCTGGAAGAAATCAGGACCGGAGTGTCTCACTTCAAATCTCAGGCATTGACGAACGTGAAAGTGCGCATATACGGCGACGTGGCGCTGGTGACCGGCCACTGCGACCTGATCGGCATGAAAGACCAGAAGGATGTTGCGCTGTCCATGTATTTTACAGAAGTTTACAAGCGGACCAACGGACGCTGGCAGTGGGTGCTTTGGCAATCCACCCGCACGCCGTAAAGCGATCCACCGGAAGCCGCTTTCCGGCGGGAGTTGCGGTTTTCGTTCCGCAAATCCATTTGAACCGGAATTTCCGATTTGGACGTCTGTCTCGCGCATCGTATGCTCCTCCTACCCTGAAGGCAACGAAATTTATCACCAGAGCAGGCTCCAGCGAGGTCGCGGGGTTCCAACGGCTCGTTTTTGCCGTCTGACCAGGCGCCGCTTGATGTCGCGGAATCGATTTCTCAGACACTGCTTCGACCCACTTCCCTCGACTCCAGATTTTGCAACCGCAATCGGTGTGGCTACCCGCTCGGCAAGGGCAGTGCCCAGATTCGCCGGAGCATCTGGCCAAACAGCCGCCGGTGCAGGTGTCCCTCCGCCAGCAACAGCCAGTAGTACCTGGCGTGCTTGACCAGTCGCCCGCCAGTCTTCACGAGCCGCTGCTGCAAGCTCGTCAGCGACCAGGTGTCGATTCTCTTCGGCAGCACCAGGCGACGCCACAGGTTGCCCAGGTTGTAGGCCAGCGGGCTCAACTGTAAGCGCGCTTCATTGGCCCGGAACCGATGACACGAGAGCCGCGTCCAATGCGTCGCTTGCTTGCCTTCCTTGATCCATTGCTCGGCTGTTCCCCGCTTGTTGTAGAACCTCACCACCGCCCGGCTCGGCAGGCTCAGATTCGTGACGATAAAGCCGACTCGCGGGAACAGCTCCTCGACGTGGAACTCCACCTTCGCCACCACCCGTCGCGCCGTTTTCCAACTGGCCGCTTGGTAGAGAAAGCCCTTGTACCAGACCACGGGCTTGTGGCTCGGTCTTCCCACGCGACGCTTCAACAATTCCGCAATGTCGCGCTCCAGGCTTTCGTTGGCCGGTATGCGGATGGCGTACTCCACCTCCCGCTCCTCCAGCGCTTCATAGATCTCCGGTTTGGCAAAGGCTGCGTCCGCCCGGAAAGCAACTTTCTTGCCCTGCGCCCGTTGACGCTCGATCTCCGGCAGCAGCAATTCATCCCAGTCTTCAGCGCTGTGCACGTTGCCCGAGCGCAACTTCGCAGCCAAGCAGTCCCCGTGACTATTGAACAGAAATAGTGGGTGATAGCAGACCGACTCAAAGTGCCCGTTGTAGGCGCTGCCCTCCTGCTCCCCATGAACCGGACTCTCGCTGGAGTCCATGTCCAGCACGACGCGGTCGGAACCATCCAGAGACTCAGCCTGCCCCAGCGTCTCCCGGTTCAACGCCATCAGCCCGATCAAATTCTCTTCTTTGGTCAGCAGCTCGGTCTCGAACCAGTGCAAGGTCGAGGTCAGGGCCGCGCCTCGGTCCCAGATCCTCTGCGAACTGATCATTCGGAATGTCGGGTCGGCTGCCAGTCGTTTGGCGTCGTTGAGGTCTTCATAGCCCGCCAAGCGGCTGTAGACCGACTGCCGCAGCAGATCGCTCAGCGTGAACTGCTTGTTCAAGCCTTGTCGCGAGTCGCTCAATTGTTCCGAGATGAGCTTCTCCAGACCCAGTCGCTCGTCCAACTCGCGAATCAGAATCAGGCCACCGTTGGAAGTCACGCGCGATCCCTGGAAATCGACCTTCAAGGAAGCATTGAACGAGAGCTGAAAGGGCTGGTTTTGTTTATCACCCATCGGGTGTGGACCTCCAAAGCGCCTCAGATGTGCTGGAACCCGCATAAATCAAGGCTTCCAAGGGCATCATAAACTTAATTTGTCAGATTCAAATCGGAAATGGGGGCTGAGAATGAGAGATGGAAGCGTAATCTTTACGCCGGACATATTATATTGGGCGTGCCGGGTTGGCTCAAGACTAAGGACGTACACTTTCTCCAGATGGCTGGCGTGATGCGCCCAATCTCGTTCGGCCCCCTGTCGAAGTACCGTCTAGGGTGCGAACGCGAGCAGAACATTGCCGGACATGCCTCCGAAGCGGGAATAACCCGAGTTTACGAATACCATTCCCTTGACGACCACGGCCCCGGGTCCATCCACCGAGCCGCCTTTCGCCTTCACGCCGTTGACCGCGTGAAATTCTCGCGCCGTGTCAAAATCCCAAAGAACCGCGCCATTTTCAGCATCATAGCCACGAATATGCCCGTCGTTCGATCCCGAAAATACGACGCCGGGAATTCCTGTCACTGCCGCGGATTGCGTGGGACTACAGCCAACCGGCGCACCCTCTGCGCAAACGATGGGCGGAGCGTGCCAAACTTTTGCGCCGTCCGCGATGCGTAACGCGGTGAGACCACCCCCGGCCTTTGGGTCCAGCACGTACCGCCGCGTATCATTAGGATCGGTGGGGCGCATCCTGCCCGAGGACGCTGTCGCCGCATAAACGGTCTGGCCGTCGCTCGCCATGCCCCACAGCACGCCCACAGATGTGGCCACATTAGGCACGGCGCCGGCAATACGCGTTTGCCACACAATCTCTCCCTTATTTTCCGGGTCCAGAGCGTAAACCATGCCGGACTTCTGTCCCGCCACCAATACATCTCTGCCGCCGGGCAGTTGCGTCAGAATGGCCGAAGAGCCGAAATCGTAGTCCGGACCGCCCTCATCGGGACAATTCTGTTTGTCCGTTCCGCAGGAAGAGTTGTAGGCATCGCCCGGCGTCACTTGCTTCGACCACGCGATGCGTCCCGTTGCAATTTCAATGGCAACAATCGCGTCACTCAATGGACTCGCAGGCGACGAGTAATTATCGCCCGTACCGATATACATCACCCCGCGTTTCACGTCGATGGTGGGAGCAGCCCAGACACCCACGCCTGAGGGACCGTACTGCGGTGTGCCGCGCTTGGTCTTACCCGTTAGCTTGGGCTCGGGAACGAAGTAAGTTTTCCAGACCTGCTCGCCGTCACGAATGCGCAACGCCACCACACTCCCCCGGAACGTGCAGCAGGGATACGCAGGGTCGAGGGAACGGGTCTCCTCCCAGGAAGCAATCGGCACGAAGACGTTTCCGTTGTATGCGATCGGGGCGCCCGTCAGGCGCGCAGCGTCGTGCTCTTCGATTTTTTTCTTCCAAAGCAGTGTTCCACGCTCCGCCTCAATCGAATAGAACCATCCCGTCTGATCTCCGAACAGGAGGGAATGTTTGGCACCCATCGGCACCGCAAGAATCGCCGATCGTACAGGCCCATTCGCCTGGAACGTCCATTGGAGGCAACCCGTGTCCGCCTGCAGCGCGTGGATGACCCCGCCCGCGCTGCCGACAAACACCTGGCCATCGATTACCGTGGGCTGTGCGAAGGCAGTGACATCTCCATCGAAGCCAAAAGCCCATTTCAGCTTGAGGTTAGGCACTTGCCCGACGCTGAGCCTTGCCTGGTCCGCGTATTGGTAGCGGGCATTGTCCGGGCCCGGGCTCCAACCGTTCCAGGAAAATTTCGGTTTGTCCGAGACTTTCGCGCGGCGGTTGCTGCAATAAGCGCTCGCCGGAAAGGCGATCGCGGGCGCGTTCGTGCCGAGGTACGTGGCAACGGCCTGACGATCCTCACGGCTCATCGAATAGGCAATCGTCATCATCGCGCCGAAATCGAGTGCGCGAAGAATATGCGCCGAAGGCATTCGATTCAGAGAAGTTTTTAGCGGAATGCGATCGTTGGCCTGATCATGACAGCCTGCGCAACGCTGCTTGTAGACTACTTCGCCCTTAGACGCAGTGTCCTGCGCGGGCGTCCAAACTGCGGCGAGAATGATTCCAATTGTAAGCCAGAGGAGTCGATTCGAACTACTCCACACGCACATGTTCGGGAGTCTACCACAAGCCACCCTCCTTCTAACGCATCCGCCTTTCGGCATGGTGTCCTGGTTGGGGGAAAAGACGGTCGTATGAATCAAGTCCGAGTTCATGTCTCTTTTCCATTGTGCGTGTCAATAGGGCACATCCCAGTCTTCTCGCATCGCTGGCGGATACCGGGCGGTCAAAGAATATCCAGACATGCGCGCCATTTCCCGACCGCTAGCGCTCTATGGCGAAGGGAACCTGAAATCTCCTACATGTTGTGGCAAACGCTGCTGCATCAATTATCCAGGACTTCTTATCGAAATCCACTGCAAGAAACCAGCACATGTCGTCGGGTAGAAGTGGATAGACGCCGATCGTTTGCTTCCCAATTAGATGATTGCGAATCGCATCATCAGTCAGTGGCTGGAGCATTCTGGTTTCGCGGGCAACCTTCTTTCGCTCTTCTGGTCTCGATGCATGGATGGCACGCCAGTCCATGACACCGGCTGGTGAATAGCCAGATTTGCCACTTTTCCCTTCCCACCGAATGGCGAAAACGTCTTCGCGCCCACGAAACAGATTTCGAAAGAGCGCGATCTTTTTTTCTGGCGTTGACACCTCGCTTGTGCCTGTGGACG
>Ga0265320_10000101_pt1 | contig 73166 bp, 56 predicted proteins | sample 4827metaG_FD_202087 | JGI IMG/M metagenome (GOLD analysis project Ga0265320, IMG submission 202087) | Rhizosphere microbial communities from Carex aquatilis grown in University of Washington, Seatle, WA, United States - 4-8-27 metaG | ecosystem: Host-associated > Plants > Roots > Rhizosphere >...
ACGTTCCGTTGCATCTGAATGTCGGCGGGCAAGCTCGAAAACGCGACGGCGTCGACCGTCGCTGCGGTCAGATCCACGCCGGCGATCGACGCGTCGCGCACCCCGCCCGCCGAGGCGCTCGAAAGAAGCCCCTGACGGACGCCGAGGTCCGGCTCGCGAGCGTGTTCTTCGCCGTCGGTCGGAAGCGAAAAATACACCGGCGTGCCGAGCGACTCCGCGTACCGGTGCGGCGTCGGAGACTCGAAGTCCGGCGCGTGCGACGCGACGGCGACGTACTCCGGATCCGCGGCGTTCAACGTCGCGCGCCGTTCGTCGACGCAAACGAAGCCGCGCGGGACCACGGCGTACCAGCGCTCGCACCCGAGCGCGTAGACGGGGCGCGGACTCGCAAGCGCGACGGAACCGCCGATCCACAGGTATCCGAGCCACGGCGAGCTCCAGCTCGGCTCGCGCCGGATCCAGACGAAGCGAGTCTTCGCGTACACGGCGGTCGGTGCGGGCGTCTCGGCCGACGCGAGACGGAGCGGGTCGGTGACGCAGGCGGCTCCGAGGAGCGCGACCGCGACCGAACGCACGCCCTGCGCGCGCAGCGTCGGAAGGAGCCCCGAAGCACTCCGCGAATGCCGGTGAGCGCGCTCGACGGGCACGATTCGAGGTGTACCATGGCTCTCGTGATTCGGCTTCTTCTCGGACTCGTGCTGTTCCCGTTTCGCGCGCTCCGGTGGAGCCTTCGACGGCTCTATCTCGTCGTGCGCGGCTACAACGTGCTGCGTCTCAAGGTGCACGGGAGCCTCCCCGATCGCGGCGGCGCTCGTTCGCTTCTCGGCATGGCGCGCGGCCAGGGGGGTCCGTCGCTTCTCGACGTCACCGGCGCCCTCGAACGCGCGCGTCGCGATCCGCGGGTCAAAGTCGTTCTCGTCGAGCTCGGGCCACTCGCCCTCGGGCTCGCTCGTGCGGAAGAGCTTCGTGAAGCGCTCGGTCGCGCTCGCGACGGCGGCAAACGCGTCATCGTCTATCTCGAAGAGTGCGGGCTCGCCGAATACGCGGCCGCGCTCGGCGCGAGCGAGATCGTGCTCTCGCCGGGCGGCGCCCTGAACGTCACCGGCATCCGTTCCGAGGTCCTGCTCGTTCGCGGGCTCCTCGATCGAGTCGGCGTACGCGCGTGGTTTTCGGCGCGTGGCAAGTACAAGTCGATGCGGGAGACGTTTACCGAGCCGCGCATGACGCCCGCGAATCGGGAAATGACCGAGGCCTTGGTCGGCGATCTGTACGAGCAAATCGTCCTTGCCATCGCCGCGTCGCGACGTCTCGACGCTCAGGTCGTCCGCGAGCACCTCGACCGCGGTCCGTTCATGGCCGACGAAGCGAAGGAGCTCGGCTTCGTCGATCGCGTGCTCTACCTGGACGAAATCGAAACGGCTCTGAAATCCGAGGTCGTTCCGTTTCGCCCCCTCGAGCTCGGTTCGTACATGAAGCTCTCGACGCACCTCGTTGGCTCGGGCAGGCCGACGAAGATCGCGCTTCTCGAGGTCAAAGGTCACATCAAGAGCGGCGCAAACGGGTCGGGCCCCAGCGTTCGTTCCACCGGTTCGCGCGATTTCGTGCGCGACGTCAAAGCCGCCGCCGATGATCCCCGCGTGCGCGCGATCTTGCTGCGCGTCGATTCTCCCGGCGGCAGCGCGCTCTCGAGCGACGTCATGTGGCGTGCGCTCAGCCTCGCTCGCGAAAAGAAACCCATCGTCGTTTCGATGGTCGACGTCGCAGCGTCCGGGGGCTACTTCGTCGCGGGCATCAAGGGAACACCGATCCTGGCGTCGGGCGCGACGCTCACCGGCTCGATCGGCGTGGTCGGCGGCAAATTCGAGCTCGCCGAGCTGTACGAGAAGCTCGGTATTCGCAAGGAAGTCGTCGCGCGCGGGCTGCACTCCGGCTTTTTCTCCGAATCACGCGGGCTCTCGGACGAAGAAGTGGAAAAGCTCGAGCGCGACATCGACGCGCACTATCGTCACTTCGTCGCCCGCATGGCCGCGGGGCGCGAGAAAAGCGTCGAAGAGATCGACAAAGTGGCGCAAGGGCGCGTGTACACCGGACGCCAAGCGCTCGCCGTCGGCCTGGTCGACGAAACGGGCGGTCTCGTCTCGGCGCTCGCGAGAGTGCGCTCCATTCTCGGTCTCGGGGTCACCGCGCCGCTCGCGCTCGCCGGCGCGGCGTCGGCGCGACGTCGCTTTCCGGTGCGCCTCGCGTGGGGCGCCGCGGAGCACGCGCCGCTCGGCTTTTCATTGCCCGGCGCGCTCGCCGAAACGTTGCTCGTGCCGCTGTCGCTCGCCGAGCACTTTTCGAGCGAACGCGTGCTCGCGCTCATGCCATTCTCGATCCGATTCGGCTGACCCCGATTTCGCGCCTCCTCGGTTCGCGATGACCCGCTCCTCGCATGCTTCGCCGCCCTCGACGGAACGCGAGCTCCTCGCGCGCGCGAAAGATCTCGCCGGCATGACGCTCGGCGAACTTGCGACGAGTTTCGGCAAGGTCGCGCCGATCGATCTCCGGCGCGCAAAAGGCTTCTCCGGGCAGCTCCTCGAAGCCGCGCTCGGCGCGACGGCGAGCTCGCGTCCCGCGCCGGATTTCGAATCCCTCGCCGTCGAACTGAAGACCATTCCCGTTCGTGCCGACGGAACGCCGTGCGAGTCGACCTTCGTGTGCACCATCGACATTTCGCGTATCGGCGACGTCGAATGGGAGTCGTCGCTCGTTCGAAAAAAGCTCGCGCGCGTCCTCTTCATTCCTGTCGAAGGCGATCGACGCCTCCTCGTCGAACAGCGCCGGATCGGCTCGCCACTTCTCTGGAGCCCGAGCGCCGACGACGAAGCGTCCCTGAAGTTCGACTGGGAAGAGCTCGCCGGCATCATCGGCCGCGGCGACGTCGAAGCCGTTACCGGTCACCTCGGCCGCTTTCTACAAGTCCGCCCCAAAGCCGCCGACTCGCACGCGCGCCGTCGGGGCGTCGACGGCGACGGCGTCCCGTTCGCGACACTGCCGCGCGGGTTCTATCTCCGGGCCACCTTCACCGCCAGACTCATCGCCGCGCACTTCGGAAAGGGCGCCAGAATCTAAGTCGCTGCCGCGTCGACGGGCGCCGCGTTGGGGTCTTTAGAGCGGCGAGATCGCAAGATGTAGGTGATTGCGATGATCATAATCATCATCGGGAGTGAGGACCTCTCTGAAGAATCCGGAGCGATCGAGCTCGCAGGCGAGCCGATTCAGGGTGGGTGAGTCTTCGGAGCATGATTTGCCGGTTCCGCGCGAGTAGTCGCGTTGGACGTCGAATTCGCGGTTGTCGATCCTGAGCTGGTGAACGTCGATCGCGAGGCCGAGCGCGTGGAGGCTCGGTCCGCCCTTCTTCGTCGTTCGATACACGTAGGCGCCGGAGTGGTGGACCTCGGTGATGCCGAACGAGCGCAGCTCGGGCGCGAGCCAATCGAGAGTGACGGCGAGACGGCAATCGCAGATGAGTGTCGTGTGGCCCGCGCTCTCGTAGCGCACGCCGCCGAGCGGGCCGGTGATCGCGACGGGAGTGTCGACGCCGGGTCTCGGGCTCAAGCTCCGATACGAAACGTCGTGTTCGGTGAGCCACGAGAGACACGCCGCGCCGTCCGGAATCGACAGACTGGCGAGACCGCGGTGACCGCGTCGCTTCGGGAGCGGCAACGGCGCTCCGCCCCGCGCGAGCTCGACGTCGCGCGCCGTGGGCGAACCGGGCAGCGCCGGCGGGAACACCTCGCGCGCGCACCCGCTCAACGCGAACGCGACGAGCGCCGTCGCGAGCGCGGCCAACCGGCGCGATGGCGGCGGCGACGCGAAGGATCCGGCGGAAAACGGCGTCCACATGTCGGCGGATCGAAACGGTAGAACGCCGCGCGAAAAACCAACAAGAAACGGGGGAGGGTGCAGTTCCACCCGAAGGCGCTATGTGTTCTCTTGCGAGAAACCGATGGAACACTTCGATTACCTGGTTCTGGGCGGCGGAAGTGGCGGCGTCGCGTCGGCCAGGCGTGCGCGCGCGCACGGCGCGAAGGTCGCTCTTATCGAAGCCGGTCGCATCGGCGGCACGTGCGTCAACGTCGGGTGCGTCCCGAAGAAGGTGATGTGGTGCGCGGCGTCGATCGCGGAGTCGTTCCACGACGCGGGCGCTTATGGATTCGACGTTGCCGAACCGAAGCACGATTGGGCGCGCCTGAAGCTCCATCGCGATCGGTACGTCGAATATCTGAACGGCATTTACAGCAGCAATCTGGCGAGCGAGGGCGTCCGACGGATCTCCGGATACGGCCGCTTCATCGACGCTCATACGCTCGACGTCGGCGGCGAACGCTTTCGCGGCGAGCACATCCTGGTGACCACCGGTAGCCGTCCGATCCGTCCACCGGTGCCGGGCGGCGAGCTCGGCATCACGTCCGACGGGTTCTTCGAGATCGAACGACGGCCGGCGCGCGCGGCCGTCGTGGGCGGTGGCTACATCGGTGTCGAGTTCGCCGGCGTGCTCGCGGCCCTCGGGACGAACGTGACGCTCCTCATTCATCACGACGCGCTCTTACGCGGCTTCGATCACATGCTCGGGAAAGAGCTGCGGGAACATATGGAGGCGTCGGGCATCGTCTTCGCCGAGACCTGCGACGTTTCACGGCTCGACCGCGAAGGGTCGGGCGTCCAGGTGTCGCTCTGCGACGGTAGGCGCTTCGGTTCGTTCGACGCGGTGATCTGGGCAGTGGGCCGCACGCCGAACACCTCGGGATTCGGCCTCGACGAGATCGGCGTCGCGCTCGACGGGATGGGTCGCGTCGTGGTCGACGAGTTCCAGAACACGAGCACGCCGAGCGTGTACGCGCTCGGCGACGTGACGGGACGCCTCTCGCTCACGCCGGTCGCGATCGCCGCGGGTCGGAAGCTCGCCGATCGCGTGTTCGGTGGCGTGTCGGACGCACGCCTCGACTACACGAACGTCCCGACCGTCGTGTTCAGCCATCCTCCGATCGGCAGTGTGGGTCTGAGCGAAGAAGAGGCGCTCGCGGAATACGGGGCCGCGGTGAAGGTCTACTCGCGCCGCTTCACGAATCTGTACTACGGCGTGAGCGAGCGAAAGCCGAAGACCGTCGTGAAGCTCGTCACCGTTGGCCCCGACGAGCGGGTCGTCGGCGTGCACGTCATCGGGCTCGGCGCCGACGAGATGCTCCAGGGGTTCGCCGTCGCTCTCCAGATCGGCGCGAAGAAGGCCGACTTCGATCGGACGGTCGCGATCCACCCGACCGCCGCCGAAGAGCTCGTCACCTTGCGATAGCGGCTCGTAGACCGTTGCGACGATTGCCGGCGCCACGTTTCGCGACGTGTCCGCCGGCGAGCCGGCCAATCGACCGGTCACGCGCCGGAAATCGGGTCCCGCGCGCGGAAACCCCAAGGATCAAGCCGACATGGGGCGGCCGACCCGTCGGAATGCGAGCTCGACGGAATCTATCTGGTGACAAGATACGAGAGCAAGAACGCATGAATGCGCTTCAATCATGCTAATTTCAATCTGGTCATGAAAAACTTGGGTTCGTAGAATCGAGGCTCGAGGTTCAAATAGTTCCGACCGTGAGCGAGGCCGTTCCTCACTGTCGTCAGAGAAGCGAGGGCGGGGCCGCGCTCGTTCGCTTCGTGCGTCTCGTTCACCTCGAAGGAAGCTGCTGATGAACACCTCGCTCCGAAATCCCCTCGTCGTATTGGCCTTGCCGTTCGCGCTCGGAGCCTGCTCCGGCAGCGACGGCGAACCGACCAGCGCGAAAGCAACCGGTCCCACGAGCGCATCTGCTCCGACCGGCACCACCGGGACGACCGGCGAAGAGCTCGACTTCGCGACGGATTCGGCGCCCGTTCTCGCGGGGTCCGAGGCGTACAAGTGTCAGGATTTTCCGAGTCCCTTCGCCGGCAAGGCCGTCGCGGTCACGTCGAGTTACTCGAACATGACGAAGGGCTCGCACCACCTCTTCATCTTCACGATGCCCAATTCACAACTGAATCTCGCGGGCCAGGGCTTCGTCGATTGCCCGAACGCGGGGCTCGAGTTCCACGACTTCATTCACGCTTCGCAGACTCCCGAGGGCGTCATCTATTACCCGAAAGACGTTGGTCGCTACATCGACGGGTCGACCGGGTTCCGCGTGATGGTGCATCTCTTGAACACCACGACGAGCGATCTGACCGTCGATGCGAGCATGAAGCTCGCGTACACCGATCCGGTGAACGTGAAGTACCGCGCCGCGTCGATGTTCTTGAACGACATCGGCGTCACGGTGCCGCCCGGCGCGAGCACGACGACCGCGTCGTACGCGATGCCGTACGATATCCAATTGATCGGCGCCGCGAGTCACATGCATCGACGCGGCGTGCACTTCCAGGCCCACACCGAAGACGGGACGCAGCTCTTCGAGACGGATAGCTGGGAAGAGCCGGTGCCCGTCGCGATCGATCCGCCGGTGACGCTCAAGGCCGGTCAGAAAATCATCTGGTCGTGCAGCTACCAGAACGACACTGCTCAGACGATGACGTTCGGGGAGTCCGCAGCCACCAACGAAATGTGCATCTTCCCTGGCACGTTCTACGGCGGTGACGGCGCGGGGATCATCCCGTTCGTTTCCAGCGATCCTTCGTAGGCCTCGAACGGGCGTCGTAGCGAAGCTCACGGCTCCCTTTTTGGGCTGGAAAGCGTGACGCCTTGACAGGTTTCGCGGAACCGCATGGCATGGCGCGGCGATGGCCAAGTCGCGCCGCGGGCGCAAGCCGACTCGTCGGACGTATCATCACGGCGATCTCCGTCGCACTCTGATCGCCGCGGCGATCAAGCTCGCGGAAGAGGGGGACGTGTCGCGGCTGACGTTGCGCGAGGTCGCGCGGCGCGCCGGCGTCACGCACAGCGCGCCGTACCATCACTTTCCGACGCGCACCGCGCTCCTCGCGGCTGTGGCCGAGGAGGGGTTCCGCGAGCTCTACACCGAGCAGCTCCAGAACCTCACGAAGGCCGGACCCGATCCCGTGGCGCGGCTCGAGAGCCTCGGCGTGTCGTACGTCCGATTCGCCGTGAATCACCCAGGCCGATTCCGCGTCATGTTCCGGAGCGATCCCGAAGGATGGACGGAGCATCCCGAGGTCGACGAGGCCGGCCAGCTCAGCTTTACGTTGCTCAGCGCAACGGCGGACGCGGCGCTGAAGGCGAACCAGCTCGACGTCGAGCTGAGCGAGTTCATCTTGGCGGCGTGGTCGGTCGTCCACGGCCTCGCGACGCTCTGGGCCGACGGCCCGTTGCGCCGCGTGCCGATCCTCGTCGGAGACCGAACGATCGAAGAGGTCGCGGTGCGCATCGCCGCGGTCTCGACGGGCAGCGTATCGGTTCGCAAACCGGGTTGAACCCGACAAAAAGCAAAACCCCGGGACAACGGCCCCGGGGTTCTAGTGCGACGCGCGTTCGAGTCGCGACGTCAGTTCCGCGAGTTCGAGAGGCTCATCAGGATGCGGAGCACGTACCAGAACATGAGCGCGACGGACGCGAAGAGCTGCAAGGCGGCGGCGACGTAGCGATCTTCCGGGAAGCGGTGAAGGACGTTCGAGGTGTCGTACAGGATGGCGGCACCGGCGAGCCCGACCATGGCGACCGAGAAGAACGTGCCGAGCTGGAACCCGAAAATGGCCCCTGCCACGACGGCGATCAGCGCCACGATCGAGCCGTACATCACGACGCTGCGTAGGAACGAGAAGTCCTTCTTCGTGATGAACGCGACGCCGGTGAGGCCCGCGAACCCGAGCATCGTCACGATGCCCGCGCTCTGAATCGCGCCGGGAGCCACGCGCTCGGCGATGAACAGGATGGGGACGAAGATGATCGCCTCGGCGACGACGTACAGACCGAGCCCCGCGTACTGCGCGCCGCGCGACGGCGACGAATACGCAAAGCGGCTCGCCAGGTAGCTCACCAGCATGAAGGGCACCAAAACCAGGAGCCAGCTTCCGCCGAGCATGACGCGGGCGATGGTTGCGGCGGCGCCGCTCGTGAACAGCGCGAACTCGAGCGCGATGAACGCGACGATGGCGCCGAACAGGTGATTGTACGTGCGAACGATGAATCGCGAGCGGCGGTCGACGAGCGACGCCGAATCACGACCGTAACTTTGAACGCCCCAGACTGGCTGACCCATGATGGGTGCAACATGGCACTCGAAACCGTGCCGGTCAACGGCACGTGAAGCCGATTTTTCGCGGGAATTCGCGAGAAATTCCGGGAATGAGTCGAGTGCGTGACGCGTTGGTCCCGCGTCAGGCGAGCGACGTCTTCAAGAACTCTACGGTTCGGTCCCACGACGTTTTGGCCGCCTCGGGAGCGAAGACCTCGGGCCGCGCCTCGTTCATGAACGCGTGCTGAGCGTCGTACCGGTAGAGTGGATGCGGCGCCGGGCACTTCGCGATGGCCTGTTCCAGGGCACCGACGACGTCGGCGTTGCACCAATCGTCGTGCGTCGCGAAGTGGTAAATCATGGGGATCGTGATCTTCGACGGATCGGCGAACGCGGCGGGCGGAACGCCGTAGTAACAAAAACCCGCGTCCATCCCCTGCACGTGCAATGCGGCGAGGATCGCGAGCGCGCCGCCCATGCAGAAGCCGCCCACGGCGACTCTCGGCGAATCCTTCTTGAGATACGCGACGGCGCCGGCGATGTCCTGCGACGCGGCGTCGCCGAAGTTCAGCCCTTGCATGAGATGAGTCGCTTCGTCGCTGTCCTTGGCGATCTTGCCGCGGAAGAGATCCGGAACCAGTGCGCGAAATCCGAGCGCAGCGACGCGATCGCCGGTCGTCTTGATCTGAGGATTCAATCCCCAATATTCCTGAATGACCACGACGGCGCGGGCGCTTCGGCCGCCGGCGGGCAGGACCTCATACGCGGGACAGGTTTTTCCATCGGGTCGCGTGAATTCAATCATGTCACCCATTTGGTTTTCCTCTCGTTGGACCAAAAGTGAACGGCGCAGCATCGCATGCGAGCCGCTTCTCGGGAACGCGGACGCGTCGCGTCAGGCGCTGAGGTCGCGGACCAGGTCGGCGGCGGCCGAGCCGTCGATGCCGAGCGCCTCGGCCGTCTCCAGGATGAGCTCTCGTTCACTCGTGCGCACGACGCCATCGGCGGCCGTGATTTGAATCGCCATCGAGAGCGCCAACTTTCGCGCGGAGAGATCCGGAAGCCGCGCCTTCACGGCAGCGAGACGCGCGGGCCGGCCCGCTTCGTCGAGGAGCTTCTTCGAGCGCGCAAGCAACGCGTCCAGGTCGTCGCCGGTGATCATTCGCGACGTCAGATTTTCGACTCCGCGGACGAACTCGACGTGCTCGGCGGCGCTGAGCTCCCCGTCGGCGGTTGCCGCGAGGAACATCATCTCAATCAGCGCTTCGATCTTCTCGTCGTTGAAGTCGCGCACGAACGCCGGGTCGGTGTTCTGCATAGATGTTCACTATACCGCGCCGCTCAGGCGGGGGACATGGACTCGTTGGGGCGACTCTTCCCGAAGAAGGGATGACGAGTCAGCTCGCGGACGACTTCCGTCGCGTAGCTGCCCGTCGGCAAGAAGAAGTCGAGCACGAGCACGCCGTCCGGCGCGGCCGCCACGTTGAACTCCTTGGGGAAAAGGAGCACGTCGCGTCGGGTTCCATCCGCGTAACGCCCGAGGTGTGCGGAAAGGTCTGCGTCGAGCCCGGCCTCGTTCATGGCGCCCTCTTCGAGCGCCAGCGCGCGGTCGCGCGCGGGCTTCATTTTCGGTCCCACGATGGGCCCGGACGGGTGAATGTCTCTGGACGCCCAGCGCGGCGCCTCGCGCTCCGGCTCGTCCACGACGAAGAGCGACGACGTTCCTTCGAGTCGAACGACTTCGCCGGCGATCGGTCGATCGAGCCCCTCGGCGAGACGCGCGACGAGGTAACGGTTGAACACTTCGGATTGAACGACGCTCGAGTAGAGCTTCCGTTCGAACGGAGGGATCGTCCCCTTCTTGCCGGCGCGCACTTCGCGATCGAGCCACCGGAACGCAGCGGCGAGATTGTCGCCGTCGAAGCCGAACCGCTGCGCGCCGAACGAATTCGGCATTCCTCGAGTCGTGATGTGCCGGGCAATGCGAGTCGCGCGCTCCACGCCGTCCGGAGCACCCCCGACGATCCGGATCCGGAACCGATTGCCGAGCAGGTGCCCGGTGCGGAGCTTGTTCCCGTGTCGCGTCGCCTCGATCACTTCGAGCCCCTCGGGGAGCGACCACGTGTCGGGAGCGCGCGCGCCGCGAGCAAGTAGCGAGAGCCACTGAGTCGTGACGGCGTGCTTGTCCTTCATGCCCGCGGTGCCGATGTCGCGCTCGTGCACGCCGGCCGCTTCGGCGATCCGACGAACCGCGTCGCGCGTCGTCAGGTTGCGCTTTTTGATCTGGACATAGAGATGCTCGCCCTGACCCGACGCCGCGTAGAGCGGCACTTCATCGACGATGAAGTCTTCCGGTTCGGAACCGATCGCGCCGCCCACCGGGGGAAGCTCGGCCGCCGAGAGCGGCGGGACGAGGGGTGTGATCGTTTCGCTCACGCCGATGGCTCCCAATAGTCGAGGCCGCGTAATTTCCGCGCGTGCCAACACTGGACCCGGCGGCGCGTTTCAGTCGGAGCGTGACGCTCGTACCGCCTCACTCCAAAGCCCCATCGCGTTGACGTTGTAAATGCCGTTGTCAACGTGCGCTTGCCTTCAAAACGGCTAGACTGCGGCATTCCTCGCGCTTATGTCCTGTTTCGCTCTGGGCGTCATTTGTAAAGATGTAAACGCGCCGACCGGGTTACTGGCGGCGACGTCGAAGGAGTTCTCATGAGTCTCAAGCCTCGCAGCAGATCGGAGCTGAACGATATTCTCGGCAGCCGCCGCATCGAGCACGTCGTGGTTCTCGGCGCCAACGGCGCCATGGGCTACGGCAGTGGTGCCCTCTTCACGACCGACGTTCCGCGCGTCACGTTCCTCGCGCGGTCGAAGGCGAAAGCCGAAGAAGGGTTGAAGTCCGCGGTCGACGCGGTGCGCTCGAGCACCGTCGCGACGCGCGTCGATACCGGCGACTACGACAAGGACTTCGAGGCGACGGTTTCGAAGGCAGACCTGATCTTCGAAGCGGTCACCGAAGACTTCGAGATCAAGCAGGGCATCTTCGAGAAGGTCGACAAGTTCCGTCGCCCCGATTCGATCATCGGCACCGTGACCAGCGGCCTGTCGATCAACGCGCTCGCGGCGGGTCGCAGCGAGTCGTTCCGGAAGCACTTCCTCGGACTCCACTTCTTCAACCCACCGAACGTCATCGTCGGGACGGAGTTGATCAGCGGCAAAGACACCGACCCGAAGCTCGCCGATTTCATCGACGTCTACGCCACCAAGCGTCTCGGCCGCGTGATGATTCGCACCGCGGACACACCCGGCTTCGCGGGAAATCGGATCGGCTTCAAGGTGCTGAACGAAGCCGCGCAGCTCGCCGAAGAGCACGGCCCGTTGCTCGTCGACAAGCTGGTCGGGCCGTACACCGGGCGCGCGCTCGCGCCGCTTGCGACCATCGACCTGGTCGGCTGGGACATCCACCGCGCCATCGTCGACAATATCCACAAGAACTCGACCGACGAAGCGCACGCGACCTTGAAGCTGCCGGCCTACATGGCGTCGCTCATCGACTCCGGGACGCTCGGCAACAAGAGCAGCCGCGGGTTCTTCCGCACCGAGAACAAGGCGAAGCTCGTGCTCGACCCGAAGACGGGTCGTTACGTGCCGCTTGCCGAGGTAAAGCTCCCCGATCTTTCGTTCATCGACAAGATCGCGAAGCTGACCCACGACGGTCGCTACAAGGAAGCGATGGCCGTGTTCGCCGAGGCCCCCGGCGATTGGGCCGCGCTCGCACGCAAGGTCGTCGCGGGTTACGTGAGCTACGCCTTCCATCGAGTCGGCGAAGTGACGGACACCATCGACGGCATCGACGACATCATGGGCTTCGGCTTCAACTGGGCGCCTCCGAGCGTCCTCGTCGACACCATTGGCATCTCGCCGATCGTGACCATGATCGAAAAAGCCAAGCTCCCCGTGCCGAAGCTCCTCGCGGACGCCAAGGGAAGCACGAAGCGTCTCTATGCGAACCCGCACGGCAACATCGGCCGTTTCTTCGTCGCCGGCTGAGCCACCTCCCTCTTTAGGAGATACCCATGTCCAATTCCGAAGTATTCGTGCTCGGGGGATATCAGACTGATTTCGCGCGCAACTGGACCAAGGAAAAGAAGCATTTCGCGGCGCTCATGCGCGAAGGCGTCCTCGGTGCTCTCGAAACGACGTCGATCGATCCGAAGGACGTCGAGGTCGGTCACGTCGGCAACTTCGCCGCGGAGCTCTACTGCAAGCAGGGCCACCTCGGCGCGTTCTTCGTCGAGGTCGATCCGGCATTCAGCGGCGTGCCGACGGCGCGCCACGAAGCGGCGTGCGCTTCCGGTAGCATCGCGCTCCTCGCCGCCCTCGCCGAGATTCAGGCCGGTTGGTACGACCTTTCTTGCGTGGTCGGCATCGAACAGATGAAGACCGTGCCGGCGTCCGAAGGCGGCGACTACCTCGGTACGGCCGCCTGGTACGAACAAGAAGCCAAGGGCATCGAATTTCCGTTTCCGAAGCTCTTCGGCAAGCTCGGCGACGAGTACGACAAGCGCTACGGCTTGAAGGACGAGTACCTCGCCGGCATCTCGGCGGTGAACTACGCGAACGCCAAGCTGAACCCGCTCGCGCAGACCCGCACCTGGTACATGAACAAGGCGCACGCCTGCACGCACGACGCGTTCAACTCCGCGGTCGGCGGGCGCGTTCGCATCTCCGACTGCTCGCAGGTGACGGACGGCTCGGTCGCGGTGTTTCTCGCGTCACGAAAATACACCGAGAAGTACGCCAAAGATCGCGGCATCAAGCTCGACTCGATTCCGCGCATCAAAGGCTGGGGACATCACACGTCGCGCCTCCGGTTCGTGGACAAGGTCGCCGAGAGCAAGGACGCCGAGTACGTGCTCCCGCACGTGCGCACGACGATCACCGACGCCTGGAAGCGCGCCGGCATCGCCGACGTGAACGGCGTGGACGGCATCGAGACCCACGACTGCTTCACGACGAGCGAATACATGGCCATCGACCACTTCGGCATCACCAAGCCCGGCGAGAGCTGGAAGGCCGTCGAAGAGGGCGTCATCGAGATCGACGGGGACCACCCCATCAACCCGAGCGGCGGTCTCATCGGCGCCGGACACCCCGTCGGCGCCACCGGGGTTCGCCAGATCCTCGACTGCTACAAGCAGGTCACCGGCACTGCGGGCGACTACCAGGTGGAGGGTGCGAAGACCTTCCAGACCCTGAACATCGGCGGCAGCGGTACCACCAGCCTCAGTTTCGTCGTCGGATTGAACTGAGTCTCGCGAATCACCTCAGAATCGCGAACGGCCGCTCTCTACGGGCGGCCGTTTTCGTTTTGTCGACGGCGTGTGAGGGAAAGGGGGTAGCCGGTTCGGCGCTGTCGGAAACCGCGCCTCCGGCACCCGAGGACCGGCCCGTTCACGTCGTGGTGACTATCGACCGGCGGTCGAGCGGCGTGTTCCCATACGACGTCGAGGCAGCGCCGTGCACGACGCCCGGCAAGCCGCGCGAGGGTGACGATGGAACCACAACTCAAGGCCGTCCCGAAGATCAACGACGTTCAAAACCTCTTCGAGCTGAGTCCGGGGGTCGAAGACGTGGATCCGTCACTCGGAGCCGACGGGTTCGATTCGACGACCGAGCGCTACCGATATGGGTTCTTCCGCGGCGCCGAGTTCGCGTCGTTCATCACGAGCACCGATCGATTCCAGGCATTGAACGCCTGGTACCTCTCCGATGCGGCATTTCTGGCGTACACGAATCGACCGACCGCTCCGGAAGTGGTCGCGCAGATCACGCCGCCGTTGAAGCGTCTCTTCAGTACCTTCCCGTCGACCCCCGGCGGACCGCCGAGAGAACCCGTCGTGAAGGTAATCCACCGGGACGCGACCCTGGTCCCCGGCGCGCGCGGCATCAAGGACCCACTCCAGTGTTACGTGGTCGACAACGGCGAGGTCGGCATCGTGTCGTTCCGCGGTACCTTGCCGACGTCGCTGACCAACTGGCTCACCGACTTCGAGGCGAGCATGGTCTCGTGGAACGGCGGCGACATCCGCGTGCACGAGGGCTTCTCGGTCGCGACGGATCTACTCCTTTCGGACAACGGCCCCGACGACCCCGGGCTTCGCAGCTATCTCGCGGAGCGCCTACGCAAGTCGAGTGAGGGGCGCGCCATGCCGGGGCTCAAGCTGTGGTTCACCGGACACAGCTTGGGCGCGGCAATCTCCACGCTCGCGGCGTACGCGATCGGCAATGTGCAGGCGCTCTACACCTTCGGCTCGCCGCGGGTCGGCAATCTCGCGTTCGCTGAGGCATTCGCGACGAGCGACATTCCGCACTACCGGGTCGTCCATCATCAAGACATCGTCCCGCACGTGCCGTTCGCGCTCCCGCTCGTCGGCTACGAGCACGTCGGTCAGCTCAAGTACCTCGAGTACGAAGACGGCGGCGCTTACCTCGACCCGGAGAGCGCACGCGCGTCGGCGGCCGCGCAGGCCAGCGCGAGCCCGACGAGCAAACTCTACGACGGGCTCGCGCTCGAAGCGCAGCTCGCTGGCGAATTCGAAAGTCTCTTTCGCTCGATGTTCGACGTCTGCGGGCGAATCAAGATCGGCTTTCTCGCCCAGCGCCTGACGCCGCTCACCGACCACGCGCCGCTTTACTACAGCGACCTCCTCTGGAACAGCTTCGTGAAGGAACGCGCACGTCTAGTGGGTCGCGCGTAGCCGCGCTCGCTCGCTCGCACCTGACCGACTCGTTGGTCAGAAGTTCTGTTCCCCGGAAAAAAGTAGTGCGGCAGCGGTCCTGATCGGATCGTTTCGACACACACGTCCGCTGCGTAAGCCCGAGCGCGTCGAAGCGAGCACGTATGATCGTGGTGTCGCGATTTTCTGATCGAGCGACACGTTCCGCACCAGTGCGCGACTTCGAGCCACACAGCCCTGCTTCGCACGACGAATCGGAGTCGCGGACGGCCACCGATTGGCGCGCTTGGGTGGTCTCCGGAATCGCGGATCTCGAGCGCTCTCGCGTTCGCGAGCAACCTCGCAACCGATGCGCGGAAATCCTCAAATCTGAATGCGGCGACCGTGCGTAGTTCGTCCGTACGTGTCGAAAAGCGACGCGAACCTTACAAATCACAACTCCGCACCATGATCTGCACGTCAGTTGCGTGAGGCCATTTGTCGCGGAGAAAAAGCGCGAAACGACTTCGCATTCGTGATGTCGAACTAGACGAAGTGAACGATTCACACTACTGACATAGCGAGCGTAGCTTTGGTCGCACTCGTGAGAGCCGCGGCTGAACGAACGAGGGAGATAATATGAAATCAATTAATTGGGTGAGGTGGACGCTTCCGTTGTTCGCCGCGTTGGCCGCTCCGAGCGCCCTCGCAGCGGATCACTCGGACGGTCCCGCAGCGAGCAAGGATCCGACGGCGGACATCACGGACCTCTTCGCGTGGCAAGTAGCGAAGACGGCCACGACGACCGCCAAGACGTATCTCGTCTTGGACATCGGGACGGCCGTGGCGACGACGGCGAAGTTCTCCGATGCTGTGAAGTACGTGTTCCACACGACGAGCGAAGCGACGTACGGCGCGACCGCCAAGACGCCGCTCGACATCATCTGCACGTTCACCGCGACCCAGGCCATCTCCTGCTGGGTCGGCCCCAAGTTGGTCGTCTCCGGCGACGCGAGCAAGACCACCGGTCTCGCGAGCGCCGACGGCAAGGTGAAGGTCTTCGCCGGCGTCCGCGATGACCCGTTCTTCTTCAATCTGACCGGATTCAAGGACGTTGCGGGCCTCGTTCACGACACGGCGACCAGCGCGACGCCGCCCGCGTTCGAGGACGGTTGCCCGATCATTAGTGCCGACACTTCGAAGTTGCTCGTGGACGGGCTCAAGGGTCCGACGGAGGGCGGAGCATCTCCGAACTTCTTTGCCGGTTTCAACGTGCTCTCCATCGTGATGGAGCTCGACACCACCCTCGTCACCGCCGGAGGCCCGATCGTGGGCGTCTGGGCGAGCACCAACAAGTGAGGAGCACGACCATGAGACGCATCATCAGTGCAACGGTCGCGCTCGCGCTCTCCGGAGCGATCTGGGCGTGCAGCAGTGACAACAACGGCAGCCCCGCCGACGGCGGCGGCGCCACGGGTGGAACGGCCGGAACAGGCGGAACGCCGTCGACGGGTGGAACCTCGACGGGTGGCAAAGCCTCCACGGGCGGAACCACGGCAACCGGCGGAACGACGGGCACAGGTGGAACGACGGCGACCGGCGGAACGACCGGCGGCCCCGACGCTGGCGATGGCGGGCCACCCCCACCCCCGCCCCCCGTGCTCGGCGCTCAGATCGATCGCCTCGGTCGGCCTGGTGTGAACACCGCGCTCACCGATCCGTTCGACCTCGAGGGTCCCACCACGACCGAGAACGCCGCCAAGGACGCCTACAACGCAGCGAGCGACCCCACCAAGTGGGCCGCGAGCTTCCAGAGCGAGATCGAGCAAAACCTCGCCATCATCAACGGCCTCGACGCGAACTGCGAAAATCAGTTTGCGGAGTCGCCGACGAAGACGGACGGCGGTACGAGTCGTTACGACGCCCTCGGCGGCGTCTTGGTCGACGACGAGCTGTACGTGAACACCGCGGCGACCGCTTGCGGGCAATACCTCGCGGTCGAAGCGAACGCGACGGGCATCGTTCCGAACGCCGATTGCGGTGGCCGCACGCTGAGCTACGACGTCATCGACACGACGTACTCGGTGCTGGCGATCGGCAAGCTCGCGGGCGTCAGCGACGGCGTCTCGGAAGACGACCACGCGGACAAGCAAACGGCGACCTTCCCGTTCCTCGCTCCGCCGCAGTAGTCTCGGATTCGTGAACCTCCTCGCGCTGTCGCGGCGCTCCCTGCATCGGCTTGGATTTGGTGCACTCGGCGTCGCGGCAGTCGTGGTGGGGGCGTGTCACGCGCCGGCCACCGCGGGTCACGGACACGACGCGGGAGTCAGAGCCGCTTCGGCGGCGAGGGCATCAGCCTCGCCGCCACCGAGCGGTTCCGCGCCGACCGCTGGAGTGCGGAAATCACCGCTGTCGCGGGCGGAGCTGCCGACGACCAGCGGCGAGATCGCCGTGTCGAACCTGGAAGGGTGGGCGGTCGACGGCGAGAAGAAGCTCGCGAAGCAGCCGAAGGACGTGCAGACCTTGCTCTCGCTGGTCGAGGTGCTCACCGCGCGCGGCCAATACGTCGGCACCATCGGCGACTACTTTCGAGCGCTCGAGCTCGCCGAAAAGCTCGTCGTGCTCGCTCCGAAAGATCCGAGAGCGTACCTCGCACGCGCGAAGGCCCGCGGAACGTTGCATCGCTTCGACGACTCGCTCGCGGACCTCGCGAAGGCCGGAGAGCTCGGCGCGAAAACGGAGGGCATCGAAGAGTCGAAGGCGTCGATTCTCCAGGCGCGGGGCAACTTCGACGAGGCGCTGGCGATGCGTCACGCCGCGTCGATGCGGAGTCCGTCACTGTCGTCCTTGGGGAGCGAAGCGACGGTGCTCGCGGCGATGGGTCGCACCGAAGACGCGGAGCGGCTCTTCACGGAGGCGCAATATCACTACAGCGACGTGGCGCCGTTCCCCGTCGCATGGCTGTGGTTTCAGCAGGCGTTGATGTGGGAAAACGTCGGGAGCCCACGCCGAGCGCGCGAGCTCCTCAAAGCGGCCGTGGATCGCTTGCCGGTGTACGCGCAGGCGATCTCGCACTTGGCCGCGCTCGAACCGCGCGCCGAAGCCATCACGTTGCTCGAGCCCGTCGTAAAGCGAACCGACGACCCGGAGTACGCCGGTGAGCTTTCGGTGTTCGTGCGCGACGCCGGTGACGTCGCGCGCGCCGACGCGTTGCTCGCGACGGCGAAGAAGGGCTACGTGGCGCTCATCGCGCGCGCGCCCACGGCGTTCGCCGATCACGCGGCGCGGTTTTGGCTCGGGCCAGGGCAAGATCCGGCGCGGGCGCTGTCGCTCGCCGAAGCCAACGTCGCACTCCGGCCGACGCCGCAAGCGAAGGCCCTCGTCGCCGAAGCGCAAATCGCCGTGCGCGCGACGGCCCACGATCGATGAAACCACGAGGCGCCGCTCGCGCGCACTCGGCACTCCCTGCGTGCGCTCGACTCCCCGCCCGCTCTGCGTGCGCGGTCGTCGCTCTGGCCACGTGTCTGGTCGCGTTCACCTTCGCCGTCACGGCCGCCGCGCACTCGCTCGGGCTGTCACGCGGTGAGTATCGGCTCGACGGCGCGACGGTCGCCGGCACGCTCACGTTCGCACGCACCGAGATGGTGATCGCGGTGCCGGCGCTCGACAAGGACGGCGTCGCGCTCTCGAACGCGACGCTCGACGCCGAAAAGGAGGCGATCGCGCGGGCCATCGTGGAGCGCATCGTGGTGACCGGCGACGGAGCGACGTGTCCGGGCAAGCTCGACGGCGTGGCGCTGTCGAGCACCGATGCGGTGGAGCTGACCGCGTCGTTCGAGTGCCCGGCGCGCCCGACCGCCGTGGACGTCGACTTCGCGGTCTTCGACGTGCTCTCCAGCGGTCACCGGCACCTCGCGCACGCGTCGCTCGGCGGCGCGCCTGCGGATTGGATCGCGTCCCGCGGGAACTCGAAGCGACATCTCCTCGTCGGTCGCGACGCAAACGGTGAACCCCACAAGAAGACGTTTCCCCTGTTTCGCATGGGGATCGAACACATCCTCACGGGGTACGACCATTTGCTCTTCCTCGCGGGGCTCGTGCTCGTCTCGGTACGCGTGAAGCCGCTCCTCGGCGCGATCACGGCGTTTACGGTCGCACATTCCGTCACCCTCGCGCTCGCCGTGCTCGGCGTGTGGTCGCCGAGTCCGCGGATCGTCGAGCCGGGCATCGCATTGTCCATCGCGTACGTCGGCGTCGAGAACCTGTTTCTCACCGACGCACGGGGCCGATGGAGGATCACCTTTCCGTTCGGCTTGCTGCACGGCTTCGGCTTCGCCGCGGCGCTCCGCGAGCTCTCGATGCCGAAGAGCGAGCTACCGATGGCGCTCTTGTCGTTCAACCTCGGCGTCGAAGCCGGTCAGCTCGGCGTTATCGCGATTCTGTTCCCGATGCTCCTGTTCGCGCGAAGCCGCGGCGTTCTCACCGATCGCGTCGTGAAGGTACTCAGCGTCGGCATCGCGACGGCGGGCGCGGTGTGGTTCGTGTCTCGTGTCGCCCGTTCGTGACGGCCGCGCGTTTCGTGCGTGGGTCAGAGTGGTCGCGCGGGCGCGTGCTCGAAGCGAACGGGCCTAGACGCCCGGGATCCAGGTCGTTCCGGCAAGCGGCACCTTGGCCATCGCGGCGGCGGTGATGGTCAAGGCCGCGAGGTCCTCCGGTTCGAGGTGATGCACGTTGGATTTGCCGCACGCGCGCGCCAACGTGGCAAGCTCCATGGTCATCACGGTGAGGTAGTTCGCGAGGCGTCGCGCGCCTTCGGTCGGATCGAGCCGGAGCTCGAGTTCCGGATCTTGCGTCGTGACCCCGACCGGACAGCGGCCGCTTTGACAATGATGGCAACGACCCGGCGCCGTGCCGAGCGCTTCGTAGTCGACCACGACGTCGGTGGGCGTGACGCAGCCGTCGGCGGGGGAGGGCTGGTTGCAACCGAGGGCCATCAACGCCGCTTGTCCGATCGCGACCGCGTCGGCCCCCATCGCCAGGGCCTTGGCGACGTCCGCGCCGCTCCGGATGCCGCCGGAGATCACCAGCTGGACTTCACCGACGACCTTCATGTCTTCGAGCGCCTCGACCGCCTGCCGGAGCGCCGCGAGCGTCGGAATGCCGGCGTGTTCGATGAACACTTGTTGGCTTGCGGCGGTGCCGCCCTGCATGCCGTCGACGACCACGACGTCGGCGCCGGATTTGACCGCGAGCTTCACGTCGCTCGTCACCCGCGACGCGCCGACTTTGACGTAGATCGGGACCCGATGATCGGTGAGCTCGCGCAGTTCCTCTATTTTGATGGCCAGATCGTCGGGGCCCGTCCAGTCGGGGTGTCGAGACGCGGAGCGCTGGTCGATGCCGGCGGGCAGCGTCCGCATTGCGGCGACGCGTGCGCTCACTTTCTGACCGAGCAGCATTCCGCCACCGCCCGGTTTCGCACCTTGTCCGATCACGACTTCGACGGCGTCCGCCGCCCGCAAATGTTCGAGCGAAAATCCGTATCGCGAGGGAAGGCATTGGTACACGAGCGTCTGCGACGAGCGACGTTCTTCGTCGGTCATGCCGCCATCGCCGGTGGTCGTCGATGTGCCCACTTTCGTCGCCGCGCGTCCGATCGCCTCTTTTCCGCGCGCGGACAGCGCGCCGAAGCTCATGCCGGCGATCGTGACCGGGGTGCGCAGGCGAACGGGGTTTTTCGCTCGTCGAGTGCCGAGCACGGTATCTGTCGTGCACTGCTCACGATACCCCTCGAGTGGGTACCGACTGAGCGATGCCGTGAGGAGCACGAGGTCGTCGAACGTCGGCAGCGCGCGCTTCGCGCCGAGTCCGCGGATGTCGTAGAGGCCCGTCTCGGCGGCGCGCCGGATGTACTCCTGTACGTCGGCGGGGAAGGAGTGGTGCTCTTCGAGGACGGGCTTCTTGTTCATGCGTCACGCCTTCTCCGCGTCACCCATGGATCCGGTCTTGATCGACGTGGAAGTGATAGAGCCGTCGCGCGCTGCCGACGCGCTGGAACCGCGACACCTCGGTCGACATGCCGGCGCGGTGCAAGAGCGCGGCGAGCGTCATCCGCTCGTCGTCGGTCATCGGCTGCACTTCGGCGTCCGCGCCGAGCCCGTCGATGCGGCCGCCCACGTAGAGGACGGCCTCGTAAAGCGAGTCGCCGAGACCGGCTCCGGCGTCTCCGCACACGACGAGCCTGCCGGCTTGCGCCATGAATGCCCCGAGGTGCCCGATGCTGCCGCCGATGACGATGTCCACGCCCTTCATCGAGATGCCGCATCGCGACGCGGCGTCTCCGGTCACCACGACGAGACCGCCTCGGCCCGAAGAAGCGACCGCGTCGGACGCATTGCCGAACACGCGCACTTCGCCGCTCATGATGTTCTCGGCGACGCCCTTGCCGGCGCTCCCATGGATGTGGATGGATGCGCCCTCGTTCATCGCCGCGGCGTAGTACCCGACGTGTCCGGTGATCTCGATGTCGACTGGGAAGCGCGCGCCGACCGCGACGTTGTGCTGCCCACGCGGATGATGCACCTCGATGCGCGCCGGGCCGTCGCCGTCCGGGATGACGTGAAGGCTCTCGTTCAAGGCGCGGACGCCGTGCTCGCCCACGTCGAACACGCGCGTGCGCGCTCTCAAAGCTGCCACGAGTAGATCCGTTCCGGCAAAGGTTCGAAGATACGCGCGCCGTCGATGTTCGGGAGATGCGCGAGCGAGCGAAACTCCGAGGCGACCGCGACGTAGTCGTCGGTTTCGGCGACGACCGCCGGCTTGCACGCGACCGGGTCACGCACGAGGGTCATCCGCCCCTTCGTTCCGATGAGCAGGGTGTAAAACCCATCGAGCTCGCCGAAAGCGCGTTCGATGGCTCCCTCGAGATCGTCACCTTGCGAGATGCGCCATTCGAGATAGCGACAAGCGGCTTCGGTGTCGTTGTCGGTCTCGAAGTGGATGCCGTTCGCTTCGAGCTTTCGCCGGAGCATGTAGGGGTTCGACAGGGAGCCGTTGTGCACGAGACAGAAGTCTTCGCCGGCCGTGTACGGGTGCGCGTGCGCGGGCGACACGCGAGACTCGGTCGCCATGCGGGTGTGGCCGATGGCGTGCGTCCCCTTGAGCGAGGAAAACCCGTATTTCGTCGCGATCCGCCGGGGATTTCCCTCGTCCTTCCACACCTCGATGCTCTCGCCGATGGAGAGCAACGTGAGGTCCGGCTCGTTTTCGGCGAGGTACCATTTGAAGCGCGACGACGGAGCGTCGAACGACGCGATGGCGTGATTGTCGATCGCCTCGAGCGCCAAGGTGGCGCCGAACTCCGCACGCAACCGACCTTCGAGCGCTGCGAAGTCGAACCCCGGTGTTTTCGCGTAGAGGCTCGCGCGAAGGCCGCCCGCTCTCCGCTCGCCGAACACGGCGATGCCCGCCGAGTCGGGACCGCGCTCCGCCATGCAATGAAACATCGGGACGACGAGACGTCCGAGCGTCTCCGCGAGCTCGGGCTTTCGCACCAGGAGGCCAACGATGCCGCACATCAGCGTTCGCCCATCGACGTGCTCTCCGTCTCCATCAGTAGAACTCGAGGTACCGCTTCACCTCCCAGTCGGAGACGTGGCGATGATATTCCACCCACTCCATCCGCTTCAGTCGGATGAACTCTTTGACGAAGTCGCTGCCGAGCTCCGTCGCGAAGAGCGGATCGTCGTGAAGAGCTCCGAGCGCGTCCGAAAGACTCTGCGGCAAGATGTCGATCCCGCGTTCGCGGAGCTGCTCCGGCGTGTAGTCGTAGTGGTTGAAGTTGTTCGGCTCGCCGGGGTCGAGACGCCGGTCGACCCCGTCGAGACCCGCCGCGATGACCGCCGCCGCGGCCAGATAAGGGTTCGCGCTCGAATCAGGAAGGCGGAGCTCGAGACGGCCGTAAGGAACGCGCACCATCGAGGTGCGGTTGTTGTCGCCGTACGAAATGTATGCCGGCGCCCACGTCGCGCCGCTGAACGACCGCCCCACGACGAGCCGCTTGTACGAGTTGACCGAGGGCGCGCAGAGCGCCGCGAGGGCGCGCGCGTGCGCGAGCAGGCCGCCCAGGAAGTGGTACGCGAGCGTCGAAAGCCCGAGCTGACGGCGGTCGCCATCGTCGTGGAAGGCGTTCGCTTCGGTCGCCGTCGTGATCGACAGGTGCATGTGCATCCCGCTCCCGGTGCGGTTCGAGAGCGGCTTCGGCATGAACGAGCACACCAGCCCGAGCTCGCGCGCGATTTCGCTGGCCGCCATGCGAAAAAACACCATGCGATCGGCGGACGTGAGCGCGTCCGAATACGTGTAGTTCACCTCGAACTGGCCGTTCGCGTCCTCGTGATCGACCTGGTACACGTCGAACCCGACCTCGAGGAGACACGCGACGAGCTTCTCGATGAACGCGCGGTTTCGCGAGAGCCCTTTGTAATCGTAGCAAGGCTTGTCGAGCGTGTCGGTTTGGTCCGCGGGCCCGAACGTGCCGTCCGCGGCGCGCGCGAGCAGCAAAAATTCAGGCTCGAGCCCCACGTTCAACGTGAACCCGCGTTCCTTCAGGCGCAACACCTGGTGCTTCAAGAGGAAGCGCGTGTCGAAGGGCCAGGGTTTCTTCTTCACGGTGCCGTCGCAGACGATGCGGGCGTAGCCTTTTTGCCAGGGTACGAGCGAGAACGTCGAGATGTCGCCGACGCCCATGTAGTCGGCGTCGCTCGGTTGTTGGCCGAGTCCCCATACCGCGAATCCGGCGAACCCCGCGCCGTCGCCGAGCACGTCCTCGAGGTGCGCGACGGGGACGGCCTTCGCCTTCGCGACGCCGTGAATGTCGACGAACTGCGCCAGGACGAACTTGACGTCGTTTTCGGCGCACAGGACCTTCGCTTGTTCGATGTTCATGTCGTTACCTCGGCTTCTCCGAACTCTCGGGCGATGCCGAACAGCACGTCGCCCACGTAAGTCGCGTAGGTAGGATCCACCCAGAGCTGCACGGCGGGCACCGCGCCGGGCCTCGGCAACAACGCCGCGGATACCCGTGCGAACTCGGTCAAATGAAGTCGCCGCTCGGCGAGATCGAGCGGAATCGCGACGAGTTCGGCGAGTAACTCGGGAACGCGCTTCCCGACGACGAGGAGCGATCCGTCTTCCCGCGGGTAGGCGAGGCACGAGGTCCGGGAAAACCCGCTTGCCGCGGCGCCTTCGACCCAAAATTCCGTTCGCCCCGTGCGCGCAACGAACGACCCCGCGTCGAGCTCGACGGGGATGAACCATTGCTCGGGGACGGGGAAACCGCTTTCGCTCAGGGCGTCGGTGCTCGTCTTTCCCTTCAACGTGGTGCGCGGCACGTTCGAGACGTCGACGAACGCGAGCTCGTCGTTCGGGGCGCTCGCTCCGTGCGCCGCAGCATCCGTTCCGCCGTCGCGTGGCGCGCCGGTGTAGTGCCTCTGAAACAGCGGCGCGAACGGACTCGTGCGCAACGCGCTCACGCGGTAACTCCCCGCTGGCGCTCGTTTCCAGGATCGTAAAACGGCGTTCGAACGACGCGAACCGTCACTCGCTTCGCCGTATCGGTGCGGATGCTGAGCGACGCGCCGGGAGCGACCCCGGGCCCCGCGAACGCGAGCCCGACGACTTTGCCGAGGGTCGGACTCCGCGCGACGCTCGTGACGCGTCCGGCGATCGCATCGCCGTCGAGGACGAGATGGCATTCACGCAGGTCCGGTCCGTGGTAGTCAGTGGGGAGCTCGAAACCGACGAGCCGTCGCGTCGGCGGTCGCGCTGCGCGGATCTGGAGACTTCGCTTTCCGACGAACGACGGTTTCTTCATCTTCACCGCCCACCCGAGCCCGACGTCGTACGGAGTCGAGAGCGCGTCGGTGTCCTGGCCGACCAAGAGATGCCCTTTTTCGAGGCGTAGGAGTCGTTGCGCTTCGACGCCGAACGGAACGATTCGAGACGCGCTGCCCGCTTCGACGAGTCGGGTCCACAGATCGAGTGCAAAGCCCGCGGGAACGTGGAGCTCGAACCCGATTTCGCCGACGAAACCGACGCGCAAGACTCGAATCGGAACGCCGTTCGACGTCGTTTCGCGCACGGCGAGGTACGGGCAATCGGCGAACGCCGCCGCGTCGTCGGCGATCGCGCGAACGACGCCGAGCGACGACGGACCCGCGACGTTGATGGCAGCGTACGCGCCGGTCAGGTTCGTGAGCACGACGTCGAGGCCCGCTTCGAGAAGTCGCCGCTGGAGCTCGCGATAGACGGCGCCCGACGATGACGTCGTCGTCGTCGAATAAAAATGGTGCTCTGAAAACCGCGCGACGACTCCGTCGTCGACGATCGCGCCGCCCTCGTCGCACAGAAGGGCATAGCGCGAGGTGCCCACCCGAAGGTCCGCGAACGTGCCGGTGTAGATCCGTTCGAGGAATGCACCCGCGTCGGGGCCGACGATGTCGATCTTGCCGAGCGTTCCGAGGTCGATGAGGCCGACCGATTCGCGCACCGCTCGGACCTCGCGCGCGATCGCGTCGCTCCGCGATTCGTCGCTCTGCCGGTAAACCGAGGGGCGCTCCCAGTCGTCGGCGATCAAGAAATCTGCGCCCTGCGCGGCGTGCCAATCGTGGAGCGGCGTCCGTCGCCGCGGCCGAAAGCGGCGGCCGGCAAGTGCGCCCATCGGCGCCGGACGTACCGGCGGGCGCTGCACGGGGCGTCCGAGCGACGCCACCGCCCGCGCCGTTCGCTCGGCGAGCACCTCGGACGAAAGGACGTGGCTCGACTTGGATTGATCGAAACCGCGGCCGAATTTCGTGTACGCGTTGAGGAGGCCGCTCTCGTCGAAGCCTTCGTCGATGCCTACCGCGAGGTCACGGACCTCGACGTCTTCGTCGAAGTCGACGAAACACGCGCCGTCCGGGTGCGAGAAAATAGGAGCGCAATCGAGGAGGGGCTCTCTGCCGGCGGGGGAGGCGACCGCGACGGTCGTCGAAACCCCGAGCGACATCGCCGCCAGTCGCCCGGCGACGATGCCGTCTTCGACGCGCGCGGCGCACGAGCCCGCTCCGCGCACCGATCCTGCGGCCCAAACCGCGTCCGCGACTTGCGCGTCGATCGCGCCGAAGACGGGCGGGTGCGCGCGACGCGCTTGTTGGACGAGTTGATCTGCGGGGCCGCTTCCCGCACTGACGACGAGGGCGTCACAGGGAAGCGTCGCGCGCGCGCCGTTGCGTTCGACGACGACCGCGGCAAGCGCGCCGTCGCTTCCGGCGATGGCTTCCACGACGCGACCGTCGCCCGCGGAGCCTCTGGGCGGAGCGGCACTGGGGTGGTCGCGATTCGATTCGGTCCCGCCGGTGATCGTCGGGGCGTCGAACACGGCGACGACTTCGACGCCCGAGCTCGCGAGATCGGCCGCGAAGCGATGGCCGTCGTCGGTCGTCGTGAGGATCACCGTGCGGAGACCGGGGCGAACGGCATAACGATGGAAAAGCCGCTCTGCGCTCGCCAGCGTCAGGATCCCGGGCAAGTCGTTGTTTCGAAAAACCGCGGGCAGCGCGACGCGTCCGGTCGCGAGCACCGCTGCGCGCGCGCGCAGATTCGTGATGCCGCCCGGGCCGAGCAGCGGCGTGAGTCCGCCGTCGTACATGCCGAGGGCGACGGTCGACGTACGGATCGACACCCGCTCGTGCGCGAGTGCCCGACCGATCCACGTCGCGAGCTCGCGACGGCCCTCTTCGGTCGACACGGCGCGACCGCCGAGACCCGGATCGAGCTCGACGAGAGTGACGTTCACGCCGAGGTCGGCGCTCGTCACCGCCGCGGAAAGGCCGGCAATTCCGCCGCCAACGACGAGTAAATCCGTGAACGCGTTCGGCTTCGAGTACGAGCTCCGCGGGACCCCTTCGAACAGAGTCGCGACGCCGACCCAGCTTCGGACGGAGCGCTCGAAATTCGATTCGCGGAGCCGCGCCGGATCGTGCAAACCCCCGCGCGTGAGCTTCGAGCCGGACTCGGTCCAACTCGGCGGCGCGCTCTCCGACAGGCGCGCGTGTGCGAAGCAGAGCTCCATCCCCGTCCCCACAGGGACGCCTTCGGCGGCAATGCACCCCCCCGATCGATCGCGAACGAGGACGTTCGCGCCGATCCCGCGTGCGCGTCGCTTCTTCGCGCTGTAACCGAGCACGCGTCGTCCATTGGCGAGCAATGCGCTCGCGATCGAATCTCCCGCGAACGCGCGACACGGCGTTCCTTCGAAGCGGAAGGTCAACGGCGCGGTTCGATCGATCCACTCGAACGGGGAGGGCGCCTGGCGATCGAGCGGCACGCGGAGGTCGTTCATCCGTGCTCCCGATGCGGCGTTGCCGGCGCAACCCGGACGTCGACGACGCGGTCGCTCTCCGTATCGCGATCGAGCCAAAACCACGTGCCGGTTGGCCGGTGATACCACCACTCGCTGCGCTGATTGGGTTCGCCGGTACGATGGAACACGAAATCCGCCCAGGCTCCGTCGGTGCAGGCCGCCGGGTCCGGGCCCTCGTCTACGGGGCCGCCGTAGACGAACTCCGAGAGGGGACGCGGACCGATTTCTGGAAGCGTGATGAGTTTCACGCGCGCGTTGAAACCCTGCACGACGCGCGGGCACCGGGAAGTTTCGCGTCAGTGTCCGACGGACGCGGCGGCCTTCTCACCGATGAGGCCGAACTCCGCGAATCGCGAGAGGCGGAACGGTTCGATCAAGGACGGCGCGCGATCGTGCGCGACGGTGTGCGCCAGGGTTTTTCCGGAGATGGGCGTCGCTTTGAAACCCCACGTTCCCCATCCGGCATCGAGATAGAAAAACTCGACCGGCGTTTTCCCCATGATCGGCGAGAAGTCCGGCGTCATATCGGCGATGCCGGCCCATTGGCGCACGATGCGCGTCTCGGCGAGTCGGGGAAAGAGGTCGAGCATCGCGGCCGACAGATCTTCGAGAAAGTCGAACGTCGAGCGTGGCGCGTGCAGCTCATAGCCGTCGAGAGCTGCACCCATCACCAGGGTTCCGCGAACGTCTTGGCTCACGTACGCGTGCAAGCTGGCCGACACGATGATCGGATCGAGCCACGGCTGCATCGGCTCGGAAATGCAGGCTTGCAGCGGATGCACGACGATCGGCGTGCGCACGCCGGCGAGTTTCGTGATCCGCGGCGTGGAGCCCGCGACGGCAGAGAGCACTCGACTCGCGCTCACGTAGCCGCGCGACGTCTCGACGCCGACCACGCGACCGCCGCGTACGTCGAGCGCAAGGACCCGCGTATTGCCGTGGATTTCGACGCCGGCGCGCGTCGCCGACCGTGCGAATCCCCAGACGACCGCGTCGTGCGCGACGATCGCGCCGGGACGATGATAGAGCGCGCCGAGGATGGGCAGGCGACCGCCGCAATCGAGATCGATCGCGGGGCAAAGGCGAGCCACGTCCTGACGATCGACCAACTCGCTCTCGACGCCGAGCACCTGATTCACTCCGGCGCGCCAGCGCATCGTCCGGAGCGTGCCTTCGGTATGCGCGAGCGTCAGATGACCGCGTTCCGAGAAAAACAGATTGATGTCGAGCGCGGCCGGCAGGTCGCGCCACAGGTTCATGCTCTCGCGGTAGAGCGCGACGCCTTCGGGCGTGAGGTAATTCGAGCGAACGATCGCCGTGTTGCGGCCGCTGTTGCCGCGGCCGATCGTCCCCGCTTCGAGGACCGCGACGTCGTGGATCCCGTGATCGTGCGCGAGGTAGTGCGCAGCGGCGAGCCCATGTCCGCCGCCGCCGATGATGACGACATCGTACCCCGCGCGCAGTTTCTCCGACCGGACGAGCGCGCGACCCGTCTCGGAAAATGCCATCGGTCGATAGGGTCGTCCGCGAACGTCTCGACCGGGTTAACGGGACATTTCGCGTCGCCTCAGGCCGCCTTCGTCGCGAGCGCGGCCTCCGCGGCGTCGACGATCCCGCCGAGCGCGTCTTCGTTCACTCCCGCGGCGATCGCCAGGCGCCGAAACGCGGTCAGCTCGCCGAGCGACATGCCGTGGCTCACGAGCGCGACGGCCGCGGCCGCCGAGAGACCTTCCTGCGTCGCGTTCGCCGACCAGAGTTCGCGCCCGATGCGGTCGATTTCCCGTCCGATCATCTCGGTCTCCGCGGCCCGCGGCAAGACGGCGAGGCGCTCGTTCACCCAGCTCAGGTCGGCGCCGGTGGAGAGCGCGCGAGCGAGCCTGCCGATCGCGTCTTTTTCCGCCGGATCGACGTCGCCGTCGACGGCCGAGATCAGGCAGGCCGCGTCGAGCACGGCGCGCTTCGCCTTCGCGTCGTTCAGCACGAGCGAGCTCGCCGCGGCGAACGCCGCTTCGACGTTGCCCGCCGCTCGTCCGGGTTCGAAGGCGCCGCCTTCGAGGTCGCGCTTGTCTTCCGCGAGCGCCTTCTTCATCACTTGCCGTGCGCCGACGACGAAGAGCGGGCCGAGCAACTTGCGCGCGAGCGTCGCGGGGGCGTCGGCGGTGAGGCGCACGTCGGTCGCCCCGTCTCCGACGGGGACGAACCGATGCACGAGCACCATGCCGGCGTTCGAGCCTTCGAGATACCGAATCACGAACGAGCCGTCCGCGGCGTCTTCGAGCAGCGACACGTCGTATTGCGGGACTCCGAGGATCCGGAACGTGGTGCGGATCTTCCGTTGTCCGGGCTCGGCGGGTTCCCAACGATAGCGAATGCTCGGATGTACGTTGTTCCGAATGTGATGATCGATGTCGCGGTATTGCGCGCGCACGTCGTCGACCGGGCGCTCGATCTGAAGAGACGCCGTGATACGAATGGAGTCGGCCATGAGATTTCCCTCGGTTCCCGTTCTCGTTCGACGCCCGCCATCGAGCACCGTGTCGTCTAAAACGCACGGTGTGTGATTTGGATTTGTGGGACCCGCGGGACGGCGGAAATCGGCGGGTGAACGGCCTTGCTCAGCGGGGTTCGGCGCGTCGGACGAGCGCCGCGAGGGCGTCGAAATCTCGTCGCTCGAAAAAGGCGAAATAAAGCGGGACGATCGCGAGCGTGAAGGGGATGAGCTTGGCGACGATGGCGATCCCGATGTGCATGGACACTCCGAGGAAAACGCCGAGCCACCGCGTCTTCCGCATCCACAAGAGGAAGGGCAACGTCACTTCGATGAGGAGCGTCGAGTACGTGAGGATGGCTCCGAACACGCCGAGCCAAGCGAACGCCGGATTCGGGAAGCGCGCGAAGATGGACATCATGAAATACGGAATCGCTTCACCGCGCCGCCAGAACTCGTCCGGCGCTTTCAGCCAGACCGTGCACACGTAGATCAACATGAGCTGCCATTGCACGAGACGGAGTCCGTAGATCGGAGGCGCCTCGTCCTTCCGCGTCCCGAGGACCGTCCAGGTGCGCGGCGTCGGGCTCACGACGAGGACGAACCCGATGACGCGGGCGATCGTATCGAAGCCACTTTGAGCGATCGCGCCCGCGGCGCAATACGAAGCCGCCCACGTGTAGACGACCAGCGCGCTCGCGCGCTGAAAAATCCCGAGCCCGAGCAAGACCAGAGCGATCGCCGTCACGACGAAGACCGCGTTCACCCACGCCGTGCTGCCGCTCCACGTGAACACGTCGAGCAGCCCGTAAGGGTCGGCGCCGCTCGGCGTCGTGCCGAACATGCCGCTTTCCGCGAACAGCGACAACCGCATTGGCCAGAGATCGACCAAGATGCACAGAGTCGACGCCGCGTAACCGATGCGGAGCGCGGCGTACGCGCGCGGATCGGCCGGCGCGAAGAACCAATCTTCCACTGCGGCGACGGCTCGAGCGCCCGCGTCCTGGAGCGACGTCAGCGCGGGCATGTCGCCGGTCCGAACGGATACGTCTTTCGTTCCCCGACCCGGTTGTCGCGCTGGACGTCTTGGATCGAGCGAAGCTCCTCCGTGTAGAGCTCGAAGCCGACCTTTGCAGGTCTCTTGCCGGCGCGCGTCGCGATGGCGTCGCACACCGCCCGCAGATAACGAACGTTGTATGCGGCGTACCCCTGTTCCACGAACGCGAGGCGCAGGAAGGCGCCGATGATCCGCGGATCTTTCCGGAGCGGCCGCAGACCGGGGAGCATCGGGCCGTAGCGAGTGACGTTTCCCTGGTCGTCGAAGGCGACGAGCGCTCCCGCCATGTCGTGAAAATGCGGGATCGTCGTGAACATGTCCCAGCTCTGCCAGAGCCGCGCTCCGTCGATGTAGGTCTCGAAGGGACGGTGAAACGTCGTTCCGAGCGCGGTGGTTCGCGACACGTTGGCCATGGTGATGGCCGCAAGGTGGAAGACGAGAACGCCCGTGAGAGCGAGTCGCGCCGGACGCGATGCGAACACTGGCGAGAGTTGCAACGGGACGATCTTACCGGAACGGTGCCCGCTTCGGCGGTGGAGGTTTGACGGTCCCTGGAGCGGACGCTATCTGTTCGTCGATGGTCCCGCCGTTTCCGAGCGACGACGGCTTGTTTGGGCCGAACAGCGTGACCTGGAGGGTGCACGCGCACCCCTCGATGCTCATCGGGGGCATGCGCGCCCTGATCATCCAGTCCTTGCACCCGCTGGCGATGGCGGGGGTGGCCCAGCACAGCGATTACCGAACTCGAGGGATTTACCGTCTTCAGCGGACGATTCGGTACGTGTTGACGGTCACCTACGGCGATTCGGCTTCCGCGGTGGCCGCCGGCGCCCTGGTGCGCGCCGTTCATCGTCGGATCCGCGGCGTCGATCCGGTGACCGGACGCACCTACACCGCCGACGACCCCGACACGTTGCTTTGGGTGCACTGCGTTGAAGTGCACTCGTTCGCCGCGGCGTATCGCGCCTACGGCGGCCCACTCAGTAACGCAGACCGGGATCGTTACTTCGCCGAGAGCGTCGAGTCCGCCGCCCTGGTCGGCGTGCCGCGCGATCGGGTGCCGACGAGCGCCGCGGAAATGCGCGCCTATTTCGAGAAAATGCGGCCTTCGTTGTGCCTGTCGCAGGCCGCCCTCGACGCCATTCGATTCGTCGTGGCGCCGCCGATCGTCGGTCAACCGCTGCCGGTCGCGGCGTCTCTTCGACTGGCGAGCATCGCCGGAGTGGGGCTGATTCCGCATCATTTGCGGGCGCTCGCCGGCATCGAGCGACCCTGGGTGAAGGACGTCGTCGCGCGTGCGACCATCGGCGCGGCGCTCTTACCGCTCGCGCTCGCGCTCGAGCTGCCGATGGCCGAGCGCGCCAATATTGCCCGTCTCCGCAGGGCCGCCGCGGCTCATCCTTTTGCTTCTCTCGAGCCGCACTCCATGGCATCCGCCTCGAGCCCATCTCATCAATGAGATGGGTGCTCTTCGTGACTTGTCTTCGAGAGGCTCTGCCCCTCGCCCCGACCGAATGAATCGGATCGGGGCCCCACTCCCTGGTTTGGGGCCCCAACCCCAAACGAGCATTTTGAGATAGCTTCTAAACTAGACGGCTCCTTTTCGAAAAAAAAAAAGAGGCTCTCATCCATGAGCGAAACACCCGTGCTCCTGTACGGCGCGAACGGTTTTACCGGTCGCCTGATCGCCGAGCGTGCGCGAGCACGCGGGGTCGAGCTCGTGCTCGCCGGAAGAACCCGCGAGGCGATCGAGCCGCTCGCGAAGCGCCTCGGGTACGAGTTTCGCGTCTTCGGTCTCGACGGTGAGGCGGCGTTCGACGGGATCCGCGGCGCCAAGGTCGTCCTGCATTGCGCCGGGCCGTATTCGAAGACGAGCGCGCCGATGGTCGAAGCTTGCTTGAAGGCGCGCGCCCACTATCTGGACATCACGGGCGAGTATCAGGTGCTCGAAGCCGTGCTCGCGCGCGGCGACGACGCGGTGGCGCGCGGCGTCGTGCTCTTGCCGGCGGTCGGGTTCGACGTCGTCCCGACCGATTGCATGGCCCAGAAGCTGAAAGGGGAATTGCCGTCCGCGGTTCGCCTCGAGCTCGCCTTCACCGGTGACAACATGATGCCGAGCGCGGGCACGGCGAAGACGACCGTCGAAAATCTCCATGTCGGCGCGAAGGTGCGTAGAGGCGGCGTCATCGTTTCGATCCCGGCGCCACTGAAGCGCGAGATCCCGTTTGCGGACGGCCCTCGCTTCGCGATGTCCATTCCGTGGGGCGACATCGTCACCGCGTTTCACTCGACGGGCATCCCCGACATCACCGTGTACACCGTCGTCCCGAAAGGCGTCGCCCGCGCCGCCTCCGTGCTTCGATTCTGCGCGCCCGTGCTCAAGCTGCCGAGCGTGATTCGCCTGCTACAAAAGGAAGTCGAAAAGCGCGCGAAGGGCCCCGACGAAGTGCAGCGCCGCACGACGCGCATGAGCGTCTGGGGCCGCGTCGAAGACGACCAAGGCCGCGCCGTCGAGGGACACCTGTCACTCCCGGAAGGGTACGAGCTCACCGTGCTCGCGGCGCTCGCGAGCGTCGAGCGCGTGCTACGCGGCGACGTCGCGCCCGGCGCGACCACCCCGTCGCGCGCATTCGGGGCGGATTTCGTGACGACGCTCCCGGGCGTCGGTTCCTTCAACATCGTATCTCCGGCACTATCATGACCCTACAAGACAACCTCGTCCGAGCCCGCGACGGCATTCAGCTCGGCCTGCTGCGTTTTCTGCTCCGTTTGCCGAGCGCCACGCAGCTCAAGATCTCGGGACGCCCGGCGATCGTCCGCGACGGGCAAACGCTCGATCCCGAAGTCCAGCTCGTGCTCGCACTCCAGAAGCGAATGCGTCTGCCGCCGCTCCGCGCGGAGACTCCGGCCAAGGCGCGACGCAACATGCTCGCCACGACGGTCGCGTATTCGGCCGGGTCGATGGAGGTCCGGAGTACACGGGATCTCGTGCTCGACGGCCCCGGCGGACCGCTCCGCGCGCGTCACTACGTTCCCGCCGAGCCCGGCGGACCGCATCCTCTCCTCGTGTTTTATCACGGCGGCGGATTCGTCCTCGGCGACCTCGAGACGCACGACGCGCCGTGCCGGTACCTGTGCGCCACGGCGGGCGTGCACGTGCTCTCCATCGACTATCGCCTCGCGCCCGAGCATCCGTTCCCCGCGGCCATCGAAGACGCGATGTTCGCATTCCATTGGGCCGTCGAGCACGCCCGCGAGCTCGGCGCCGATCCGGAACGCGTCGGGGTCGGCGGAGACAGCGCGGGGGGAAACTTATCCGCGGTCGTCTCGCAGCTCACTCGGCAAAACGGAGCGACACCGAACCTGCAGCTCCTCCTCTACCCCGCCGTCGATCGTTCGGTCGAGCGCCCCTCCGCACGGCTCTTCTCGGAGGGCTTCTTGCTCACGGCGCCCGACATGGAGTGGTTCGACCAAAACTACACGGGGAGTTCCTCGTCCCTGCGAACCGATCCGCGCGTGTCGCCGCTCCTCACCCCGAACCTCTCCGGCCTTTGCCCCGCGGTGATCGCGACGGCGGGTTTCGATCCTCTGCGCGACGAGGGCGAGGCGTACGCGCGCATGCTGGACGCCGAACGAACGAAGGTCGTGCTCAAGCGATTTCCCGGGTTGATCCACGGGTTCATTCACATGGTGACGTACAGTCCCGCCGCCGCCGCCGCACTCTCCGAGCTGTCCGGCATGGTGCGCGCCCTGTCGCGCACGTCTCGGAGTGGCTCGCTCAGCTAGCGTCCCACGACTTGGCATCCGCTGCGTCTGCGCCCCGCGCCCCCGCTTGCTCCGCAAGCGTCTAGTGCGGCGTCGTCGCTTCATTGACCCTATCTCGCAGACGCTGCACTAAAGTCACGGCCGCGAACGGGCGGCGCGGATCTCGCATCAGCAAGAGGCCACCATGTCCATCGATGTCGCCCGAAACGAACTTCGTCGTTCGTACCCCAAGCACTCGTACGCCGTTCCCGTCGCGGTCGCGTCCGGAGCAGTGTTCGCCGCGCTGAACCTCGCGGCGTGCTCCAGCAGCGACCAGAACGCAGCGACGTCCGGGACGGGAGCCACGACGGGAGCGTCCGGCGGCTTCGGGAACACGAGCTCGGGCGGGGCTCCTTCTTCTGGGGGCTCCCTTCCCGTCGCGAGCGGCGGCGCTACGGCGGGCGGCGGCATCGGCGCGGGCGGCGAGCTCACCACCGGCGGCGCGACCGGCTCAGGCGGCGTGCCCGTGACGAGCTCCGGCGGTTCGTCCGACGGCGGATCCACGGGCGCGGGCGGCACGAACGACGGGGGTGCCGACAGCGGCGCGTCCACCGGCGGCACCGCGGCCGTCACCTGTCCGGCCACGTCGGAGCTGAAACCCGGCGAGACCAACGAAACGATCGACGTCGGGGGCACGATGCGCTCGTACATCTTGCACGTCCCGGCGTCGTACACCGGGGCGGCACCGGTGCCGCTGGTCCTCGATTTTCATCCGATCCTTTCGACCGGCAGCTTCGAACGTGGAAACTCCGGCTACGCGAACCTCTCCGATCAGGATGGGTTCGTCGTCGCGTTTCCGAACGGCATCGACAACGCATGGAACGTCGGCCCCTGCTGCACCCAGTCCCGCACCGTCGACGACCTCGGGTTCGCCAAGGGTCTCGTCGCGAAGTTGAAGTCCCAGGGTTGCATCGACCCGAAGCGCGTGTACGCGACCGGCTACTCGATGGGCGGCGGGATGTCGCATTACCTCGCGTGCAACGCCGCCGACGTCTTCGCCGCCGTCGCGCCGTCCGCGTTCGACCTCCTGCAAGACAGCGAGGAGCCCTGCCATCCCTCGCGCCCCATCACGGAGATCACCTTCCGCGGCACTGCCGATCCGATCGTGCCTTACGCGGGCGGCGCGTCGAACCCGCCCAACGGGTTGGCCGTCACCATTCATTTCCTCGGCGCGGTCGGCACGTTCCAGAAGTGGGCCATGCTCGACCAATGTACCGACATGCCGAGCGCGGCCGACGCGAGCGGCTGTCAGACGTACTCGCAGTGTGCGCAAGGCGTCCAAGTCACCCTTTGCACCACGCAAGGCGGCAGTCACGTCACCGGCGATCCGAACATCGGCTGGGCGATGCTGAAGAAGCACCCCATGCCGTGAGGCGGCGAGGTCGTCCGGCGAGGGCGGCCCGCTCGCGCCCCGCGTCCGTTCCGGCGACGCGGCGCTCTCAGTGCAGGATGAACGTGCACACGCCGCCGATGCACGAGTCGGTCGCGTCGCAACAATCCGACGTCTTCTTGCACGCTTCGCCGGTCTGAGAGCAGCGGGGTTCATTGGGCACGCCGCAGATGCCGTTCGTGCAGAAGCCGTTGCAGCAGTCGGTGCCGGTCGTGCACGGGGCGCCATCGGCCAAGCACGGATCGAGCGCCGTGAAGGCGCGGTGGTTCGCCGTTTCGAACTCCTGTCCGGGCAGGTAGAACGGCGGGTGACTCGGGTCGCTCGCGTACTTGCCGTCGGCGGAGATGGTGAGCGCGGTGCCCCAGAGCTGGCGCGCCATGCCCTTGTTTCCGTAGTGGCGCATCGAATCGAAGAAGATCCAGAAATAGCCGCCCGCAGCGGCCGGGGAAACGGTCGGGTAGTACGAGTGGTGCAACTCTTCCGCGCCGAACGGCAGGTACGTCTGGTTCGACGAGACGTCCTGCGCCGAGTGGAAGCCCATGGCCTGGTACATCGGCGTTGCCGTCGTGCTCGCCAGATCGACGATCTCGAGATCGCTCGCCGGACCGGTCACCCCGACGTCGATGCCGGTGCCTCCACCGCTGAAGTCCGACGACGCGCCGTCGGCGAACACGAGCGCGCCGTTGTCGGGCAAGGCGAAGGGCCAGCCCGGGTAGAGCGTCGGATCGGAGAACACCTGCTTGTAGTTCGTGGCCTTCCGTTGCGTCGCGTCGTAGCTCATCGTCGCGAGGCCGTGGGCGTTCGAGATCGCGTAGTCGGTGAACGCGAGCAAAGTGCCGTCGGGCGAGAACGTCGGCATTTCGGCGGTCGTGGGGATGCCGCTTCCGGTGATCGCGTTGCCGGTGTCCGTCTCGTACAAGGCGGCGTCGATGTTGCCGATCACCGGGATCGCGCCGCTCGTGCGCGGACCGATGCCGTTCTGGACGGCGGTACCGAGGTAGACCGTGCCGTCGGGATAGAGCCCAGCGAATGCCGTCGAGTTGGCGCTGCGCAGTGGCGTGGGGTTCGCCGCGGTCGTCGGCGTGAGACCGTACACTTCGCCGTCGACCAGGCCGCCGATCTCGCGCGCGATGAGGCGAGCGCCATTTCGTGAAATGGCGTGACAGCCCGTGCAGGTGTTCTGGCGCAAGAAAAACTGCGCGGTTTGACCCGGCGTCAGGCGCAAGATCGCGCCGCCGCCAAAAGCGCCCGCGAGGGGCGAGTTGTAGCTGCCGTAGTAGACGGAGCCCTTCAACGTCGCCTGCGCGATGACGATCTGCTCGGTGACCGGGCCGCTCACGGTGCCGCCGGAGATGGTGCTGAAATCGATGGTGAACGGGTCGCTCGGGCCGAGCGTCTGTGCGCCGGCGGTGTCCCACACGTTCTGCGGCAACGCGAGCTGTCCGGCGGCGGTCGGGACGAGGCAACCCTTGTAGTCGAACAACGACGCGTGAATGTGGACGTACACGGCGTCGGCGTTCGCGTTCGCGCCGTCCCACATGAGGAGGGGCGCGGTGAGCCCGCGCGGGAAGACGGTGCCGTCGTAGGGATAGAGGTAGCGAAGGCCGTTCGCGCTGCCAGAGCCCATCTCGAGGCTCTGCACGTCGGCGGGGCTCAACTTCGCGGGATTGTTGGCGCCGCAATCGTCGAGCGCGACCGACATGCGCATCGGCGTGCCGCCATCGCCGATCGTCCGGATCGTCGTGCTTCCGCCGGCCCCGCCGCCGCTGAAAAACGCAGGGTCACCTCCGGTCGAGGTCGATGAACCGCCGAAATTCGACGCGCCGCCGGCGGACGGACCTGCGCCGGCGCTGGTCGTTCCCCCGTTAGGGCTGAAAAACGCACTCGCTTTGCCGGAATTCGCCGAGCAGGACGCACCCAAAAAACCAAAAACCAGCGCGACGACGGTGCCGAGGGAGCGCCGCGCTTCGAAAACGACGCTTCGAGTGCTTCGCATGGCGAGACTGTAGATGAGTCACGCGAGGCACGAGGGATTATGAAACCCCTCAATAGGATTACGCTAGCGCGATGGGCCCCGTCTTGAGCCATCGGCGCCATTGCGGACCGCCGCCGACAGCCGGTTGGCCGATCCGCTACGTGGCCTGACGGTGCGCGCGCCGGAAATGTAGCGGTGTCTGATTCGTCCACCGCTTGAACGCGCGGTGGAACGCGCTCGTTTGCGAGAAGCCGAGGAGCAACGCCACTTCCGAGAGGTCGAGGTGGTCGGCGCCGACATACCCGAGCGCGAGCCGCTTGCGGAGATCGTCGAGGAGATAGGTGAACGTCGTTCCTTCGCGTTCGAGACGGCGCTCGAGGGTGCGACTACTCACGTTCAAGTGCGATGCAACTCGTACGACGCTCGCGTTGCCGCTCGTCAGTTCCTTCGCGATGAGCTCGCGCACTTGATCGGAGAGACTCCGCGTACGAGGCAGATCATTGAGCATCACCTCGGCGTGTCGGCGCATCACCTCGTGCAGTTTCGAATCGGCGCTCGGCAGTGGCATGTCGAGGAGTCGTCGATCGAACAGGAACCCCATTTCACTTGCGCCGAACTTGAGCGTGCACGGGCCGAAGGTCCGCTCGTATTCGGTGACGTCATCGGGTGCCGCGTGTTGAAAGCGCACCTCGAAGTCGACGTCCGATGCCCAGCTGTGCGAGTGCGCGCGGTGGAACGCTCCGCACTGAAAGTCGACCGCGGCGCGCGGGAGCGGGACCGTGTTCTCGAGACGCGCGAAGACTTGCTCGCCGCGGACCTCCAAACGGAACTCGAGCGAGTCGTTGATGAGGCGCATGTAGCGACCGGCGGTCTCCATCGCGTCGCGCACCGTGGCGGCGGAGCTGACGGCGTAGTCGATCGCGCCGCAATCGCCGCGGGTGTATTCCCGGGCCGCTTTTAGACCCAAATCCGGATCGCCCGCGCGATCGATCGCCGCTTGCAGCATGTCGTGAACCGATGCGATCGGGATGCGCTCGTCCGCGTCCATCGCTTCGAGCGACTCATACGCTTCCTTGGGGATGATCCCCGAGCGGCGCACGACGCGCAGGAACGGCCGTATCAATCTCACCGAATACGACGGCTCGTACGCGGCGTCCGCGCTCTCGCAATCACTCGAGGCTGGCGCCGGTTCGCTCGCCAAGCGCGTTAGTCGAAGAGGACTCTCGGGTTGTTGGATGGTCGAAGTATCGGTCATGACGAATTAGGCGTAGCACAATGATCGCGTGGTGGGTCGTACTCGAGATGAGATGATCCGCGCGTGCGTGCACACTTCGACGTGGCTAACGAAGCTAGTTCGGCGCGCGTCCGAATTTTGAAACTGCGACGCCTCGCGAAGGCATGATTCGAGAGAGTGGTCGCTTTCTTCGCGCGTTCATAACGAGCACGCGCAGAGTGCACTCATTCGCTCGCGCAGTTACATCGCGGCGTCGAATGCTCAACGTTTGCAACTCGAGTGCTTCGACCGAAACGCTCGTCCTGCACTCGACGACTCCGACAATCTACTTTCACTGAGTGTGAAACGAAATAGTGAAACTACACGGTCGATTTACGTTCGGAACGAAACGTCGAGGGCGCTCCCTAGAACCGAAACGTGGCGTCCACACGCACGCCTTCGAAGGGCGCGTACACCCTGCAAACCCCCGAGACGCAACGGAGACCGCCGCGACGTTGCCCTCCGAAGAACGACACGTTCGACGACGACGTCAGGTTGTACGTAAAAAATCCGTTGAAATAGGTGCCTGGAAATTCGGGGTTGCCCGTGTAATCGAAGCCGCCACCTACCGTAAGTCGCGGAGCCCAATCCAGGGCAATGAGGTTCTGTAGCTCCGACCACGGCTGCGCCGGTCCGCCGAGCGTCTGATGGCGGCGGCGTTCCCAACCCTGAAGCTTTAGGGCGAACGGGCCGCCGAGCCACTCGAGGACGTCGTACCTCGTGTAGATCTCCCGGTAAAAGACGGTCGTGCCTTCGCCGTTCACCGGACTCGGAACGGATCGGTCGAGGTCGTCGAATCGAGATCCGAAGGTCAGTGACGCGCGGCTCCGGCGCGACTGGGACGAAATTTCGAACCCCGTCGCGAGATCCCAAACGCTGTTCAGATTCTGACCGCTCGTTCGGCATTGCTCGTTACTGACGGACTCGGCCCACGACAAATACCGGCCGGCCCAGGCGAAGATGGTCTCGCGCGGTCCGACCTGGACGTCGGCCTTGATACGGCCGCCGCTCACGCAGGTATTGAAGTTCTCGAACTCGGTGTCGACCCAGAACGCTTCGGTCGTCGGCGGCGAGCTGTACTGCGCCGCGGAAAATTCCGGGGCGCGCGCCAGGTCCGCGTTCGCGAGGAGCGGGAAGAAGCGACGATAGTTCTTCGCTTCGGCCGTGATCGTCAGCGGCCGGGCCTCGAGATTCAAGCTCGCGTAGATCGCGTAACCGGAGTGCGGCAGATCGGTCGCGTTGATCTCGCTCGGGTAGCTCAGGTTCTGGAGGGCCGCTTCGAGATAGAACGCCCCGTGACCGCCGAGATCCGGAACCGTCGCCGAGATGCTCGTCGTGCCGATGTCGCGTGCGCTTCGGACCGCGCCGGGCGACAGCGCACTCGGCGTGCCGTTCAGATCGACGAACGTGCGCGTGAGGAGCGAGCCTTGCACCCCGACGAGGAGTGCGTTCGTGCCGCCCTCGATCTGCCCCGCGACGACCTGGTCCGGCGAATACGTCGGGATCGCCGCGGTATCGAACGGGCTCTGCACCGCGCGCGGCATGCCCGCTTCGGCGATGCCGACCAAGCCGGGAGTCACCTCCTTCGTCGTCCCGAGGTATCGCCCGCTCGCTTCGTCGATCCGGAGCGGATTCAACACGCCGCCGAGGCCCGTGATGCGAACGCGGAACGACCCCACCTTGAGGCGCCCGGTGACGCGGGCGCCGCGGATCGTCGTGTCGCTCGAGAGCTCGTCGAGCTTGCGCACACTGAGCACCAGCCCCCGGCCGAGCTGCGAATAGAAATCGCCGACGGTCGCTTCGATGTCCCGCGACGTGTAGCCGACGTAATATTTGGCCGGGTAGAGCCAGCTCACGTAACGCGTCGAGAGCTCGCGCGACGCCTCGGTCTCTTTTTGAACGAAGAATTGCGCGTCGTCGGCGGTGTACGTCGCGGGAAGCACGCCGCCGTGTCGCTCGCGGAGCAAGTCGAGCGAGAGGCTCGTCGGGTCCGGCGAGGAATAAAAGAGAGCGCTGTCCAGTCGAAGACCGGCTTGCCACGACTTCCACGACGCCTGGACGTTCAAGCGGTCGTACCAAACGCCCCAGTCGTCGTCGATGTGCCGCTCGACGTCGCCCGGGCGCGTGTTCCGGTTGTTCACGTTGTAGACGACGCTGGTCGCGTCCGTGATGTCGAGGCGCACCGGTTCGCCGTCGAGCGGCGACGTCTCGACGGCGTTTGCGTTCGCGGCCAACGACGCGGCGACGACGAGCGTCGCGACGCCGAGGACCGCGCCGCCGCGCGCTCCGTCGCTCCGGCTCACTGGGTCGAGGTCCCCAAGAACGTATCGACCTGACCGAAGAGCACCGCGTCTTCGTCACCGGAGATCTCGAGCACGATTTTCATCGTCTTCGTGTCGACCAGCATGTTGAAGGGCGCCAGTGAAGATGAGGCGAAGATTCCCATTTGGAACGTGTCGTCGAGCGCGAACGGGAAATCGATGTCGTAGTTTTCCGTCCACGCTTTCGCGTCGTTCGCGTCCGCGGCCGCCCCGGCCAGGTTCTGGAACAAGGTGCCGAGGATGCGGAATCCTTGGGCCTTGCGTTGATCCAGGCGGGAGGAGAGCGGCGGTCGATCGCCGGAGCCGCCATATTCGTAGCGACAGGCCGTGCACCAGAGCGCGCTCGAATTGACGAGCAAGAGCTTCGCGCCGGACGTTCCCGCGTCGCCCGCCGTGGCCGCAGCGCCGCTCGGATTGTAGAAATCCGAGAGACAGACCTGCTGAAACTTGGTCGGATCGAAGTCCGCGGTGGACGGATCTTGCCAACCGTTGAAGCAAAGGTTTTTCACCGTGTCGCCCACTTGAGTGCCGTAGGGACTGGCAGGGTATCCGCTCGCCTGCGCGGTCTGGCCGTTGATCGCATCGAGGAGCGCCTGGGGAACGCCGGCGTTGTTCGATCCGCAAGCACCCAAAAAAATCGAGCCCACGACCGTGGACATCAACCGAAACACAGCCCTGGCGACGCGCATTTGGCTCCGCCGAATAGTAGTCTCTGGCGACCTCTCCCGTTACGCCAAAGTATTGCTTTTCTCGCCGTTCGAAGGGAGCCGGCGCGGTCTAGGTGGTAGCGTACGGTCCTAGATACGGCATCCATTCGTCGGGCGCATCGTGCTCAGCGGCAATTGTTGCTGCCAGCGGAAGCGCCTTCGGGTGGTATGGCTCACGGAGCGGAAACATCCCGGCCTGGTCGCACGTACGATGTCCCTTCCGTGTGTTGCACGGCCGGCATGCGGTCACGATGTTGGTGAAGCTTTTTCGCCCGCCGCGTGAGCGCGGAACGATGTGGTCGAACGTCAGATCGCGCGACGGGAGCTTTCGCGCGCAGTACTGGCACGTGTAGCGATCGCGAAGATAGACGTTGGTCCGCGAGAACTTCACGCCGATCGCGCGGTTCGGCACCGCGCGTTTCAAGCGGATCACCGCGGGCGTCCTCCACGCGATCGACGGCGAACGAATGACTTCGTCGTACTCGACGAGCACGTCGACGTTGCCGAGGTACACGAGCTTCACGGCGTCCTGCCAGCCGACGACTCGCATCGGAAGGTACCAGGCGGATAGCAGCAACGTTCGCGTGGACATGCCTCTCGCCACCTCTCCAATATTTCGACGTAACTCCTTCCCGTGCAAACGAAAAAATGCGAGCGCCCGACGAAAAAGAACGGGGTAGACTCGCGCATCGCGGCCTCGTGGGGCGTCGCGCCCGACGGCGAGCGCATCACGTTTCGCTTCCGTCCCCAACGCGTCTTTTACGAAGGGACGACGCGTGATCGCCACGGACTTGGTCTACTCGCGGCCGAGCCTTCGCCGGAAGGGGAAGGGGGGTATAGTCGCGCCTCTCGAGACGACCCCGGCATGGATAGGACGCTCCTCGGCATCTTGACTGCGTTCGCCGTGGCGCTCTTGACGGTCGGTCTCACCTTCTCGCGCACGGTGGACGCGCCGGCAGATTTTCGGTTCGTGAACGAAACCGAGCTGCAGACCCTCGACCCGCACGTCATGACCGGGCACCCCGAAGCGCGCATCGCCGAGGCCGTTTTCGAGGGCCTCACGCGCTACGACGCGAAGACGCACCATCCCGCACCGGGCGTCGCGGCTTCCTGGGTCGTTGCGCCCGACGGCAAGCGCATCACGTTTCACCTCCGTCCGAACGCGTATTGGACGAATGGCCGACGCGTGATCGCCGCGGACTTCGTGTACTCGTGGAAACGGCTCCTCGACCCGGCGCTCGGCTCCGAATACGCGTACATCATCTTCCCGGTGCGGTACGCCGAGGCGCTCTCCACGTACGACGGGCACGCGACGGCGCTCCGAACGACGATCGCGCCGCGGGCGCTCGCCCTCGCTCACGACCATGCGAACGGCATGGACGCCCCTTCGTGGCAGCGGTTTCTCGCCGCGAACGACGTCAACGACGCCCTTTCCCCCGCACTCGGTAACGACGCCGACCTCCGCGATCTCCTTGCGCGTCGCGCCGGCACCGTCACGGGCGCCGAGCTCCGGCGCTTCGCTGCCGCCATCGGGCCGGCCGCGGATCGGCTTCGGAAGAGCGCGGCGGAGGCGCGCGCGCACTTTGGCGTCGACGCCGGCGTTTTCGCCCCGGACGACGATACGTTCGTGGTCGACCTCAAGGCACCGACGCCGTATTTTCTCGACATCACGTCGTTCAATCCGACGTTCCCGGTGCCGAAAGAGCTCACCGAAGACCCGCGTCACCACGACGACTGGTTCTTACCGGAGAACATCATTTCGAACGGGCCTTATCGGCTGAAGCGCTGGCTCGTGAACGACCACATCCGGCTCGAACGAAACGAGCTCTATTGGGGCAAGAGCGAAGTCCACAACCGGACGGTCGACGCGTTCCCCATCGAGAACGAGACCACGTCGCTCAATCTCTATCTCGCCGGTGAAGTGGACTGGCTCCCCGCGCAGCACTACCCGTCGGACCTCGTCGACGAGCTCCGCCAACGTCCCGACTTTTATCGGCACGCCGGGCTCATCGTGTACTTTTATCGATTCAACACGACGCGCCCGCCCTTCAACGACAAGCGCGTGCGCGAAGCGTTGAACCTCGCGGTCGACCGCCAGGTCATCGTCGACGACGTGCTCCGGCTCGGACAGATCCCGGCAAGCACCATCGTGCCCCCTGGGCTCGCCGGCTACGAGCCGCCCGTGAGCTCGATTCACCTCGACGTTCAGAAGGCGCGCTCGCTCCTCGCCGAGGCGGGATTTCCGGGGGGCAAAGGGTTTCCGGACTCCGGAATTCTCTACAACACGAACGAGGCGCACAAGAAAATCGCCGAAGTCGTCGCCGATCAGTTGAATCGAAACCTCGGGATCAAGGTGAACGCGTACAACCAGGAGTGGCAGTCGTTCCTGGCGACGTGCCGAAACCTCGACTTCGACATCGCGCGCGGCTCTTGGGTCGGCGATTACCCCGACCCGAATACGTTCCTCGACATGTGGGTCACCAACGGCGGAAACAACGACACCGGGTTCAGCTCGGCGTCGTACGATCGGCTCATTCGCGCCGCCGCCGACGTGGGCTCATTCCTCGATGCTCCCGAATCGGTCCTCGCCGACCTCGACGACGCGGGGCCGGTGCGTGAAGCGATGGTGCGCGTCGCGCAGGCGTCGAACGGCCCGGATCGCTTGCGCGCGCTCGCCGCTCTGCGCATGCGGCTCTTTCGCGAGGCCGAGTCCATTCTCGTCAACGACGAATTCCCGGTGATGCCGATCTACTTTTACGTCCTCGGCGGGCTCGCGAACCCGAACCTCCGCGGCTTTTACCCGATGCTCCAATTCGAGGACGGGACGACGGCTCCGAATCTCCAGGACATCCATCCGTTGCGCGATATCTGGGTCGATCGCAGCGGCGGAGCGCCGCGGTGAATCGCCGGGGACGCATCGTCCTCGGGTCGCTCCTCGTCGCGCTCGTCGTGGGGCTCGCGCTCGCCCTCGGCGTCAGAGAAGGGCTCGCGGTGGCATTCGGTCTGGCGCTCATCTCCTCGACCGCGTGGCTCGGACCGACGACGGCGCGGATCGTCGGTGCGGTGTTCGGCGCGGCGATCGCGTTCGGCGTCACGCGCGCCGCCGAAGGGGCGCTCCCCGGCGTCCTCGTCGCCGTCGCCTTCGCGTTCGTCGCCTTCAAGTGGCTCCCGGTGCGCGTGCTCCGTCGCATCGCGTTCTTGGTGCCGTCGCTGGTGCTCCTCATCTTCACCACGACGATCCTCATGTATCGCGCGCCGGGGAGTCCTTTCGCTCAAGAAAAAGCGGCCACGCCGGATGTCGAAGCCGCCCTCCGCGCTCGCTACGGCGTTCCGAAGAGCGCCATCTCGTTCTTCGAAATCTACATGCGACGCCTCGTCGTCGAGGGAACCCTCGGCCCCGCGATCAAGGTGCGGGGTCGCACCGTCGAGCAGCTTCTGGCGCCCGCGCTGCCGGTCAGCCTGTCGCTCGGCCTCCTCGCGCTGGTCATCGCAGCGGCGCTCGGCCTGTTGCTCGGCATGCGCGCCGGGCTCAAGCCCAATTCGTTTTCCGACCACGCGAGCATGGGGCTCGCCACGATAGGGATCTCCTTGCCGAGCTTCGTGATCGGCGCGGCGATGATGATCGTGTTCGCGCTGAAGCTCGGATGGTTGCCCGTCGCGGGGTGGAGCGGCTATCGCCACATCGTCATGCCCGCGGTGACGCTCGCGCTGCCGTACGCGGCGTACATCGCGCGGCTCGCGCGGAGCGGCACCATCGAGGTGATGCAACAGGACTTCATTCGCACCGCGCGCGCGAAAGGGCTCTCGGAACGCGTCATCGTGCTCCGGCACGCGCTTCCGGGCGCGATCTTGCCGGTCGTTTCGTTTCTCGGGCCCGCCGCGGCCGGCATCATGACCGGCTCGTTCGTGATCGAGACGCTCTTCGACGTGCCGGGCGTGGGTCAGTGGTTCGTGAAGGGCGCGATCAACCGCGACTACTCGGTCGTCCTCGGTACCGCGATCCTCTACGCGGCGCTGGTCACGTTCTTCAACCTGCTCGTCGATCTGGCGTACGCCTGGCTCGACCCGCGCGTGCGAGGGCAACTGTGAGCGCCGGGGTCGCGGAGCAGAGCCGGGGGCCGTGGGAAGCGGCGTTCGCGCGGCTCCGGAAGAATCGCTGGGCGCTCGTCGGGTTCGCGTTTTTCGTCGTGATCACGCTCGCGTGCTTCGCGCTACCGGCGTTCGCTGGGCTCGACGCGGTGACCACGAATCCGGTGCACAAGCATCTGCCGCCGTCGAGCTCGCACTGGTTCGGCACCGACAGCCTCGGTCGCGACTATCTCGCGCGCGTCCTCGTCGGGGGTCGCACGTCCCTGCTCGTCGGGTTCGCCGCGACCCTGTCGTCGGTGATCATCGGCGTGCTCTACGGCGCCGTGTCCGGCTACTATGGTGGTCGCATGGACGAAGTGATGATGCGCTTCGTCGATTTTCTGTACGGCTTGCCGTACATGTTCCTGGTCATCCTGGTGATGCTCCTGTTCTCGGAGACGGCGCGGGGCAATCCGCTCCCGGTGTTCATCGCGCTCGGTCTCGTGGAGTGGCTCACCATGGCGCGCATCGTGCGCGGCCAGGTGCTCGGCCTCCGCGAGCGCGAGTTCGTCCTCGCCGCGCGGCTCCTCGGCGCCTCTGATCTGCACGTCATCGGACGGCACGTGCTCCCGAACGTCGCGGGCGTCGTCACCGTGTACGGCACGCTCACCGTGCCCTCGGTGATCATCCTCGAGTCGTTCCTGTCGTTCCTCGGCCTCGGCGTGAAGCTCTCGTGGGGGCAACTCGTCGCCGAGGGCGTGTCGGTCGTGAATCCGATCCGTTCGTACTGGTGGCTCCTCGCGTTTCCGAGCGTCTTTCTCGCAGCCACGCTCGTCAGTTTGAATTTTTTGGGGGATGGCCTGCGCGACGCAGTCGATCCGAAAACGAGATGAGCGACTCGGACGATCCGAAAGCCGTCGCCGCGAAGCCGCTCCTCGACGTGCGCGGCCTCACCACGGAGTTTCACGGCGACGATCGCGTCGTGCGCGCCGTGGACGGCGTCTCGTTCACGGTGGGCAAGGGCGAAGCCGTGGGCATCGTCGGAGAATCGGGGTCCGGGAAGAGCGCGACGGCGCTGAGCATTCTCGGTCTCTTACCGGAGCGCGCGACGACCGCGGGGTCGGTCGTCTTCGACGGCGCGGACGTGTTCGGGCTCTCGCCGGCCGCCCTTCGCAGCCTGCGCGGGCGGCGCATCGCCATGGTCTTCCAAGATCCGATGACCAGCCTGAACCCGTACCTGCGCATCGAAGACCAGCTCGCGGAAGTGGCCGTGCTCCATCTCCGGCTGAGCCGTCGCGACGCGAAAGCCCGCGCCGTCGCGCTCCTCGACCGCGTCGGCATCGCCGACGCGAAGAGTCGCATGCGGAGCTATCCGCACGAGCTTTCGGGCGGCATGCGCCAGCGCGTGATGATCGCGATGGCGCTCCTGTGCGATCCGGAGCTGCTCATCCTCGACGAACCGACGACGGCCCTCGACGTCACGATCCAGGCACAAATTCTCGAGTTATTGCGCGAGCTCCGGCGCGAGCGCGGCCTTTCCATCATCCTCATCACGCACGATCTCGGCATCGTGCTCGGCCTCTGCGATCGGGTGATGGTGATGTACGCAGGGCGGATCGTCGAGAGCTCGCCGGTGGTTCCGCTCTTCCGGCGGCCGCTTCATCCGTACACGCTCGCGCTCCTCGCCAGCGTGCCGCGACTCGACGGCAGCGCAGAGGGACGGCTCGCGAGCATCGGCGGAATGCCGCCGCGGCTCGACCAGGGCCCGTTTCGCGAATGCACCTTTGCGCCGCGGTGCGTGTTCGTCCACGACGCTTGTCGCACGCGAGATCCGGACCTCGTCGTCGTGGAGCCGCCCGGCGACGCCGTCAGTGCCGTGGGCGACGCGCGCGACGCATCGGCGCGCGCGCGCCGATGCGTCCTACCCGCCGAGCGAATGCCATGAGCGCGCTCCTCGAAGTGAACGACGTGTCGGTGCAATTTCCGGCTCAGTCGGGGCCGATCCGCGCGCTCGACGGCGTATCGATTCACGTCGATCCGGGCGAGACGCTCGCCCTCGTCGGAGAGTCGGGTTGCGGCAAATCGACGCTCGCCCGCGCGATCCTCGGGCTCGTGACGCCGAACTCGGGTTCGATGCGCTTTCGCGGAGCGCCGCTCGAGCCGCTCGGCACGCCGAGCCGCCGCGCGCTGTCGTCGAAGCTGCAAATGGTCTTTCAAGACCCCGACGCGAGCTTGAATCCGCGGCTCACGATCGGCGCGTCCATCGCCGAACCCCTCGAGCTCGGGGCGGCGCGAGTCGGGCGCGCGGAGCGCAGGGAACGCGTCGTGCAATTGCTGAGCGATGTCGGGCTCGACGCCGCGCTCGTCGGACGCTATCCGCACGAGCTCTCGGGCGGACAGAAGCAACGCGTCTCCATCGCGCGCGCGCTCGCGGTGCGGCCGGAGCTCATCGTCTGCGACGAGGCGATCTCGGCGCTCGACGTCTCGATCCAGGCGCAGGTGTTGAATCTGCTCGTCGATCTGCGGGAGCGATTTTCGCTCGCTTACTTGTTCATCTCGCACGATCTTCGCGTCGTGCGCCATGTGTCGCACCGCGTGGCCGTCATGTATCTCGGTCAAATCGTCGAGACCGGGACGACGCGTGACGTCTTCGCCGAACCTCGGCACCCGTACACGCGTGCGCTTCTCGCGGCTGCGCCGTCCTTAAATCCGAACCAACCAACCCTTCCTGCTCGGGCCCGCGGCGAGCTTCCGTCGCCCGCGAATCCGCCGAGTGGATGCTATTTCCACACTCGGTGCCCCGAGGTGTTCGAGCGGTGTTCTCGCGAGAAACCGCTCCTCTATCCCGTTCGCGGCGGACGCGGAGCGAGTCGCTGTTTCCTGTCCGACGAACGCAAGTGACCGCGCGCGCTCCTTTCCCCACACGGGCTCGCCGCGTGGGGCACGTGCATTTCGGCTAGTTACCTGGACGGTTGGCCAGAACCGCGGTTAAATTCTGGGATCGGCATCATGTCACTCGGGCACGCCACAGCGGCGCGGGTCGTCGGACGGTACGCACTCGGGAACGAAGTGGGGCGGAGCTATCTCGGCCCGCTGTTCGCCGCTCATTCGGAGGCGGGTGAGGGCGTGACGGAGCCGGCGCTGCTTCGGCTCGTGTCGCTCGCGGACCTCGACTCGGACACCCGCGTTCGTATGCTGGAGGCGGCGTGGCAAGCGATGGAAGTGCGTCACGAGCGCGTCCTCGCCGTCTTGGACGTGGTCGCGAGCGACGGCGAGCTCGGCGTCGTGTTCGAATATCGACCGGGCCAGAGCTTGCGCGTGCTCCTCGGCCTCGCGACGGCGCGCCGGAAACCGATGCCCGCCGCCGTCGTGTTCCGGGTGATGCGCGATTTGCTAGAAGGCGCGGCTGCGCTCCACGACAACGCGACGGAGCTCGGCGAAGAGGCGCTGTCGCTCTACGGCGGGCTTTCGGCCGACAGTACGATGATCGGCGCCGACGGTCGCGCGACGCTCCTCGACGCGGTCGTCTCGGGTGTGGCAAGCGGGGTGGTCGCTTTCGGCGGCCAGCCGGAGCGCGTCGCGTACGCGTCTCCGGAGCAAATTTCGGGCGCCACGGCGGTCGACGCGCGGAGCGACGTGTTCACGCTGGGCGTGCTCGCGTGGGAGCTGTGCGCGAACCGGCGACTCTTTCTCGGCTCCGACAAGGCGGTCGCCCAGAAAGTGGTCGCGGCGACGATTCCGAATCTCGCCGACGTGAACCGGCCCAACGCCGAGCCGCTTCCCCCCGCGGTCGGGCTCGCCGTCATGAAGGCGCTCGGCCGCGATCCGACCACGCGATTTCAGTCGATCGCCGAGATGCGCGCCGCGTTCGACGCGGCGCTGCCCGACGTCGCGGAGCCGGAAGCCGTAGCCGAATACGTGCGCAGCCTCGCCGATACGACGCGTGGACGCGCGGCGCCGGCGAAGGAACCGGTGACCGGTCCGCGCGTCGCGCTCGGCTCGCGCATCCAGGAAAAGCGACCCCCGACCGCGCGCCCGAGCGCGGCGCTCCGCATGCCGAAGCCGATGACGACGCCCGTCGCGGTGCGCGTGCCGCGCGGCGACGCCGCGGGCGCCAACGTGATACCGAAGCCCGCGGGTTCGGCGAAAGCCGGGACGGGTCGAGCCAAGACGATCATCGGCGTGGCACCGGCGCCGAAGACGGCGAGCACGACGACGCCGCCGAGCGCCGCCGCCTCGAACCCGGCGCCGGAGCCCGAAGCGCGCACGGCGGAGCCCGCCGCTTCGAAGCCCGCGCAGGTCGTCGTCGCGAAAGGCGTGGTCGTCGGTCCGTCGGGGACGCCGTCCAGCGACGCGGCGACGACGCGCGCGAGACAACCGACGATGATGGGGCTCGCTCCGCCGTCGGCCGCCGAGCTCCAAGCCGCGGCGCGTCTCGTGGCTCGCGACGACGAGCCGACGATGGCGTCGGCGGTCCCCGCGCCCGGCGCCCCGGTCGTCGTGCACGCGCCCTCGTACCGGGACGACGAACCGACGATGGCGTCGACGTTGCCGGCGTTCTCGTCGCCCACCGGTGACGAAGACGAAGAGAAGACCACGACGTACGAAGTGCGCGATCTGCTCAGCCAGGTCGCGGCGATGAACCGCCCGGAGCCCGCGCCGGAGGCGCGCCCCGCCCCCCCGGTTTCTGCGAGCTCCGAGTCCGCACTCACGCCACGCGCGCCGACCGCAGCCCTACCCGAGAGCGGTGGGTGGCTCGACGGACCCGACGAGGAGCCCGGAAGCGCATCGCACGGCGTGATCGAAGATCTCTGGGCGTCGCATCGCCCGACCGATCCGGCGCCCGAGGTCGAGCCCGCGCCGCCGGCCCCCGTGGTTCCCGCCCTTCGTCTCGCACCGGTCATCGCGGCGCCCGCCGTCGCGAAGCCAGCGACCACCGGAGGGGTCAGATGGAGCGAAGCGGCGCCGTCGGCGCCCCCGAAGCCCGTTCCGTCGCGACGGCCCGGCGCGGCTCCCGCGCCGTATCGGTCGGTCGCACCGCCCGCGGTATTGCCGTCGCAGATCCCGCCGCCGCTCATCCACGACCCGCGCGCTAGCCGCGTGCTCACGATGCCGCCGAGTCCGGCAGGGGGGCCGTCCTCGCGCGCGCTCCGGCAATTCATTTTCGGCGCGCTCGCGAGCGTCGGGCTCGTCGCGCTCAGCGCGACCGTCGGCTTCGCCGTCTTTTCGCACCACGGTTCCGAAACCTCCGATGCCCTTCGCGAACGCACGAGCACCGTTGCCGCGGCGCCGACCACCGTCGCATCAGCGCAGGCCGCCGACCCGGCGGCGGCGACCGATACCTCCGCGCCTTCCGACCTGCCGGTTCGAACCGTAGCGCCGGCCCGAACGACGAGCGCCGCCGCGCACGCCGCTTCGACGCGCGCTCACGCTGCGCCGGCGAAAGCGACACATTCGTCGAACGCGAAGAAGAAGCGACGATACGTCCCGAACGACATCTGAAGCGGTCGGCTAAAAGCTTCGGCAAGTGCCTTTGGTAAGAGCTCGGCGTCGCGTCGTGCTACGCGAGTCCACCATGACCTCGCCGCTCCTCGTCACGCAGAACGAGTCCTTCGCCGAAATCGTCGAACGCGCCCGCGCCGCGAGCGAGGTGTCGCTCGACTGCGAGTTTCACGGCGAGAAGCGCTATCGCCCGACGCTCTATCTCGTTCAGATCAACGTGAACGACGAGGCGTGCGCCGTGGACGCGTCGCGCGTCGATCTGCGCCCGCTCGCGCCGGTTCTCGAAAATGCGACGATCCGGAAGCTCTTTCACGCGGGTCGCGAGGACATCCGTCTCTTGGTGCGAGCGAGCGGCGCGAAAGAGATCGCGAACGCGTTCGACACGCAAATCGCCGCCGCGTTCCTCGGCTACGGGCTCACCATCGGCTACGGCAAGCTCGTCAAGGAGCTCGTGGGCGTCGACCTCGACAAGTCGAGCCAATTCACCGATTGGAGCCGGGCGCTCACCGCGGAGCAGGTCGACTATGCCTTGAACGACGTCCGCTATTTGCCGAAAGTCGCGGCGCTGCTCCGCGATGACCTCGAGCGTCGCGGCCGGCTCGAGTGGGCGCTCGAAGCGTCGCGCACGGCGAGCATCACGGCGCTCGCCGATCCCGATCCGCGCCGCCTCTATCGAAAAATCCACGGCTTCGCCAAGCTCGACGAAGCGTCGCTCGGCCGGCTCCGTGAGCTCGCGATCTGGCGCGATCGCGTCGCCGAATCCGAAAATTGCCGTCCCGAGAGCGTCGCGAACGACGCCGGGTTGAAGCAGGTCGCGCAGAGTCCGCCATCGAAGCACGCCCAGCTCCGCGCGATGCGCGGTCTCGGCATCGGCGCCTCCGATCGGTATTGGTCGGGGCTTCACGACGCGATCGTTCGCGGCTCCGCCGAGCCGGAACCCATTCCGCCGTTTCTCGAGACGGACGCGCGCGTCGAATCGATGGCGCTCCTGCTCGGCGCCGTGCGACGCATCGTCGCCGCCGAGCACGACGTCGCTCCGGAGCTTCTCGCAGCGAGCTCGGATTTGCGCGCGCTCGCGGAGTGGAAGCTCGGCTCCGAGCCATCTCCGCCGGAGCTCGATGCGCTCGGTGGATGGAGAAAAGATTTGGTGGGCGCCTTGCTTCTCGAAGCCGTCCGAGGCTCCGTCGCGCTCAGGGTCGCGCCCCAGTCGACGGCGGGTATCGAGGTGGTTCGCGGCTTTTCCGTCGGGCAGTGAGCGGTGATACGGTGCCCGCCATGAACGCGCGCGCGATTTCGTGGTTTTGCCTGGGTTGTCTCGTCGCGGGGTGCGGTGGGTCGGGTCACTCTGCCGAGTCTGCGCCGACCGACAGCACACCGGCGAGCGCGAGCCCGGTGGGCCCGTCGACCGCCGACGCGGGCACGACGGCGCCCGCATCGACGAACGCGCCGAGCCCGTCGACCGACACCGGTGGTTCCGCCGCTACGGATGACTCGTCCGCGGACACCGAGAAATCGAAGAAGAGGCGCGATATTTCGTATCGAATGACGCCGGAAGGTCTCGTCATCGACGTCGAGGGCGTCGAGCTCGAGCCGAAAGCGGAGCCGATCAAGATTCACGGCGCGTGGACGGTCAAGATCACGGTTCACGCACGAACGACGGATGACAAGCCGCACCAGCTCCTCGCTTCCGCGGAAGGCCCCTTGATGATCGCGACCGAGGTCGACCGCGGCGGCAAGAAAGATCGCGCCGGCGACGAACGCAAAGACGAATCCGAAAAGACCCTATCGAGCGATCCGGTGGACTTCGAACGGAAGCTCAAAGTGTCGATCACCAAGGGCCAATCCCTTTCGGTGTTCGTCGGATTGTGGGGGCTCGGTCACGACGAAAAAGACCGACGGCCGGTGAAAAAGCTCTTCTCGATCAAGATGGTCGCCGGCGAAAAAACCGCGATCCCGGTCGTCAGCCCGCCCGAGTGAGCTCCTGCAAGAGCGCCTGCGCCTCGGCGTGATTCGGATTTTCGCTGACCGCCTTGGACGCCATCAACCGGGCGCGGCGAACGTCGCCCTGCGTCTCGGCGATGCGGGCCAAGTGGTAATACGCGACGGCCTTTGCCTCGGCGCTCGCCCCTTCGTTCGAGCCGGCGACTTTCGGTCGCATCATGGTGACCGAGCGAAAGGCTTTGGCCGCGGCCGCCGGATCGTCGACGTCGAGCGCGAGATAGCCGAGCTGCATCGCGAGCTCGCCGTTCTTGGAGTCGAGATCGAAGGCCTTCGACAGGGACTCGAGCGCCGCCGAGAGATCCCCTTCTTCCAGCTCGATCGTCGAGAGCTCGCGGTACACGAGGGACAGGTCGCGCGAGCGCCGGCCGCGGTGCGCGGTGATCACCGCGCGGAGCGCCTCCTTGGCGCGATCGACCCTCCCGAGCACCGTCTCGGCGCGCGCGAGAAGCACCGCGCGCTCGGTATTCTCCGGCGATAGCCGCCGCGCCTCTTCGAGCACCTCGAGCGCTTCGTTCGGATCGCCATCGCGTCCGAGCAAGAGCTCCGCGCCGCGAAGTAGTCCGGTCACACGTGCGGCCACGTCGGTCGCCGAACGCGCCTCTCGGAGGACGAGTTGCGCGAGCTCTCGACGCGCGCCGGTGGCTTCGTAGAGTTGCCGGAGCCGCTCCGATAGCGCGGTATCGGTGGGAACCGCCTCGAGCGCGCGCTCGAGTCCGCCGCGCGCATCGGCGAGGTGACCGCTCTGTTCGCAAGCGTCCGCGAGGTTCATCGCGGCCGCGACGAGGAACTCCTTTTCCTCGAGCGGAATGAGCCGGCGATACGTGGCCGCCGCTTCGTCCCAGCGCGCCTCGACGGCGGCGAGCGTCGCGAACCGTCGCATCGCGTCGCGGTGCTTGGGCTGCAGTTTTACGAGTCGTCCGAGCTGCTCGCGCGCGCGGGTCGTCTCGCCCACCTCTTCGAGGAGGTCGACCAGACGGAGCGTGTGCTCGGCGCGACGTTCGCCGTCGGTTCGCTCGATCGCCCCTTCGAGCGCGAAGGTGAGCTCGACGATCCGGCTGCCGTCGGCGGCATGTGCCGCCTCCATGTCCGCGAGCGCCGCGTCGTTTTTTCCGACCTCGACGAGCAAGCGCGCGCGCTCGACGTAGTAGTCGGGCTCGCCGCCGGTGCGCTCGAGCGCGGTACCGAGCGCGGCGATCGCGCTCTCCAGGTCACCGCCGCGTTCGTAGGCTTCCATCGCGCGAACGAGCAACGTCGGGTCCGACGTGTCGGCCTCGGCCGCTCGCGAGAGCACCGCGGCGGCTTCGAGCCAATCGCCGCGGTGCAGACACTTCGCCAGGAGCTGTTCGCGGAGCGCCGAGTCGCTCGGATCGACGGCGCACGCGACGCGGAGGGCGCGCTCGACGCCGAGCGCGTCTCCCTGCTTGGATCGAAGATCGACGAGACGGCGCGCGAGCGGCCCGACGAGAGACGGTTCTTCGACCGGGAGCAATCGTTCGATGGCGTCGGCCACGTCCGCGCTGCCGCTCGTGGTGTCCTCGAGTCGAACGAGCGCGCGAAGCGCCTGGCGGCTCGACGGGTTCCACCCGAGGATGCTGCTGTACACCTCGAGCGCCCGTTCCCCGTTTCCCTTGCGCTCGAGCAACCCGCCGAGCTTCAGCGCGGCTGCCTCGACGCCGAGCGCGTCTGCGCTGGCCTTGGCGTCGTCGAGCTCGGCGGTGACGATGGCGAGCAGTTCGTCGATCCGGTCCTGCCGATCCAGTAACAAAAACAGCAGATCGGCCGCGCCGTCGTTCGCCGGATCGTCGGAGACCACCTCTTTCAACAAAGTGATGGCCGCCTCGGTCTGTGAGGCGTCGGCGAGCATCAGCGTCGCTTCTTCGAGCCGGAGGCGGCTTCGATCGGGGGGAGAATCGACCAGCGCTGCGGTCGTTTTCACGAGCGTGAGCAAGCGAGCGTCGTCTCCGGAGCGGCGATAGAGCTCGAGGAGCGGCTCCCACGCCTTTCTCTCGGAGGGATCGCGATCGAGGATCGCGCGGTAGAGTCGCGCGGCGAGTTCGAGCTCCGCCGGGTCGCCCAGCAGAAGTCCGGCGACGTCGAGCGCGAGCGCGCGCGCGCCGTCCGAATCGTCCACGGCGAGAGCGTCGAGGAGGAGATCGCCGGACGCGACCGCCGCACCTCGCGCGAACAAGAGCCGGGCGAGCCCCGTCTCTATTTCCGCCTTGTCGTGCGGGAGGTACGTCGCGGCGGAATGGGCGAGGGCACCGCGAAGGAGCGAGACGCGGACGTCGTCTTCGCCGAGCCGGAGCGCGATCTCGTTCGCTCGCCGGACGGCTTCGATGTCGACGGGGCCGAGAGCCGCGCGAAGCGCCGTCACTTCGAGCAACGCACGCTCTTTGCCCGACGTATGCGCGATACGTTCGAGCAGCTTCAGGATGAACGGGTCGTCGGAAGCCGTCGCGCTCACGCTGCGGAGCAGATCCCAGGCGCGTTCCGGATCGCCACCGAGCTCGAGAGCCCGCTCCACGAGCGAAACGCCTTCCTGCCGTCGCGCAACGTTCGCGAGTCGCGCCTCGGCAAGGCGGAAGATCGGCTCCACGTCGGCGGTGTCGCCGTCGCGCAGTAGCGCGTCGACGCGTCGTTCGAGGGCGCGCGCTTCGAGCTCGGGATCTTCGAGCCATTCGTACACGTGCGTGAGCGCTTCCCAGGCCGCGGCGCCGCTCTCCGTGATGCTCTCGAGCTCGAGCTGAACCCGTCCCGCCTCGTCCCGGACGCGTTTTCGGAGCGGCGAGCCCGCGTCGCTCGGCGCTTCATGGAGCATCACGAGGTCCGACAAGGCACGCGCCGCCGTCGCCGGATCGGTCGCGGTCGCGAGGCGGCTCTCGACGGCTCGAGACAAGAGATCGCGACGGCCTTTCCGTTCGAGCGCCCGCTCGAACGGCAACGTCTCCCGCGGATCGTCGAGCGCCGATTCGAACGCCGACTCGACGAGCTCCGCCGCTCGCTCGGATTCGCCCTGGCGCGCGGCGATTTCGCTCAAATCCAGATAGATTCCCGAGCGGGCGTGCGCTTCGTCGTACGGGACGCCGGGCCGCCTCACGATCAAGAGCAGGGCGCGATACGTGCGTTCGGCGCGCTCGAGCTGTCCCTCCTCGAGCGATAGTCGCCCGAGCTCGTGCAGGAGGTCGGGGTGGGCTGGATTGATCTTCGCGCCGAAGTCGAGCTCACTGAGCGCTTCGGCGCGCAGACCCGCCGCGAGCGCCACGCGCGCAAGCTGCAGATGGATGGTCGCGCGCTCCTTGGGCCGTCGAGGTCCATAGCGGGCGATCTGCGCTCGGAGCGCGTCGGCGGCTTCGTCGAGCCGACCTGCGCCGGAAAACGCGGCGCTCAGCGAGAGACGGAGCTCGGGATCGTCGGGATCGAGTTCCACGGCGCGTTCGAGGAGCGGGATCGCATCTGCCGGCGAGCCGCGCTCGACGGAATGCAAGCTCGCCGCTTCCTTCAACAGGGCGAGCGTCGTGCGTAAGTCGGGGGCGCGTCCGGCTTCGTCGACGAGGAGCCGTGAGAGTGCGGCCCACTCGAGGTGCTCGCGGTACAGCTTGGCGAGCCGAGTGCGCGCGGAACCCGCGTTGGCGGCGTGGACGGTGGCGAATTCCAGCCGATCGCGCGCTCTCTCCCACTCGCCGACCGCGAGGTACGCCTCTGCGAGTCGGAGCGCGCGGACCGCGAGCGTTTCGCGGCTCGATCGCGCGCAGAGCCACTCGAGCGCCGCGGCGGCGTCCGCCCAATCGCGCCGCTCGGAATACAGCCGGGCGAGTGCCTCGAGCGACGCCTGTCCGTCGAACGCCGCGCCGCCTCGAAACAGATGGATCGCGCGCGGAAGATCGCCGAGCCGCGTTTCGGCGATTTCACCCGCGCGGGTGAACAGCGCTGCCGCGCCCTCGGCGTCTCCGGCGTCCGCGCGCAACATCGCCTGGCGTTCCCATAGGTCCACGAGATCCGCGTTACGCCCGGACTCGTCGAGCAGCCGCGCGAAGCGGGCGATGGAGGCGCTCGCCACCTCGTCCGAGCCGTTTTCGGCGAAGAGCTCCTTGAGGATCGCGATGGCGCGCCCGGCGTCTTCGAGGCGATCACAGACGGTGAACGCGGCGTCGCGACGGAGCTTTCGCCGGAACGTGTCGTCGAACGGCAACGCCGCGCCGCGAAGCTCGATGTCCACCGCGCGCGCCGCGTCGCCTTCCTCGAGGTAGTACCGGACCAGATCGTCGATCGCCGTTCGTGCCGCGTTGTCGACGTCGATTCGGGCCTCTCCCGCCGCTCCTTCGAACGCGGCGGCCGCGAACTCGAAGAGCGCCGAGGCGACGCGGGCTTTGACGGCCCGATCGGCGACGTTCTCCGCCGAGGTCGTCGCGCTCCGGAAGTCGCCGGACGCGACGTACGCCTGGAGCGCACGGTCGGCGTCCTTCGTCCGATCGCGGTGCAAATCGCCCAGGGTCCGGCGCAACGCTCCGGCGCGGTCCGGATCCGTCGTTCGATCGGCTTCGGCCTCCACCAGCTCGGCTAGTTCGACGAAGCGCGACTCGCCCTCGAGCAGGGTAGAGAGCGCCTCGAACGTTTCGCCGTCGGGTCCGAACTCGGTCGCGATGGCACGCCACGCTTCGACGGCGCGCGTCGGCTCCGCCAGCTCTCGCGCGTAGAGGCGAGCGACGCGGACGCGATCGGCGCGCGACGCTTCGAGGGGGACGAGCGGTGCGCGCGCGGTGAGCACATCCGCGAGCTCACGGTGACGCGCGGTGCGTTCGAACACCGCGGCGAGTCCGTCGAGGGCGGCGACGTCGCCGGGGTCGTCGGCGAGGCGCATGCGCCAAGCGCGCACCGCGCGGTCGGCGTCGCAGAGAGTCTCGAAGGCGATGAACGCGAGGGCGCCGAGCGTCTCGCGTCGCTTTGCGGGGTCGCGTTCGGCGTACGCGACGCGTTCGAGTACGTGACATCGCTCTGCGGGGCGGTCGAGTCGCACCAGGAGCGGCTCGAGGACCGCGGCGATCGCGAGCGAGCTCGGGCCGTCCGATTCCGCGAGCTCGAACGCACGGCCGTAGAGCACGGCGGCGCCCTCGACTTCCCCGATCGACTCGAGGAGCGAGGCCGCCTCGCGGAAGAGCTCGATCTGAAGATCGACGTCGTCGCTGTCGCTCGCGACCTCGACGAGGAGCTCGGCGCGACGGCCTTCGGCGCCCATCTGTCCGGCGAGCTCGGCGAGCCGCGCGCGATGGTTCGCGTCCTTCGGTTCGAGCCTCACCAGCGACGCGAGGTGGTCGAATCCCCGCGTTCGATCGCCCAGGGTTTCTACGTACAAGTGTACGAGCTCGCCCGTGAGTCGTGCTTTGTCGTCGCGCGTTTCGGCATCGTCGAGCGCCGCCTCGATTGCCCGCGACGAGCCCAGGGCGTCCTTCGTCGCTTCGTACCGGGCGCGCAGCACGACGATCGCTTCGGCGCGGACATTTCTCGGCCGTTTTCGCCGCGCCTTTCCAGATTTCGAACGAAACTGGCCGGCGGTCGCGGCGACCAAGGATTCGAGCAAGACGTAGACGTCGCGCTCCTCCGGAGCGCCCTTCCGCACTTGCTCGAGGAGCTCGAACGCCGAGATCGGCTCGGCGAGCTCGAGTTGGATCTTCGCGAGCCGGAGACGTAGCTTGACGAGCTCGGCGCCGGCCGACGTCATCGCTCGCTTCTCGAGGAGCGCGAGCAGCTCGCGCAGCTTGCCGGTGCGTTCGTACAAACGCTCGAGCATCGCCTCGAAGCGCGCTTCTGGACGGAGACCCTGGAGGAGCTCGAGATAGCGGATCGCGCGTTGAGAGTCGTTCGCGAGATCTTTCGCCGCGAGTGCCGCTTCGTCGTAGAGCTCGATGCGTTCGGCGTCGTCGAGGGCGCTCGCGATCGCGCGATCATAGAGCGCGAAGAGCTGCTCCCAACGACCCTCGGCGTTGTAGTGGAGCTTGATGCGCTCGAGCGCCCACCGCGCGCGGGGTGCGAGCTCGAGCACCCGCTCGAGCAAGACCAACACCGCGTCGGCGTCGTCGAACCACTCTTCGTGAAACTCGACGAAGCGGTGCCCGATCGCTTCACCGACCTCGGCCGAGACCGGGCCGAAGAGCGCACGGCGGTACGCTGCGGCGAGCGGGGCAGGGTCGGCCGTTCGCCGCGCGAGCCGCTCCGCGACCTCCCAGAGTCGCGGGTCTCGTCCGATGTCCTCCGCGGCGACGAGCGCGAGCGTCGCGCCGGCGGCATCGTCGGGTTCGAGCTCGACGAGTCGCAGGTACCACTCGGCGCGAGCGTCGCCGAGCGCGGCGTCGCCTTGAGTCGCTTCGACGAGCATGCGCAAGAGCGGCTCTGCGTCACGCCCGTCGGCGGCGGCTGCGGCGCCGCCGAACACCTCCGCCGCTCGCGACACGTGGCGCCCGCGGCGGAGCGCTTCTCGCGCGACGGCCAGCGCGCCCGGATGATCCGGCGTTCGCTCGAGCAACGCCGACAAGATCGGAAGCGCCTCGTCGGTTCGCTCGAGTCGCTCGACGAGGAGCGACGCGATACGGAGATCGACGTCGAGCGCCGCCCCTTCGGGCGCCCGATCGCGCGCCGAACCGAGCGCGCGAAGGAGCCGTTCCGCGTCGCCTTGATCGAGCTCGAGACGACAGAGCGCTTCTCTCGCGCCGCGGTGACCGGGATCGGCCTCGAGGAGCTCGGCGTAGAGGCCGATGGCAGCGTCGACGTTTCCGAACCGCGTCTCTTCGGCGATGGCCCAAGCTTCGAGGGCTTCGACGCGTCCCGCATCGTGCGTCGCTCGCCACGCGAAGAGCCAGCGCTGATCGGCGACCTTGTCCCCGTCGGCCGTGGTTTCTTCGAGGAATTTCGCGAATTCCGCGACGTCGCGCGGATTGCCGAAGCTCTCGACGAGCCCGCGAAAGATCGACGGCGCTTCGCCGCGGCGCGTGCTCGATTTGCCGAGCGCGCGGGCCTTCGAGGCGAGAAGCTCGCGGGCGCGGCGGCTCGTCTCGTGGGTTTGCCGGCCTTCTGCCTCGTCGATCATGGCCACGAACGCGTCGATCTCGCCGCTCGCGATGGCCGACGCCTCGAGCGACAGCGCCAGATCGATCGCCTCGTTCGACGGCTCGGGCCGCAGGAGGATCGAGAACACCGCGGGCACCTTCGACCAGGCTCCCTCCGCCGCGTACGCCTCGACCAGATACCGGGCGGCTTCGCGATCTTCCGGTCGTGCGTCGAGGATGCGTTCGTAGAGTCGTCGGGCGCGCTCGGGTTCGCCTTCGGGGCCCGTGCAGCTCCGCGCTCCCTGTCGCCATGCTTCGAGCGCTCCTGCCGTGTCGGCGAGGTGGCCGGCGCGCACGTCGCCGAGCTTCTCGAAGCTCCGCGCGCGCTCTCCGACGTCTTCCGACCGCGCGATTGAAAGCTCGAGCACGCGCACCAGCGTTTCCACGTTGGGCTGAGCCTCCGCGAGCTCGACGAGCTCCGAGAGTCCGGCCGGTCCGAGCTCGTTCCGGTCGACGAGCTCGAGGTAGAGCGCGAGCGCGCGCGGGGCGTCGCCGGACTTGGCGAGCTCGCGAGCGAGCCGCTCCGCGGTCGAGGCGCGGCGCTCGCCCTCGGTCCAGTCGAGGGCCCGCTCGAGCTCCGCGGCGAGGCGCGCGGTCTCTCCGAGCGACGCGTATGCCTCGACGAGCGCGTCGTGGCCGCCGATGTCCGTCGGATTTTCGGCGACCAGTCGTTCGAGGGTCTCCGCGCTCGCGCGCGCGTCCCCGAGATCGCGCTGGATCCGCGCGATCGAATGCAGGAGCTCGAGACGCCGCGATTTCGTGACGTGTTGCTCGAGAGCCGCTCGGTAGAGCGCGATCCGTTCTCCGGGGTTTCCCTGCTCGGCGAGGAGCTCGTCGATCCGAAAAATGAGATCCGGCGAGCCCGGCTCGAGCGAAAGGAGGCGACGATAGACGTCGATCGCACGGCCGACTTCACCGGTGCCGACCAGCGCTTCGGCCGCGTCACGGGCGAGCTCGACCAGCGACTCGTCGTCGATCGAAACGTCGGCGATGGCCAAGGTGAGGAGCTCGCCGCGCCGCGCGGGGTCCGCCGCGCGCTCCGCGGCGTCGCGGAAGCGGCCGAGCCACACGCTGACATCGCCGCGCCGAAATCGCGCGGATTGCTGCAGCGCTCGCCCTGATAGCTCGAGCGCGCGTCTCGGGTCGGCGAGCTGGGCCTCGGCGAGGCGAAACCCCTCGTCGAGCGCGGCGAGACGGCGCGCCGGATCGGTGAGCACTTCCGCGCGCGCCGCGAGCAACCGGACGACTCCGGCGTGGTTGCCCTCGGCGCGATAGATCGGCTCGAGAATTCCCGCCGCGTCGATGCGGTGCTCGCCTTCCGCGAGCAGTCGGTCGAGGAGCTTTCGCGCCGTCGCCTCGCGCGGGTCGACTGCGAGCGCCGCGTCCAGCGCGTCGAGGGCCCGCGGAACGTCGCCGAGCTCCGTGATGAGGATCCGGCCGAGCTTCGCGAGCGACGGAGCGCGCTCGTTCTCGGGGGTCAGCGACAGATCTTGCTCGATCACCCACGCGAGCTCCGAGAAATTGCGCTCGGCTTCGTAGAGCGGGGCGAGGAGCGCGTGGACGTCGCGCGTCGGGCCGTAGTCGCGCAGGAAGGCGCGGTACGCGGCGATCGCGCCGGCTCGATCGGCGCGGGCCGCGCGGAGCTCGGTCGCACGGAACGCGAACTCGCGCGCCTGCGCCGTGGTCTTCGCGCGGGCCGCGCGGAGCGATAGCACGTCGATCGTCCCGGCGTCGTCGGCGGTCTCGGAATACAACACCTCGAGACGACCGAGCGCATCGTCGCCGCGCGGCGAGCTCACGAGGGCGCGCCACGCGACGATGGCGAGTCGAGTGTCGGCGAGTGGACCGTCGGCGAGCTCCGCGAGTCGCTTCGCCGCCGCGACACGCGTCGGGAAGTCCTCCTCGCGGTGGATCAGGACCTCGAGCGCGCGCGCGAAGAGCCGCGGCTCGGTCGCGTCGTCGGAATATTCGAGGATGCGCTTCGCGGCGAGGAGCTGAACCGTTTCGTCCGACGTGTCGTCGAGCAGGGGCGAAAGGGCGGCTCGCGCGCGTCGCGCGTCGCCTTCCGCGGCGTACAGCCCGGCAATTTCGAGCCCGACTCGCGCGCGGGCCGCGGCGTCTTTGACCTGGGTCGACGCTCGCGAGAGCAACTTCGCAGCCTCGAGCTCGCGATGAAACCGCCGGCTCACCTCGAGGTAACGCGCGCGCAGATCGTCGTCGGTCGGGTCGCGAGCGACCAGGGGTTCGAGCAATTCGAGCGCGCCGGCCGGATCGCCGAGCACGTCTTGCCGCAAAATCGCGAGGCGTCGATGGACCTCGGCGAGCCGCGGGGGGCGAGCCAGCTTGAGCTCGAGGGCGAGCGTGCTCGCTTCGTCTTCGTGGCGCCCGAGCCGTCGGTAGGCGTCCGAGAGGAGCGGCGCGATTCGCGCCGCGACCGGTCGGTGATCGGCGAGGGCCTCGGCGGCTTGCAGCGCCGCGAGCCCGATCGGGTCGCGCGCGAGCAACGCCTCGACGTGGGGAGCCGCGCGCGCCGGATCGCGGAGCTCGCCGCGATAGATGGCGATCAGCTGGAGCCGGATCGCGTCCTCGTCGTCGACGGACGCGCTCGCGAGGACGGATTGCTCGAGCAGCTCCGCGAGATCCTTGAAACGCCGACTCGCGCCGTAGAGTCGTTCCAAAGTCGCACGCGCCGCCGTGTCGGACGGCGAGAGGCGCAAGATTTCCCGGTACAGCTTCGCGTTGTCGTCGGCCGAACCGCCGTAGGCGTCGTAGAGATCCGCGGCGGCGCGCAAGAAACGAAGCTTGTCGTCGGGCCCCGGAACCGACGCCGCTTGCTCGGCGTAGAGCTTCGCGAGCTTGACGCCTTGCTGCGCGCTCGCGAGCATCGTCTCGAGTCGATCGAAGGCGGTCGGATCGTCGGGCGCGAGGTGGCGCGCGCGCTCGGCGTAGCCGATCGCGGCCTCGACGTCGCCGAGCACTTCGGCAAAGAACGTGGAAGCGTGCAGCAGAAACTCCGCTTGCCGGCGCTTCGAGAGCAGCTTGAGGCGATTGTCGCGCGCGATGCGTTCGTACGCGAAGCTCAGGTTCGCCGAGCGCTCTTGCGTGAGCGCGGCCTCGTGAAGTCGTGCAAAGAGCTCTTCGGTAGGTTCGGCGGCGGCGAGCGCCGTCACGAGCGCGTCGAGGATCTTGGCCTCGTCTTCGAGGGGTGCAGCGAGCAACGCCGCCACGGATTCGGCCCGCGTCGTCGCTCGCGAAATCGCGCGCGCGCCGGCTCGATCGTTCTTCGGAGTGTCCGCCATGTCTGCTTCGGAGAATCGAGTCGACGCGCCGCCCCTTTGCGGTCGCTTTCTGGAGAGTAACGACGGTGGCTACCGGTAGGGCGTCGAAAACACGTGACCGCCGCGCGATACACACTAGGCGGATGAACAGCGCTTCCGTATGCCTGGGAGCTCCGCCCCCCCTACGCGGAGCGCTTGGCTGGGAGCCTTCCTGTCACATCAAGGATTCGGCTTGTCCTTGCCGAAAATGAAGTCGCCGCCCACACCGAGCACGATCATGCCGTGCGTGCGCTCGTCGCCGGCTGGGATTTTCCCGGAAGGAAAATTCGCAGGGCAATGGCTGGTGTTCAGGTTCGTGAAGCGCCCGAGCGTCACCTCCGCGAACGGGGTCACGTGGAGAAAGCCGAACGCCGGGAAGACGCCGCCCCCGCCGAATCGAAGCGCGCCACCCCCCGCGGTCACGTCGCACTTTTCGCCACCCGTCGCGACGTCGTGGGACAAGCCGAAACCGTTATAGAGGAGCTCGAACTCGCCGAAGCCGCCGAACTTTCCGGGGCCGGAGCCGATCATGATGCCCGCGCCGATCTCTCCGGCGGTCGTGCCGGACGGTTTGCCCTCCAAACCTGCAACTCGGTAGCCATCGCCGGACCCGAGCGTCTGCCCCGCGAGATAGATGAGCGGTGTGAAGTATCTTCCGATGCGCACGCCGCCGTGGAGCTCGAGGGTCGCGCCCGCTCCGAACGCTTTCGAGGTATCGAGGTCGGTGCCGTTCGTGCCGACGGGAGCATCGACGTGGAGGAGCGTTCCGGTGGGAATCGCGGCGCCGATGCGGACGCCGACCATGAACCCGACCGGCGTTCCTTCGCTCGACGTCGCCGGTGGGGCGGCAGCGGCCGCTGCTGGCTCCGACGCGGTCGTCGTGGTGCCGGTCGTGCCGATCGTCGAGACGGAACCGGCGGGTGCGGCGGTGAGCTCGAGCGTGACGTCTTTTTGTTGCCCCTCGCCGATGGTCGTGTCGCCTTCGGCGGGCAAGAAACCGTTCGCGTCGAGCTCCACGTGATGGCTTCCCGGATCGGTCGGACGCGCGATGCCGAGCACGGCTGCCGACTCGGGCGCGCCGTCGATCTTCAAGGTCGCGTCCGACGGCGCCGACGGATGGACGACGATGCGGAGCTTTGGCACGCGAGGTTCCAGGACGGCGAGCTCTTTTCGGCCGTCGTCGACCGCTTGCACCCACGCGGGCGGCGCGGAGTCCGGAAGCGTGACGTGGTCGAGCGACCGATACGTCTCCGACGCTTCGACGAGATGGCCGAGCTTCGCTTCCGAGCGCGCGATATAGAGCAAGTGAACCGGCGCGTCGTAGAGGGCTTGCGCGCGCTTGAAACGATCGAGCGCGTCGGCGTATTTGCCGGCGCGATAGAGCGAGATCCCCTCGGTCGCGACTTGTCGCGCGGTCGCCTTGTCCGACGCGGACTGCGCGGGGGCGGCGAACGGCGCACACACGGCCGAGATGCAGACGCAGAGGCTCGCGATCCGCTTCATGGCCCGGAGATCCGACGCTCCACGTTTCGGCCTCCGTCCGGCCTCGAGCGAGCGGGCAGGGTGATTCGCCACGACCACTCTAGTAGCCGAGAAGGTCGGCGGGCCGCGAGGTTTTTGCCGCTTTTAGCGACGGGCGCGGGCGCGCGTGCGACGGGTTCGGCTCGGCCGCGCGCGCGGAATTCGTCGCGGGAACGTCGCTGGGCGCCGCCGCAGCCGGCGCTTCGACGGACGTCACCGGCGTGACGTCGGGTGACGTGGCCACCGGAGGCGTCACGCCCGCGGCGACGTGGGGCGGCGAGGGGGTGCCGGCGGGCGTTGCCTCTGCCGACACGCGTGTTCGGCCGCGCGTCGCCGCGAACACGACGATCGCGACGCCGACGATCCCGATCGCGAGCAACATGATGAGCGCACGCGGTGATCGCCTGGGCTTGGCCGCGGTGAGCTGCGTCGTCGTGAACGGTGCCGCGGTGCCCACGCCGGGCGTGACGGCGGCGACGGAGGGCGCGGCGCCGAGCGCGGGTCCGCTGCCGGGTGCGGCCCAGTGCGGCTCGACGCCGGCGAGGGCAGCGAGCGAGTCGGCGAGCTCGCGCGCGGTCTGGAAGCGATCGCCGGGCTCGCGCGCGAGAGCGCGCTTCACCCAGGCGTCGAAGCCGTTCGGCAGATCGGCGACGAGCGTCGACGGGACCGGCGGCGCGGACGTGCAAATGTTCACCAGAAGGTCGCCCACGGCTTCGCCCCGGAACGGGAGCGAACCGACGAGGCAACGGTACGTGATCACGCCGAGTGACCACAGATCCGTCCGCCGATCGATCGAACGAAGGCCGCGCGCTTGCTCGGGGCTCATGTATTGGGGCGTGCCGAGGACGGCTCCCGTGCGCGTGCTCGACGAACCCTCCGGCGACACCTCGATGAACTTGGCGATCCCGAAGTCGAGGACCTTGGCGATGTCGGTCCGGTCGTCTTCGTCGCGCACCAGAAAGACATTCTCCGGCTTCAAGTCGCGATGCACGATGCCGTGGTCGTGGGCGCGAGCGAGGGCGCGGCTCACGTGCAGGACGAAGCGCGTCGTGTCCGCGAGCGAGAGCCGCCCCTCGCGCTCGAGCCGGCTGTCGAGCGACTCGCCGCTCAGAAACTCCATGACGATGTACGGACTTCCGTCGTCGCCGGCGCTCTGGTCGTAAACCTTCACGACGTGCTTGCTGTCGAGCCGCGCCGCGGCGCGGGCCTCGTTCACGAAACGCTGCCGGATGTCGTCGTTTCCGGCGTGCTCGGCGTCGATGAACTTCACCGCGACGCGAGTGCCGAGGGTCGCGTGAATGCCCTCCCACACCGAGCCCATCCCGCCCCTGCCGAGCAGGCGTGTCAGCCGGTACTTGCCCGCGACGAGAGCGGCGGGCGGCTCGGGAAGGGCCATGGCTCGATCCAGTATCTCACGGTCCGAGGAGCGCGACGATCTTGGTCACCGCCGCGCCAATCGACGAGGCCATCTGTCCGCTCGTGTCCCCGTGAACCACGTACACGATCTTCATGCTCGGCATCGCGACGATGAAGACCGTCTCACGTACTTTCGCGGCCTTGATGGCGCCGGTCGGATCGCTCGGCGCGTCGATCATCGTCGACACGTTCAGGTCGTAGGCCTCGATCCAGGCGTCGAGGTCGGTCTTGGTAGCCGGCCCGCGGGAGTTGTTCTCGCTCAGGATCTCGAGGACCTTGCCGCCGGCGTCGAGCACCTTCTTCCCCTGCGCGGCCAAATCCCGGGCCGCGTTGCGACAGCCGGGTCAGAAGAACGCAGAGACGTGGATGAGCGCGTAGCGCGCGCCCGTTTCTCGTAAATTCTGGAGCGAGTACGACGTGAGGAACGGCTTCTGATCCGAGAGCACGAGGCCCTCGTCGTTCACGTAACCTTGGAGCGGAAGATCGATGAGCACCGCACCGACGACGTTCCCGTACGGTCCCGCGGGATACGGCCCGAACCCCGCGTCCATCCCGGCGTCGGCGCGCGCGTCCGTGCCGCCATTGCCGCTGTCGCGCGCGGTCCCCGCCTCCATCGTCGGGCCATTGCCGCTATCGTGCGCGCTGCCGGCTTCGACGTGGACGGCGTGACCGCTATCGACGGCGCTTCCGGCTTCGAACACCGCGACCGCCGATCCGTCGCGGCCCGCATCGGCGCTCCGCGTGGACGGTGAGCCCGAGCCGCTGCAGGCGACGCATTGCCCGACGAGCAGGAGGGAGATCAGAAACCGCATGCGAGCTCTCCCATACTAGCGCACACTCGAACGCCGACCGCCATGGCTGCACCGCGCGAATTTCGACTTTTCCCGCACGCGTCGTTTCGGACACCCGCGCGCGCCCTCTCGCTTTCCCTCGGGGCGTGGGCAACCCTCGCGGGGTGCTCGGCGCCGATGTCCGCATCCCCCGCGGCCGCGTGCCCGGCTGCGCCCCCCGTCGTTCGGCCGGAAGCGCCGGTGGCTCGCGCGAACGCGCCGCAGATCGTCGTCGGCGTGCCGCTTCCCGGCAAGACGTCGTGCGCCGACGAAGGCGTGGAGACCGAACCGGACCCGAAGTCCATCGAGGCCATCGAACCCGACCGCGCCGTTCCGCCCTTCGCGGTCACGACGATCGATTGCCGTCGCGTGGACTCGCGCGACCTGGTCGGCAAAACGCCGTTCGTGCTCGTGTTCTTCGCGTCGTGGTGCCACGTCTGCGAAAGGAAAATGCCGCTCATCCACGCGGCCGCCGCAGCGCTCGGAAGTGAAGTCCCGTTCATCGGCGTTTCGGTCGACGAGAACGAAACGTGGGGCAACGTCTCGGGCTTCGTCTCACGGCACGGATTGTCTTTTCCGCTCGTCCGAGGCGCGCGTTTCAAAGATTTCGCCCTCGCCTATAACCCCGTGGGCGGGGTTCCGGTCGTCGTCGTGGTGGGCAAAGACGGCGTCCTCGTCGACATGCAGGTCGGGTACACGCCGTTCGACTACAATCGACTCGTCGGCGCCGTCCGGATTGCGAAGGAGCCCGAGTCTCATGACCCATCGATGCCCGAGCGCGTCTCGCAAAATCCCACGCGCGTCTTGCCTTGAGGTTTTTGTTGGTGCGGTTTTGTTGGCGACCGGCTGCGGAAGCACTGGCGGCGGTGGCAAACCCTCCGGCACGACCACGCCGGTGCACGTCGGAGCGGCCGATTCGGGACGGCCCGCGTCGACCGGCGACGCTGCTCCGCCGGCACAGGTCTGCAATGGGCCCGGATATTCGAGCTCCAGCGAGGCGACGATCGCGTTCTCACACTTGTCGGCGACCGTGGTCGACACCACCGGCGCTCCCGTCCCGAGCGTGACGGCGCAAACCTGCGGCGTGAACCTCTGCCTCAACGGCACGACCAACGCGAACGGGTTCGTCGATTTCGACCAGGCCGCGATGCTCGACCAGCCCGCGTTCAAGTACGGCGACGCCCGCGGCTACGCGCGGTTCGCGTATCCGCTGCGCGACCCGCCCATCAAGGTCGACCTCGGGTCGCAGATCACCGTCGCGTTCGACGCGCCATCCGCCGGCGTGCCGCTCGATGCGGGCACGGACGCGACGTCGAACGGCGTGACGCTGTCTCTCGCCGCGAACATGAACCCCGTGGCTCCGGATCCGTTCGACTTCGACACGACGGACCTCCAACATTTCCGAGCCGCCGTTGTCCCACCCGAGCATACACCGGCGGCCGTCGATCCGTCGTTGGGCCTCGAGATCGTCGTCGCGCTCACTCCGGAGGGCACCGAGCTTTGCCCCGCGGCGAAGATGCGCGTCGCGAACACGCCGGGCTGGCCCAAGAACAGCAAGGTCGAATTTTATCTCCACGGAGTCGACGTCGCCGAAGAGTGGGCGCCGTACGGTGGTTGGGCGAAGATCAGCGACGGGACGGTCACGCCCGACGGCACCCGCGTCGAAACCGACGCGAGCGGCGGGATCCCGTCGCTCTCCGTGGTCGGCATTCGCCTCGTGAAAGACTGACGACGAGCGGCGCTCTCACCGCGCGAGGCGCGATCGAATCGGTCTACACTTCCGGCGACGCCACGACGACGAAGTCTTCCGAATCGGGGTCGAGGCGGGCGCTGAACAAGATGGGACGGCAACACACCGAGCAATCCTCGATGTATTCTTGGTCCTCCCCGCCGCCGAGATCGGGAAATGTCTCGATGAGCTCGCCGCAATGAGGGCACGCGGTGGTCGCCACGGGGTTCGAGTAGCAGCGGGTGCGCGAAGCGGCAATGACGGTTGCCGTGCCACCGCGGCGTTTTCTCGGTCCTTTTTTCCGAAAAACGTTACCCGAGCTGCGAAAGTGCCGTTGAATCGTTTGGCACGACGCGTCTTGACCGACTCGTCGACGACGGAGCGACTCCGAAGGAACGATGTCGAATCGAGAGACTCTCAGATCGGGTTCACGGCTCGGGCGCTACCAGCTGCTCCGGCCGCTCGCGCAGGGCGGCATGGCGACGGTATGGGCCGGACGCCTCGAAGGCGCGGACGGCGCTCAACGCCTCGTCGCCATCAAGACGATGGACCCGATGTTGCGCGCCGACGCCGACGCGGAGCGGATGTTCCAGAAGGAAGTCGAAATAGCGTCGCGCATCCATCACCCGAACGTCGTCGAGGTGCTCGACGCGGGCGAACAGGACGGCGTCCTCTACCTGGTCATGGAGTGGATCTTCGGCGAACCGCTGAGCACGGTCGTCACCCATGCCGCGAAGCAGGGAGGGATCCCCCTCGGCGTCGCCGTGAAGATCGGCGCTCAGATCGGCGCCGGCTTGCACGCAGCACACGAGCTCACGGACGAAAACGGAGAGCCGGTCGGGCTCGTCCATCGCGACGTCTCGCCGCACAACATCCTCGTCGGGTTCGGCGGGCTCGTGAAGCTGGTCGACTTCGGGATCGCCAAGGTGAACAGCCGCGCGTCGTTCGAGACGCTGAACGGCACGCTCAAGGGCAAGGTCGCGTACATGGCGCCGGAACAGATCCGGCTCGCGAGGCTCGACCGAAAGACGGACCTCTTCGCCGCGGGGATCGTCGTGTATCTCCTCACGACCGGACGGCACCCGTTCAAGCAGGCCGACCAGCACGAAACGGCGCTGGCGATCTGCTCCGACGAGCCGGCGGCCGCGCCGTCGTCGTTTCTCCCGAATTACCCGAAGAAGCTCGAGCGGGTCGTCCTGCGCGCGCTGGCGAAATCTCCGGGCGAACGCTACGACACCGCGCGAGAGTTCGGCGAAGAGCTCGCGAAGGCGCTTCCGCCGTCGCTCGAGCGAGAGCCCCGCGCCGAGATTCAGGCGTACATGGAGCGGCTCCTCCCGACTCAGCGTGAAGAGGGATTGCGACTCGTTCGCGACGCGCTCGGCGCAGGCGCGTCGTGGGCGCTCACTCCGTGCTCGACCGGCGTCGGTATGGTCGTCAATTCCGCGAGCGGCGCGACGCTCCGCGCCGTTTCGGCGTCGCTCGCGGCGCCCATCGATCTCGACGAAGCCGAGCTCGAGATGCTCCCCGACGTGCCCTTCGGCGCCGCCGATCTCCCTCGGCTCGCATCGCTCGCGCGTCCGGTTCGAGCGAGAAGGCGAACCTCGACGCGGCTCGCGTCGACGGCCGCGCTCGGCGTCGCCATCTGCGCGATCGTCGTGTTCGCGGCGAGCCGACGGACGGAGCCGGGCCACGGTGTTCTCGCCGCTCGGCCGGTCTTGCCCCAGGATTTCCGGCAAGTCGGCTTGTCGGCCCCGCCGGCGAAGTCGGAGCCGTCCTCCGTCCACCCGGCGATCGCGACGGCGGCAGCGCCCGTTGCGCCTGCGTCGCCGATCGCTCGGGCGGCAGCGACGCGAACGGTACCTCCGGCAGACGCGCCGTCCGCAGCGGAGAAACCGGTCTCGCTCGCCGACGCCGTGTTGATGGCGAAGAGGGCCGGCAAGGTCGCCGAGCCCGTCGCTCAACCCTCGAGCGGTGCGCCGGCGAACTCCCGGATCAAGGGCGGCGCGCTCCGGAAATCCGAGTAACGGATCCAAGTGGGGCGCACGCGAAAGTACGTGATCCCTGGCCACGATTCGCGTCCCGGACCGTCCGAGAACGTCGCGAAGTAGGCCTTCTTCAAGCGGGCGAGCTCCGCGCCGGTGGGCTCGTCGGCTATCCCCTCGTATTGGACGGTCTGCTCGTCGTCCCACCCGATGACCAACGAGGCGCGGCCGTCGCGCCTGAGGTTCTTCGCTTTCCGACTGGTGCCGAGGGTGTCGAAGACGACCTCGAGTTCGTCGGTCACTGCGACGCCGACGACCGCGGACTCGGGCCGGCCGTCGCTCGACATCGTGGCGATCACGCCGAGCCGCTGCCGGCGAATGTACGCGAGCAACTCCGCGCGGGTCATCGGCGAAGTGTATGCCGAGCGCGTGAAACCGAGGAGAGGGGATTCGGCGCAGCCTGTTTTCAGGCCGGAAGCGTCACGCGGACGCGGTCCGTCGCTCGAGGAGCAGCGAGCGAATGGCGCGCTCCAGTCGATCTTCGAGCTCCGGCGTCGCGTTCGGCGACGCGAGATCGGAGGGCGCCTTGCTCGGCATCCGCGTGCTCATTTGATCGAGCCGTCGTGAAACGCGCATGCCGATCGACGCGAGATCGTGGACGAGCTCGGCGGCCCACGACCGAGGTTTTCCGTCGGCGACGCAGAGCGAGCCGAGCACTTCTCCCTGCGCGCGAATCGGAACTCCGACGTACGACGTGATGCCGTACATGCGAACCATGGCTTGCGGAACCCGGGGATCCGTTCTCGCGTCGTTGACGACGAATGCCGACTCGTTCTGGACGACGAACTGACAGAACGAATCACACCGTGAAATGGCGCGACTCATTTCGAGCTCGGGGGGAAGGCCGACCGCAGCTCGAAAGAGCTGCACCTTGCTCATCACGAACGTGACGAGAGCGACCGGGGCTTCTGCGCGCGCCGCCGCGTCGCGAACACACTCGTCGAGCACGCCGTCCGAGTCGAGCTGCACCAGGGAGCTTCTGAACTGCGCGAGCCGACGCGGATCATCGAGATCTCCCATCCTTCGAGAATATTCCCGTCCATCGCGGGTCACAAGTGCCACCGCGCGACTGATGACGTGGTTCCACTCCGGTTTGATTCCTCTCCGTTCGTTTCGATTCCACTCGATTCGTTTCGATTCGCTTCGATTCGTCTTCAGCGTTCGTGTGACACGCCGGAATGCCACACCGGCACCGGGTTGCTCAGCGGTGGGAAGCGCCCGATGGAGTCATGCGCATCTTAGAGGGCCCGAGATCGACGTCATCACTGCTCGCTTCGCCGTCGGGTCCGAAGCTCTTGAGCTCGAAAGCGCGTC
>Ga0265320_10000102_pt1 | contig 72957 bp, 56 predicted proteins | sample 4827metaG_FD_202087 | JGI IMG/M metagenome (GOLD analysis project Ga0265320, IMG submission 202087) | Rhizosphere microbial communities from Carex aquatilis grown in University of Washington, Seatle, WA, United States - 4-8-27 metaG | ecosystem: Host-associated > Plants > Roots > Rhizosphere >...
ACGCGGCCTCCATTCTGTGTGCCGAGTAAGTCCCACTAACACGTCAATGGGGTCGGGTTGCCGATATTGGGGATTTCGCCGAACGTCCATCCGTCAAATTTGGAAATGCGGGCGCCAGGAACAAATCGCGATTTCGTCAATCCCATTTTTCCACGGATTCTCCACGGATTTCGGTGCCGAAGTCTGCTTTTGTACGCCGTTCGGTGCCGAATAGAACAAAATCGCGTTTCGGAAAATCCGCAGAAATCCCGGCAAAAATGGTGGGCGCGACAGGGATTGAACCTGTGACCCCTCCCGTGTGAAGGGAGTGCTCTCCCGCTGAGCTACGCGCCCGCCCAGGCCACATGGTGGCGGAGGCGCGGTATAGGATTTGGCCCGGCAGCCCGTCAAGTTGGCCGCGATGGGCGCCCGGAGCCGCTCAGCTCCGGGCCGGGGGTTTCTCGGCATGCCGCGGGCGGCGCACGCAGATTTCGCGAAAGCCGGCGGCGATGAAGGGTGCCAGGCGCGCGCGGATCGCCTCGACGTCCGAGGAGACGCAGGCACCCGACGATAGACGGTCCACGCGCCCGGTCTCGGCGAAGGCCAGAGTCAGCGCGCCCGAAAAGAAGTGATAGCTCCAGTAAAGATCGTCGTCGCGCGCGCCCGGCATGATCCCGCGCAAGGCATCGACCAGCCGGTGGATCACCGGATCGAAATAGCGCCCCATGGTCTCGCCTCCCCATTTGGGCGTGTTGTTCACCTGCGCCACGATCGCCATGTAGTGTTTCCAGCCGCGCCCGCCCTTGTGCCAACGCTCCATGACCGGATCCAGGAAAGCCTGGACGAAGCCTTCGATCGTGGCGCCGCCGGGACCCGGATCGATCTGATAGCGGTCGATCGCCTTCAGCCGTTCTTCGTTCAGGATCGCCGCGCGCCTCAGGAATACCGCGTCGAACAGCCCCCGCATCGTGCCGAAGTAATAGTGCGCGAGCGCGACATTAACCTTCGCCTTGCGGGTGACGTCGCGCACGGTGACGCCGTCGAAGCCATGCTGCGCGAACAATTCCTCGCCGACGTCGAGGATGCGCTCGCGCATCGCGCCGCCCCGCGCCGCCGTCTTTGGCGGCCGTCCCCGGCTGCGTTTGCGAACGAGTTTTCGCGTTGCGGTGCGTTCGGCTGTCATGGCTTGTCCCCAAGTGCCATTGTCGCCGCAGCCGCTTGCGCACGCAATGCGGCGGCGGGCGGGCGCCACCAACCCCGCGTCATAGGGGATTCTACCGATGCGCCGTTTCTGCAACAGGCGGCGCCAATTTTTCAGCTTGCGCTGAATTTCCATTAAACATTCGCTGAATTTTCCTTGTCGGTACAGATTCGCTTCGTTACCGTCGAGGCAAGGTTAGAGAACCGCTGCTTTCGGCGGACCACAGGGGGAGTTCCACTATGTCGACTTCGCGTCACAGGCTTGCGCTTGCGCTACTTCTTGCCGGCACGGCACTCGGCGGCCTTCCAGCGCTCGCACAGGACGCGCCGCCGCCCAAGGCCGGCCAGTCCGACGCCACGACCATCGAAACCGTCGTCGTCACGGCTCGCCGCCGCGGCGAGGAATTGAAGGACGTTCCCGCCGCCGTCAGCGTCTTCACCGCCGAGAAGCTGGACGAAAACGGGGCTCGCGACATCACCGAGCTGACCCGCACGACGCCCAACCTGACGCTCGAGGTCACGCGCGGCTCCAACTCGACCGTGAACATCTTCATGCGCGGCGTCGGCCAGGGCGATCCGCTCTGGGGCTTCGAGCCCGGCGTCGGCCTCTATGTCGATGACGTCTATTATGCTCGTCCGCAGGGCGCGGTGCTCGACGTCTATAACGTCGACCATATCGAAGTGCTGCGCGGACCGCAGGGTACGCTCTACGGCCGAAACACCGAAGGCGGCGCGGTCAAATTCGTCACCGCCGCCCTGCCCGATCAGTTCACCTTCGCGGTCCGCGGTACCACCGGTTCGTTCGGCGAAGCCGATGTGAATGTGACCGCTTCGGCGCCGCTGGGCGACGACATCAAGATCGGTGGCGGCTTCGAACATCTCAGTCACGGCGGGTTCGGCAAGAACCTCATCACCGGCGCCGCCAATGGCGAGAAGGACGTCACGGCGGGCCGCCTCACCGGCGAATATCGGCCGACCGACGATCTGCTGATCCGGCTGACGGGCGACGTCTATGTGGACGATTCCAACAGCCGCGTCGGCCATCGCCTGACGCCGGGCCTGCACGGCAATGCGCCTATCACGGCGAATGTCTGGGACAACTACTCCGGCATGACGCCGAAGAACTATGTCGAGAATTTCGGCTATTCGGGCCTGGTGCAATGGAGCCCCACGAGCGAATGGACCTTCAAGTCCATCAGCGCCTATCGCGCTGGCTCGACCGACACCAACATCGACTTCGCCGCCACGCCCGGGCCGGAGCTCCAGGTTCCCGGACGCTACCGCGATCATCAGTTCACGCAGGAACTGCAGGCCGTCTACACCGGAGAAAAGCTCAAGGGCGTCGCGGGCCTCTACTATCTCGACAGTCTGGCCGCCGGCGGCGCCGATACCGTTCTGGGCAATGCGGGCCTGACGCTCTATTTCGCGGGCAACGCGCGCACCCATTCGCTGGCCGCCTATACCGACGTCAGCTATTCGATCACCGACAAGTTCGAATTGTCGGCCGGCATCCGCTACAATGACGATATCCGCGCCGGCGTCGTCTATCGCGCCTTCTATCTAGGCCTGGGCAGCCCCTTCTTCGGTCACGCCAACCCGCTCTTTCAAGTGCGCACGAACTACGCGGCCAAGAAGCACTTCCACAACACCGACCCGCATTTGAGCCTGACGTACAAGGTCACCGACGACATCACCGCCTATGCGACCTATTCGGAGGGCTACAAGTCCGGCGGCTTCGACATGCGCGGCGACGCCTTCCTGTCGCCGTCGACCGCCAACGGCTACGGTCCGGAGAGCATTCGCTCCTACGAAGTGGGCCTGAAGGGTTCGGCGTTCGACAATCGGCTGTCGCTCAACCTCGCCGCCTTCCTCGAACCCTACAAGAACGTCCAGGTGACGGTGCAGACACCGGCGACGCCGCCGGCCGTGGGCATCGCCAGCGTCGTGACCAATGCCGCCAGCGCGCAGATCGCTGGCTTCGAGCTCGAAGGCCATGCCGCGATCTGGGATACGCTGAGCGCGAACTTCTCGGCCGGTCTCGCGGACGCGAACTTCAAGCATACGCCGCTCCTGACCTCGAGCGGCATCACGGTCTTCGCGCTGGTGCCCAAATGGATGAGCAGCTTCCAGCTCGACTATGTCGCGCCGCAGCCGGTGTTCGGCGGTACGCTGGATGTGAACGGCCAGATTTCCTACCGCAGCAAGACCTATATGTACTCGGCGCCGATCCCGCTGCTCGACCAGGCCGGCTACTCGCTGTTTGACGCCAATGTGAACTGGACCTCGGCCGACAATGACTGGGTCGTCGGCGTGCACGGCAAGAACCTGGGCGACAAGCATTACCGCTTGAACGGCTATTACCTGCCGGGCGCCACCTACGGCGACACGCAGACCGCCTTCTACGGCGATCCGCGCACGGTGCTGTTCTCGGTGCAATACAAGTACTGATCGGCCGTAAATTCGTGATCGCGGAGCGGGCGGGCAGCAATGCCCGCCCGTCTTCGCTTTCGCCTCTCAGTAAGGCGGCTTCGTCTTCGCGCGCTGGGCCCTGGCGGCCTCGGTCCACCACGCCAGATCGTCGGCGAAGCGATGGAAGGCCTTTTGCTGCACTTGACCGGCATCGCCGATCGGCTTGCCGTCGGCGTCGATCACCTGGCCCAGCGTGCCGACGGTCAGCGTGCTGGAGATCACCACCATGCCCATCTCCGACAGGATGGCGTGCCAGGTCGAATTCACCCGCGCGCCGCCGAGACGGCCGGGTGAATAGCTGGCAATGGCGGCCGGCCGCCAGAACCACTCCTCCAGGAAATGATCGGTCAAGTTCTTCAGGCCCGGTTGTATCCCCCAATTGTATTCGCCGACCACGAAAACAAAGGCGTCAGCGGCTTTGATCTTCTGCGCCAGCGCCTCCATCGCCGCCGGCGCCTGACCCTTGGGATGTTCCTTGTACATCCGGTCGATGATCGGAAGGCCGACCTCCTTGGCGTCGATCAGCTCGGCCGCTTCGCCCCGCGCTTTGAGGCCCTCGACAATGAAATTGGCCATCCGGATGCCGATGCGGTCGGACCGGTAGGAGCCGTAGAAGACGAGAATGGACGACATGGTGCTCTCCCGGCTTGGCCGCCGCCATTGGGTCAGATTGTATTGGGAAGCAGCGCCCGCGCCAACGCGGGCACGTCGCGGAAATCGTCCGTCACCGCGTCGCCGCCCAACGTCGCCGCCGGCTCGGGCGTGTAGCCGTAAGAGACCAGGATCACCGGCGCCTGCGCCGCCCGCGCCGTCTTCACGTCGGTGATGCTGTCGCCGACCATGATGCCGCCCTTGGCGTCCAGATCGCGCACCACGTCGTGGAAGATGCGCGCGTCGGGCTTTACATAGCTCATGCGCCCCGCGCCATAGACGACGGCAAAGAACCGGTCGAGCCTCAGCGCCTGAAGCAGCAGGTCTGCCATCGCCTGCGGTTTGTTGGTGAGCACGCCCAGATGGAAATCCTCGGCCAGGAGGCTTTCGAGCGTTTCCTCCACGCCGGGGAAGGGCAGGCTGGCGTCGGCGATATGGGCGCGGTAGTGCACCAGGAAGCGGTCCACCAGCTCGGGCAGCCGCGCCTCCGTGACCGGCGCGCCGGTCGCCTCCATCGCCTGGGTGATCAGCGAGCGCGCCCCAAAGCCCACCATGTGGCGCAGCGCGGCGGGATCGACCGCGCGGCGGCCCTCCGAGCGCAGCACCGCATTGGTGGCGCCGAGCAGATCCGGCGCGGTGTCGACCAAGGTTCCGTCCAGGTCGAAGATCAAGGCAGGGTGCATGGCTATCCGTTCGCGAATCCGGCAGAAGCAGTCGGGCAGTTGCGTTAAGGCAATATAGCGTCGCAATTCGTCACTTTGTCCCTTTTCTGCGGGGCTTTAAGGGAAATCGCCATGGCGAGAGCAGCCGTCATCCTGGCAGCGGGGCAGGGCACGCGGATGAAGTCCGCCAAGCCCAAGGTCCTGCATGCCATCGCCGGCCGTCCGATCCTCGGCCATGTCATCGCCGCCATTCGCGGCGCCGGCGTGGAGCGCATCGTGGTGGTGAGCGCGCCTTCCATGGACGATCTGCGGGGCTATGTCTCCAGCCTGGGCGCCGAGAACGCGGTGCAGGACAGGCCGCTCGGCACCGGCCATGCCGCGCTGGCGGCAGCCAGCGTGCTGGGCACCTTCGATGGCGCGCTGCTCGTCAACAACGGCGACATGCCGCTCGCCCAGTCGGCGATGATGGAGCAATCGCTCGCGAGCGCCGAGCGGACCGGGCTGTCGCTCGTCGCTTTCCGTCCCGCGGATCCCGCGCAATATGGCCGTGTCCTCACCAACCCCGACGGCACGCTCGACCGCATCGTGGAATTCAAGGATGCGACGGCGGCGGAACGTGCCGTCGATCTGTGCTGCGCCGGCACCTATTCCGCGGCCGGCGCCCGCAAATTCTTCGCCTGGGCGGCGCAGCTCAAGAACGACAACGCCCAGAAGGAATACTACCTCCCCGAAGTCCCGCTGATCGCCCAGGTCGACGGCGTCGCCTGCGCCATCACGCTGGCGGAAGAGATCGACGTCATGGGCGTGAACTCCCGCGCCGAACTGGCGGCGGCGGAGGGCGCGATGCAGCGCCGCCTGCGCGAGCGCGCGCTCGCGGCCGGCGTCGGCATGACGGCGCCGGAAACGGTGTTTCTCTGCCACGACACGCTGCTCGAAGCCGATTGCCATATCGGCCCCTATGTCGTGTTCGGTCCGGGCGTCACGGTGAAGGGCGGGGCGGAGATCAAGTCCCACTGCCATCTCGAAGGCGCGATCGTCGGTGCGGGCGCGCTGGTCGGCCCCTATGCCCGGCTGCGCCCCGGGGCGCGGCTCGAGGAGGACGTCCATATCGGCAATTTCGTCGAGGTGAAGAACACGGTCGTCGAAAAGGGCGCCAAGGCGAACCATCTGACTTATCTGGGCGACGCGCACGTCGGCGCCGGCGCCAATATCGGCGCGGGCACCATCACCTGCAATTACGACGGCTTCGACAAGCATCGCACCGATATCGGCGCCGGCGCTTTCATCGGCTCGAATGCGGCGCTGGTCGCGCCGGTGTCGATCGGCGACGGCGCCTATGTCGCCGCCGGCTCGGTCGTCACCAAGACTGTGGCGAAGGACAGTCTTGGCGTGACGCGCGCCGAGCAGAAGGACATACCCGGCTGGGCGGAGAAATTCCGCGCCCGCAAGAAGGCCGAGCGGGCGGCCAAGAAGAAGGGCTGACGTTCAGCAGTGGTTCAGGGTTCGGACCGCATGCTTCGACAAGCTCAGCATGAGGTCTTTGTAAATGTCCTCATCCTGAGCTTGTCGAAGGATGAGGGACACACGCGAGGGTATAAGGCATGTGCGGTATTGTAGGCATTGCGGGCACGCGCGACGTCGCGCCGGTCATCCTGGACGCGCTGAAGCGGCTGGAATATCGCGGCTACGATTCCGCGGGCATCGCCACGCTGGTGGACGGCGAGATCGTGCGGCGCCGTTCGCCCGGCAAGCTCGGCAAGCTCGGCGACGTGCTCGCGCTGCAGCCGCTCAAGGGCCATACCGGGATCGGCCACACCCGCTGGGCGACGCATGGCAAGCCGACCGAGGTCAATGCCCATCCGCACGCCTCCGCCAAGGTGGCCGTCGTCCATAACGGGATCATCGAGAATTTCCGCGAGTTGCGCGAAGAGCTCATCGCCAAGGGCCACACCTTCCAGTCCGAGACCGACTCGGAAGTCGCGGTCCATCTCGTCACCGAATATCTCGACCAGGGCCTGGCGCCCAAGGACGCGGCGCTGGCGGCCGCGCGCCGGCTTACCGGCGCCTATTCGCTTGCCATGATCTTCCATCATCATGAGGGCCTGCTCATCGGCGCCCGCAAGGGCGCGCCGCTTGCCGTGGGCTATGGCGAGACGGAAGGTTATCTGGGCTCCGACGCCTTTGCGCTCGCGCCCTTCACCAACCGCATCGCCTATCTCGAGGACGGCGACGTCGTCGTGGTCGAAGGTCCGCGCATCGCGATCTACGACGAGGCGGGCCGCCCCGCCAACCGCGAACTCAAGATCACCTCGGCGTCCGCCGGGCTGGTCGACAAGGGCGGCAAGAAGCACTTCATGGCGAAGGAGATCCACGAACAGCCCGAGGTGATCGGCCACACGCTGGCGCATTATCTCGATCCCGCGGGACCGGTGGTGCAGCACCAGGGCGTGGGCCTGCGCGCCGCGCTGACCAAGGCCACGCGGCTGACGATCTCGGCCTGCGGCACCGCCTATTATGCCGGCCTCGTCGGCAAGTATTGGTTCGAGAAACTGGCCCGCATGCCGGTCGAATCCGACGTGGCGTCGGAGCTGCGCTATCGCGACGCCGTTTACCCGAAGGACGGCGCGGCCCTGTTCGTTTCGCAATCGGGCGAGACGGCCGACACGCTGGCCGCGCTGCGCGACGCCAAGGCCCAAGGGCAGGTCACCATCGCCATCGTCAACGTCGCCGAAAGCTCCATCGCGCGCGAGGCGGACATCGTTCTGCCGACCTTCGCGGGTCCGGAGATCGGCGTCGCCTCGACCAAGGCCTTCACCTGCCAGCTCGCGGCGCTCGCCGCTTTCGCCATCGCTGCCGGCGTGGCGCGGGGCACGCTGAGCAAAGCGGACGAGAAGCGGCTGTGCGCCGCGCTGCTGGAGACGCCGCGCCACGTCGCCGAATTCCTCAAGAACCAGGAGGCGAAGATCGAGGTGCTCGGCCAGGAAATCGCCAAGGCCAGCGATGTGCTCTATATCGGCCGCGGTCCGAGCTTTCCCATCGCGCTCGAAGGCGCGCTCAAGCTCAAGGAAATCTCCTACGTCCACGCCGAAGGTTACGCCGCCGGCGAGATGAAGCACGGTCCCATCGCGCTGATCGACGAGAACGTGCCGGTCATCGTGATCGCGCCGCACGACGCGCTGTATGAAAAAACGATCTCCAACATGCAGGAATCCATGGCGCGCGGCGGCAAGGTGCTGCTGATCTCCGATGCCAGGGGCATCGCCGAGGCCGGCGACAAGGTGTGGCACACGATCGAGGTGCCGACCGCCGATCCGCTGATCGCACCGATCCTCTATGCCGTGCCGGTGCAGCTCCTCGCCTACTACGCCGCCGTCGCCAAGGGCACCGACGTCGACCAGCCGCGCAATCTCGCGAAATCCGTCACGGTCGAATAGGCCAGCCGAACTTCCCGATCGGCACGGCCTGCGGCCGCCGCAGCGCCAGGTTCGCGAGAATCTCTCCGATCGCCGGCGCGAATTTGAAGCCATGCCCTGACAAGCCCGCGCCGATCACGAGGCGCGGGTCGCCCGGATGGCGCGCGAGGATGAAGCGCTCGTCATCGGCCATCGGATACATGCACACGCTCGAGCGGACGTGTTTCCCGAGCCCAGGCAGGTAACGCCGCACCAGCGGCGCGATGGCGTCGATGTCCGCGCGCGAGATCTTGCGGTCCAGACGGTCCGGGGCAGCGACCAGCGACACGCGCAAATGCTCGCCGACCTTGACCTCGCCCTTCGCATTGGCCGGCAGGCCATAGATCATCTGGCCGTCCGCGGTTCCGAAGGCGAAGGGCTTGAAGCCCCGCTTGCGCGTGAACCGGCGATCGGGATCGGTGAACCAATGCAGCACGCGCCGCTCGACGAAGGTGACCGGCTTCAACGCCGGCACCAATTCCGCGATCCACGCCCCTGTCGTGACGATGACGTGGCGCGCCGCGATATCGCCGCGTGCGGTGCGCAGCACGATCGCCTTGCCCGTACGATCGATGGCCGTACAGGGACAGTTCTTCCATACCGTCGCGCCGCGACGGCGCGCCTCGGCCAAGAACGCCGCGATGGCGCGCTCGGGATAGATGTACCCGCCCTGCGTCTCCTTGAACGCGTCCCATCCGATTGGCAGATCGAACCATGCGTCCAATCCCGGCGCGCGCGCGAGCCGCACCTGCCTCGCATTCGCCGCCGCGCGCGTACTTGCGACGAAGGGATTGTCCGCCGGTCCCGCATAGACGACTCCGGTCTGCTCGAACAACCGCTTGCCGCTGCGCCGTTCCAGCGCCTTCCACAGCGTGATGGCGCGCTTGACCAGCGGGACATAGAACGGCCCCTCTGCATAAGCCGTGCGCAACAGGCGCGTTTCGCCGTGCGAACTTCCCATCGCGTGCGGCGGATCGAACCGGTCGATCCCGATCGCGCGCACACCGGCGCGCGCCAGCGCGTTCAGCGCCGCGCTCCCCGCTGCGCCCAATCCGACCACGGCGACGTCGTACGCGGTCATGATCCCCGCTTCATGCTGTTCCACCCGATATGGCATATGATGGCTTGGCCCGAATCTCTATAGTCGCCCCATGACCACCGACGCCAATGCCCTCAAGCGCGCCGCCGCCACCAAGGCGCTCGATTACATCCAGCCGGGGATGAAGCTGGGCTTGGGCACCGGCTCGACCGCCGAGATATTCCTCGATCTGCTGGCGCCCCGCGTGCGCGGCGGGCTCAGCCTCGTCGGCGTGCCGACGTCGGAGAAGACGGCGGCCAAGGCGCGTTCGCTGGGCATCCCTCTGGCGCCGCTCGACGACCAGGCGCCGCTCGATCTGACCGTCGATGGCGCGGACGAGGCCGACCGCGAGCTCACGCTCATCAAGGGCGCCGGCGCGGCGCTCTTGCGCGAGAAGATTGTCGCCGCCTCGTCGAAACGGATGATCGTCATTGCCGACGAGAGCAAGCTCGTCGCCCGGCTGGGCAAATTCCCGCTGCCGGTCGAGGTCGTCGAATTCGGCCACAGGACCACGGCCGCGCGCATCGCCGCCGCCGCGACGTCGCTCGGTTATGACGGCCTCGGGGCAACCTTGCGCGTCCGCGAGGGAACGTTGGTGCGCAGCGATTCGAACAATGTGATCTATGACTGCGCCTTCGGCGCCATCACGTCGGCGGCCAAATTGGCGCAGGCCCTGTCGGATATTCCCGGCGTGGTCGAGCACGGCCTGTTCGTGGGCATCGCGACCACGCTGCTCATCGCCCATCCGGGCGAGGTCGAAGTCATTGAACGCGAAAGAGCAGCGGCCACAGCCTCCTGAGCAGGCGCGTCTCGAAATCCGGTCCGCGGTCCGCCGCGACGCGCAGCACATAGCGATGATCGCCGCAGTCCGCCGCCGCGCAAGCCAGGGTCGGCCCGCCCAGCGCATCGGCCGCGGCCCGCCGCTCGATCGGCAGTCCCGACAGCACCCACGTCATCTCGTCCAGCATTTCGTAAGAGAGGACGAAATAGCCATGCCCGAACGGATCGCCGGGTGCCGCGCTCGCGTCCACGATGTCCACATTGCCGTGACGGCCGTCGCGATATTGCAGGTCCTTGTCCGGCACCCGGCCGGCGCGCGGAATGCCGCCATGCACGCCCTCCGATGTGATCAGGATCAGGTCGTTGTCCGAGGCATAGACCGTGGTGCGATGCACGCAAGGCGCGCTCTTGGCCAGCAGATGGCCGAAATCGTCGTTGTCGTGTTCGGCACTGACGTCGGGCGCGAGAAGCAGCAACTCGCCCGCCGCTTGTGCCGGCCGCCGTGTGCACAGCGCCGCCAGCGCCGTCAGCGTCACGCGCGTGCCCATGCTGTGCGCCACGATGTCGACCTTCAGTCCCGCCGCCACAAGCGCGCGCAGCGCCTCGGTCAGCTCCGGAACGGCATAGCCGCTGCGTTCGATATCGGCGGCATAGCGGTCGAACTTGCCCTCGCTGCTCCAGCTGAACAGTGCCGCGGCGCAGCGCCATTGCGTGTCCGTCGCGAGCTGGCCGATGCGCTCCACTGCCGTGGTGAAAGTCTGGTTGTAGCCGTGGACATAGAGCAGGACCCGATCGCAATGCTGTGCCGCCGCGCGCGCGGCGATGGCGTGCGCGAAGCCGTCCATGTCGCCCTTCACGTCGCACGCGATCGTTTCGGGCTTCTCCACCGTGATCCAATGCGGCATCTGCCCGGCCACGAAGGCGCCGGGGATCGAAAGCTCCGCCACGCCGCAATGGGTCGCCGAGTCCCAGTGCAGGCCGTAGCCGAGCGTGCTGCCGTCGGGCTCGCGATCGGTGGCGAAGATCACCGTCTGCGGCGTCGCCGCATTGCCCGGCTGCGCCCAGACCGAGCGGATGTCGTCGTGCCGCAGCGAATCGGACAGCGTGCATCCCGCCGGCGCGGTAAGCCCGCATAGCAGGACCGCGCGCCGCAAGCCCCTCAGCCATGGTCGCATGCTATAGTCGCCCCCACATTGAGAACGGATCAAAGCTCGTCTATGCGAGCGCTGGCAAGCGCAGGATCGGCCCTATGGCAAAATATGACTATGATCTCTTCGTCATCGGCGGCGGCTCCGGCGGCGTGCGGGCCAGCCGCATGGCGGCTTTGGCCGGCGCCCGTGTCGCGCTGGCCGAAGAATGGCGGATGGGCGGGACCTGCGTCATCCGCGGCTGCATCCCCAAGAAGCTGTTCGTCTACGCGGCGCAATTCCGCGAGGATTTCGCCGATGCCAAGGGTTTCGGCTGGACCGTGGGGAAAGCCACGTTCGACTGGCCGACACTGATCGCCAACAAGGACAAGGAGATCGCGCGGCTCGAAGGGCTCTACACCAAGAATGTCCTGGCCGCCGGCGTGACGATCTTCCAGGACCGCGCCGTGTTCGAGGATCCGCATACGCTGCGCCTGCTCAACGCCGACTGCACCGTCACCGCCGAGCGCATTCTCATCGCCACCGGCAACCGCCCGACGCGCGAGCTCGGCACCACCCACATGATCCCCGGTGGCAATCTCTGCATCACCTCGAACGAGGCGTTCCACCTGCCGAAGTTGCCCAAGCGCATCCTGATCGCCGGCGGCGGCTATATCGCGCTTGAATTCGCGCACATCTTCCACGGCCTCGGCTCCGAGGTGTCGCTGCTTTATCGCGGCGAAAAGGTGCTGCGCGGCTTCGACGAAGACATCCGCGACGCGCTGCACGAGAACATGACCAAGATCGGCCTGCACGTCTCGCTCGGCTGCGAGTTCACGCGTATTGAAAAGCGCGAAAATTGCTTGCACGCCGAGACCAACAAGGGCGACGTGATCGAGTGCGACGAGATCATGCTCGCCATCGGCCGCGCCCCCAACACCGAGATGCTGCATGTCGAGAAGGCGGGCGTGGAGATCGGCAAGCGCGGCGAGGTCGTGGTCGACCGCTATTCCAAGACCAGCGCCGATCATGTCTATGCCATCGGCGACGTGACCGACCGCGTTCAGCTCACGCCCGTCGCGATCCACGAGGCGATGTGCTTCGTCAAGACGGTCTATGGCGGCGTACCGACTCCGGCCGATCACGAGAACATCGCGACCGCGGTGTTCACCGCGCCGGAGATCGGCGTCGTCGGCATGACCGAGATGAAGGCGCTGGGCCTGGGTCACGCGATCGACGTCTACAAATCGGTGTTCCGGCCCCTGAAGCACACGCTCAGCGGCAACGAGGCGCGCACCACGTTCAAGCTGATCGTGGATTCGAAGACCGACAAGGTGCTCGGTTGCCACATCTTCGGCGATCATGCCGCCGAGATCATCCAGATCGTCGGCATCTGCCTGAAGATGGGCGCCACCAAGGCGCAATTCGATTCCACGATCGCGCTGCATCCGAGCGCGGCCGAGGAACTGGTGACGATGCGGACGAAGAGCTATTCGAAGACGCCATAACGGACAGCACCCGCACCGACGCGCATTGCGATGGCCGGCGTTAACCGCTTGGGCGGACACCGCGGGGACGATCGTCGAGCGTGCGTGCGGCGCGGGGCGAAATGATCTAAGCTTGCCTATCCGGGGGAACGACATGCGACGGCTTTTCATTGCGCTTGCGGCGCTAACCATCTCCACCACGGCCGGCCTTGCCGCCGACGGCGATGCCGCGCCTCCGGCGCCGGCCGTCGCCCCCGAACCCGCCGTGGCGCCCGTGCCGCCTGCGCCTGTCGCGCCCGCGCCGGCAGCAATGGCGCCGGCACCGGCCGCCGCAATCGCGCCGCTTGCCACGATTGCGCCCGCGCCCATCGCCGAGGCGCCGCCCCCCTTGCTCGACGACGCGACATTCGACGCGCAATTCCAATGTCCCGAAACGCTCGCCGATGCCGATGCCCGCGAGGACGCGTTGCATCGCTACGCCGCCTGGGCCAAGGAGACGCATCCCGACTGGAACCTGAGAAAGCGGATGGACGTGCGTTACGGCCTGCTGCGCCGTCATGCCTGCGTCGCCACGATGGCGAACATCGCCGACAGCGCCAAGCCGCCGTTTAGGCCTTAAGGCCGGCGCCCCATTCACCACCGGCCGCCGCTTCGCTGGCAAAGCGCGCCGCGTTCCCATATATCCGCCAGACGCAATCGGAGGATTTTCCGCGTGGCCCAGCCCTGGTCCCCGCAAAGCTGGCGTTCCAGGCCGATCCGTCAGGTTCCGGAGTATCCGGATCTCGCGGCGCTGGCGGCCGTCGAGGCCCAGCTGAGGACCCACCCGCCGCTGGTGTTTGCCGGTGAAGCGCGCAATTTAATGTCCAAGCTGGCGGAAGTGTCCGAGCGCAAGGCTTTCCTGCTCCAGGGCGGCGATTGCGCGGAAAGCTTCGCCGAGTTCAACGCCAACGCCATCCGCGACACGTTCTGCGTGTTCTTGAGCATGGCCACGGTGCTCACCTTCGCGGCCGATTTGCCGGTGGTGAAGATCGGCCGCATCGCCGGCCAGTTCGCCAAGCCGCGCTCCGACGATTTCGAGACCATCGATGGCGTCACCCTGCCGTCCTATCGCGGCGACAACATCAATGGCGGCGAGTTCACGCTGGAGGCCCGCACGCCGGACCCCGCGCGCATGCTGCGCGCCTATTACCAGGCGGCGGCGACGGCCAATCTCGTGCGCGCCTTCGCGACCGGCGGCTATGCCGATCTGTCGCGCGCCCGGCACTGGAATCTGGATCACCACCACGCCGATCTCAGCCGCCGCTATAACGAGGTCGTCGACCGAATCGACGAGGGCATCGGCTTCCTGCGCACCTTCTCGCTCGCCGACACGGTGAAACAGCAGACCAGCCGCGTCGATTTCTATTTCAGCCATGAGGCGCTGCTGCTGCCCTATGAAGAGGCGCTCACCCGCCAGGATTCGATCACCGGCGAGCATTACGCCACCTCCGGCCACATGATCTGGATCGGCGACCGCACGCGTCAGCTCGACGGCGCGCATGTCGAATTCTGCCGCGGGGTGAAAAATCCGATCGGCCTCAAATGCGGTCCCTCGCTGTCGGAGGACGATCTCGTCAGGCTGATCGCGACGCTCAATCCCGAGAACAAGCCCGGCCGCCTGACGCTGATCGCGCGCTTCGGTTCCGACAAGATCGCGGGCGGCCTGCCCAAGCTGATCCGCGCGGTCCAGCGCGAGGGCCTCAATGTCGTGTGGTCCTGCGATCCGATGCATGGCAACACGATCAAGCTGCAATCGGGCTACAAGACGCGCCCCGTCGACCGGGTGTTCGAGGAGGTGAAGTCGTTCTTCGGCATCCACCGTTCGGAAGGCAGCCACGCCGGCGGCATCCATCTGGAGATGACGGGCCAGGACGTCACCGAATGCACCGGCGGCGCGCAGGCGCTCAAGGAGATCGATCTGTTCGACCGCTACCAGACCGCGTGCGACCCGCGGCTCAATGCGAGCCAGGCGCTGGAACTCGCCTTCCTGCTCGCCGACACCATCCGCGCCGAACGCGTCAAAAGCGATCGCCTCGCGGCCTCGGCCTAGGCGTCGAAGAAGGGGACGTTCACCGCATGGGCGTCGCGCGGCTTCTCGCCAAGGGATGGATCGTGTTCTGCCTGTTCGCGGGCGCGCATGCCGTCATGCTCGGCCTGGCGCGCGGCGAGGCGCCGGCCGATGCGCTGCAGGCGGTCGGCATCTGCGTCGCGCTGTTCGGCGCGATGGGACTTCTCTTCATCGCCGGCTTCGGCATGTCGTCCGGTCCGGCCACGCCGCTGCTCAGCCGTTTCAGGCCTCGCCATCTGATCCCCAGCTTTGACGACGTGGTGTTCGTCGTCTTCGTCGCCGCGAGCTTCGCCGTTCAGGTTGCGGTCGCGCCGGCGACGATCGGCGCGCCGGCGGCGGAAGGCGTCGAGAAGGCCATCGCCTTCGTGGTCTGGGGCCAAGGCGCGCTCGTCGATGCGCTCGGCTTGTGCGCGCTTGACGGCGGACGCGTCTTCGCGTCCGCCTTCGCGTGGTTGCTTGCCATCATCTATGTCGCCTCGGCGCTGTCGCGCATCGGGTTGACGGCGGGCCTGCTCAGGCTGGAGCGGGTGCTGCGCCCGTCCTCCTTCGGTCCAACGCTCCTGGCGGCGATCTACGGCCTGTTGGCGATCATGGGCTTTCAGCTTCTTTATGTCGGCTCGGTCTATCCCTGGCTCGATTGCAGCGCCTTCACCGATATCAGCGGCGCGCTTCTGATCGGCCTGGCGCCGCTGATGCTCGCCTACCTCGTCGTCGCCGCGCTCACCACCCTCAAGGCCAGCGGCCCGGAGGGGTGATCAGGCCGCCTCGAACGGATTAAGGATCGCGACACCGGTCTTGTCGAAGTGCCGGACATTGCGCGTCACGACCGTAAGATTATGCTCAAGCGCGATCGCGGCAATGGCAACGTCGTCGTCGTCCCGCCGAAGCTGTATCTGCATGCGTCCCCATCTGCGGGCGATTTCGCTCGTGATCGGAAGGACCCGATTGCCGAATTGCGTCAGGGTACGCAGAAGCCAGGCTTCCAGCGCTTCCGCGTGCTGCGGATTGACGCCGCGCTGTTTTTGAATGCCACGTTCGATTTCCATCACCGAAATCGAACTCATATAATATATAGGTCGGAGTGGATTTGTCGGTCCATCCAAAACCGAACGCTATCGGTGGACTTTGGCTTGCGCAGTTCCGATAGAACGTCCGTGTCGATCAAATACATTCAGAAATCGATCTCGCGGCGTTTCGATGGCACACGCTCGAACAGATCGTTGGGTCCGCCTTTCGGGATCGCCAGAAGATGATCGACGAACGTGTACTCCTTGCCGTCCTTGAACACCTTCGGCTCTTCCTTGCCACCGGTCAGGCGCTCGTATTCGGCCGCATCGACGACAACAACCGCCGGCTTGCCATCCTGAGTCACCATTTGTGGCGCCCGCTGCGCGGCGGTGACGACCTCGCTGAAGTGTTCCTTGGCATCTTTGAATGACCACTGTGTCATGCCGCAAATCTACCCGAAAACCCTCACGAAGTCATGACCGCCGCGCGCGGCTCAAACCGCCCTGTCCGGTCCGACGCGCACCACCATCTTGCCGAAATTCTCGCCCTTGAAGAGGCCGATGAACGCCTTGGGGGCGCTCTCGACGCCATCGACGATGGTGTCGCGCCACTTCATCTTTCCCGCCTTCGCCCAATTCGTCATGTCGCGCAGGAAATCGGGCAGCATGTCGAAATGGTTGGAGACGATGAAGCCCTCCATGCGCAGCGACAGCCCGATGCAGATGGCGAGATTGCGCGGTCCCGGCGGCGGCTCCGTCGCGTTGTACATGTCGATCATGCCGCACAGCGGAATGCGCCCGAACTGCCGCATGTTGTTGATCGCCGCTTCCAGATGCGCGCCGCCGACATTTTCGAAATAGACGTCGATGCCTTGCGGAAACGCCTTGGCCACCGCGGCGTTGAGATCGCCGACGGTCTTGTAGTTGATCGTCGCGTCGACGCCGAGTTCCTTCAGATAGGCCGCCTTCTCGTCCGAACCGACCGAGCCCACGACGTAACAGCCCTTGGCCTTGGCGATCTGGCACACGACCTGCCCCACCGCGCCGGACGCGGCCGAGACGAACACCCGTTCGCCGTCCTTGAGCACGCCCACGCGCAGGAGGCCCGCATAGGCCGTCATGCCCGGCATGCCGAACGTGCCCAGATAGGTCGACAGCGGCACGGCCGGATCGAATTTCTGCACCTCGTTTCCGTTCGCGACATACCATTCGCGCCAGCCATACATGCTCTGCACGAAGTCGCCGACCTTCACCGCCTCGCTGTTGGAGGCGACCACCTGGCCGATGGCGCCGCCGGTCAGCGTCTCGCCGATCTGGAACGGCGGGACATAGCTTTTGCGGTCCATCATCCGGCCGCGCATATAGGGATCGACCGAGATGTAGCTGTTGCGCACCAGGACCTGGCCGGGACCGGGCGTGGGGACCGCCGTCTCCGCCAGTTCGAAATTGTCGGGGGTCGGCACCCCCACCGGGCGGCTCTTGAGGCGGATTTCGTGGTTTTTCTGGTTGTCCATGGGACGCTCCTTAACCCTTGAATTCGTGGATTTCTCTGTGCCGGGAACCCTAGCAGCGGGCGTCCGTGTAACAAGACGAAACATTTTATGAGTCGCCGCGCAGCCGGCGGGCTGACCTTATGTCACTGTAATTCCGGCGAGATTCATCTTGGCCCCCTTCCGCCTGCGTTCCAAAGGTCCGTTGAAGGCCGCGGTCATCGGCGCCGGAGCGTTCGGCCGGCATCACGCCTCGAAATACCGCCACATTGAGGGTGTTGAGCTGGCGGCGATCGCCGATCCCTCGCCCGACGTGCGCAAGGCCTCGCTCGCCACCCATGGCGCGCCCGCCGTTGCCGACTGGCGTGAGCTGTTGGGCGGCGTCGATCTCGTCAGCGTCTGCACCCCGGCCGACACCCATGCCGAGATCGTCCGCGCCTTCCTGAACGCCGGCGCCCATGTCCTGGTCGAAAAACCGATCGCCACTTCGGTCGACGAGGCCGACGCGCTGATCGCGCTCGCCGCCAAGACCGGTCTGGTGCTGACGGTCGGCCATCAGGAACGCTTCGTCTTCGCCGGCACGGGCCTGCTGGACTACCAGGACGTGCCGCTCGACATTTCCTGCTGGCGCATGGGGCCGTGGACCGGGCGCAGCGCCGACGTCTCGGTCGTGCTCGATCTGATGATCCACGATCTGGATCTCGTGCACCGGCTGGTGCCCGCCGCCGTCGCGCGGGTGGATGCGCGGTCCAAGGTGCTGCACGGCCGCCTCGCCGACGAGGTCGCGGCCGACATCGCCTTCGCCAACGGCACGGTGGCGCATCTGGAGACCAGCCGCATCTGCGACGCGCGGCGCCGGGGCATGCGCGCCGAATACCGGGACGGCGTGATCGAAATCGATTTCATGACCCGCAAGATCCGCAACACCACGCCCCGGCCCTTGCGGCCGCTGGAGCTGGGCGATCCCCTGGGCGAGTCGGTCGCTTCCTTCGTGCGCGCCATCAAGGACGGCGTGCCCACGCTGGTGCGGCCGCAGGAAGCACGCCTCGCGCTCGCCACGGCGCTTGCCATTGAAGACGCGGCCGAACGCGCCCGACCGGCCGACGCCTATCGCGCCTACGCCGCCGCGCGCTGATAATCCTCGGATCGGTGCTACGATGGATTTCCGTCGTGGAGCCATCGACATGATCCGGTTCGCCGCAGTCTTTCTTTTCGCCGTGTTTGCGTTCGTCCCGGCGTCGGCAGGCGACGACGCCTTGGCGGTACTCCAAATCTCCGTCGGCCGCCTCGACGTGATGATGAGCGAGAGCCGCGACCTGCTGCCCCGCCTGGCGGTGCCGCAGCCTCCGCCGCAACCGGGAACCGCTGGACCCAGCAAGGACGAAATCTTCGACACGCTGGTCTTGGCGGTCCTCAACTACAACGTCCTGTCGTTTCAGGCCTGCCACACGGGCGCGGTCGGGTCGGATCTGTGCCACGGCCCCTACCTGCCCCGCTGGCTGTCCGCCAAGGCTGGCGACTTCACCGCTTCGCAGCTGGATGGCATGATCGAAGACACCACCGGCCGATTGACGCCGTTTTGGGATGCGCTCTGCGCCGGCGCCCGCCGCTCGGGCGCGTCCGAGCCGGTTTGTCCGATGGAATGAGCCGCGCTAAACCACGTCCATGACGGACCGCTTTCGCATCGCGCTCGCCCAGCTCAATCCGGTGATGGGCGACATCCACGGCAATCTCGGCAAGGCACGCGCCGCGCGGGCCGAGGCCGCGCGGCAGCGCGCCGACGTCGTCCTGTTTTCGGAACTCTTCATCGTCGGCTATCCGCCCGAGGATCTGGTGCTCAAGCCGGCGCTGCAATCCGACGCCATGGAGGCGATCGAAAAATTCGCCAAGGAGACCGCCGATGGGGGGCCGGCCGTCCTGATCGGCTCGCCCTGGGTCGAGCACGACAAGCTCTACAACGCCTTCCTCCTGCTCGACGGCGGCAAGATCGCGGCGAAGACCTTCAAGGTCGATCTGCCCAACTACGGCGTGTTCGACGAAAAGCGCGTCTTCGTCCCCGGCCCGATGCCCGGACCGTTCAACATCCGCGGGCTGCGCGTCGGCGTGCCGATCTGCGAGGACATCTGGACGACGGACGTCGTCGAATGCCTGTCGGAGACCGGCGCCGAGATTCTCCTCGTGCCCAACGGCTCGCCCTTCGAGGCCGGCAAGGAGGATGTCCGCCTCAACCTGGTCGCCGCCCGCGTCACCGAAAGCGGCCTGCCGCTGATCTATCTCAACCAGGTGGGCGGCCAGGACGAGCTGGTGTTCGACGGCGCCTCGATGGTCGCCAATGCGGACCGCTCCCTCGCCTGGGTGCTGCCGTCCTTCGAGGAAAGCCTCGTCGTGACGCAGTGGTCGCGCCATGTCGGCGGCTGGGTCTGCGAGCCCGGCGCGCGCGCGCCGTCGGAAGACCGCTCGTCGCAGGTCTATCGCGCCATGATGCTGGGCCTGCGCGACTATGTGAACAAGAACCGTTTCCCCGGCGTGGTGCTCGGCCTCTCCGGCGGCATCGACTCCGCGCTCAGCGCCGCCGTCGCGGTCGATGCGCTGGGGCCGGACCGCGTGCGCTGCGTGATGCTGCCCAGCAAATACACCTCCGCCGAAAGCCTGTACGACGCCGCCGAATGCGCGGCGCTGCTCGGCGTGCACTACGACACCGTTGCGATCGACGAGGTCGTGAACGCCTTCGGCGCGGCGCTGGCGCCGAGCTTCGCCGGCAAGCGCGTCGATACGACGGAAGAGAACCTCCAATCCCGCGCCCGCGGCGTGATCCTGATGGCGATCTCCAACAAGTTCGGCCCGATGGTCCTTACCACCGGCAACAAGAGCGAGATGAGCGTCGGCTATGCCACGCTCTATGGCGACATGTGCGGCGGCTACAACGTGCTGAAGGACGTCTACAAGATGGAGGTCTTCGCGCTGTCGCGCTGGCGCAACCAGGCGGCACCGCAAGGCGGTCTCGGCCCCGCCGGCCGCATCATCCCCGAGCGCATCATCACCAAGCCGCCGTCGGCCGAGCTGCGCGAGAACCAGAAGGACGAGGATTCGCTGCCGCCCTACGAAATCCTGGACGGCATCCTCGAATGCCTGGTCGAGGACGAGATGACGTTCGAAGCCACCTGCGCCAAGGGCTATCACCCCGCAACGGTGAAGCGCATCGAGCAGCTGCTCTACGTGTCGGAATACAAGCGCCGCCAGGCCCCGCCCGGCGTGAAGATCAGCGCCCGCAATTTCGGCCGCGACCGGCGTTATCCCATCACCAACGCGTTCCGCGATGCGAGGGATTGAGATGCCCTCACCCGAACGTCGCTTCGCGCCGTTCGACCTCTCCCGTAAACGGGAGAGGTTATCGGCGCACGTTACCTCTCCCGCGCGCGGGAGAGGACGCAAAATCCTGCACTTGGCGAAGCGCGTAGCGAAGCCAAGTGCTTGGATTTTGCTAGGTGAGGGGAAGCGGCTCGCATGACCACCGTCACCCGCTTCGCGCCGTCTCCCACGGGCTACCTCCAGGTCGGCAACGGCCGGGCCGCCGTGATGAACGCGCTGTACGCGAAGAAGGCCGGCGGCAAGTTCATGCTGCGGATCGACGACACCGACGACACGCGCTCCACCCGGGAATACGAAGCCGCGATCCTGGAAGACATGGCGTGGCTCGGCCTCGATCACGACGTCTTCGCGCGGCAGTCGGATCGCGTGCACATCTACGAACAGGCGGCGCAGACACTGAAGGACGCCGGCCGCCTCTATCCCTGCTACGAAACCGCCGACGAACTCGACCGCCGCCGCAAGCGCCAGCTCGCGGCGCACAAGCCGCCGATCTATGACCGCGCCGCGCTGAATCTCGGCCTCGACGATCGCGCGCGTCTGGAAAGCGAAGGCCGCACGCCCCACTGGCGCTTCAAGCTCACGCACAAGAAGGTCGCGTGGACCGACCTCATCCGCGGCCCGGTCGAGATCGACACCTCCACCCTCTCCGATCCGGTGCTGATCCGCGAGGACGGCCGCTTCCTCTACACGCTGCCATCCGTGGTCGACGACATCGATTTCGCGGTCACCCACATCATCCGCGGCGAGGATCACGTCACCAATTCCGCGCCGCAGATCGAGCTGTTCGAAGCGCTCGGTGCGACGGCACCGCAATTCGCGCACTATCCGCTCTTCGTCACCGCCAGCGGCGAGGCGCTGTCGAAGCGGTTGGGCTCGCTCTCCATCCGCGCCATGCGCGCGGATGGCATCGAGCCTTTGGCGCTCGCCTCCTATCTCGCCAAGATCGGCACCTCCGATCCGGTCGAGCCGCGTGCGTCGCTGGAAGCGCTCGCCACCGAGTTCGACTTCACCAAGATCGCCCGCGCGCCGGCCCAGTTCGACGTCACCGAGCTGGCGCAGCTCAACGGCAAGCTGCTGCATCTGCTGCCCTATGATGCTGTCGCGGACCATCTCACCGCGCTTGGTGTCGGCGGCGGCGCGCCGTTCTGGGAGGCCGTACGGCCGAACCTGTCGAAGCTCGCCGACGCGGGCGCATGGTGGAGTGTCGTCGACGGTCTCGTCGCGCCGCTGCTGGAGAACCCCGATCTCACCATCCAGGCCGCCGGCCTCCTGCCGCCCGAGCCTTGGGACGAGACCACCTGGGGCACCTGGACCAAGGCGGTGTCCGCGGCGACGGGCGCCAAGGGCAGGGCGCTGTTCCATCCGTTGCGCCTGGCGCTGACTGCGCGGGGCGATGGACCGGAACTCAAAAAACTGCTACCCCTCATCGGGCGCGGCAAAACCCTTGCGCGCCTCAAAGGGGAAACGGCGTGACCTTCATCCGCCACATCTGCTGTTCGATTTGCGGCTGACGCCGCGACACGCCCCTTTGCCCAAACCTCATCGCCAATTGCCCTTACCCGTCCGACGCTTCGCGTCGGCCGACCTCTCCCGCAAGCGGGAGAGGTAAGCGCGGATAACCTCTCCCGTTCACGGGAGAGGTCGGAAATGCGAAGCATTTCCGGGTGAGGGGAACGACCAAATCACTGTAAGAAGAGCACCGCCATGACCATTCGCCTCTACAACACGCTGACGAAGTCCAAGGAGGATTTCGCCCCGCTCGATCCCAAAAACGTGCGGATGTATGTCTGCGGCCCGACCGTCTACGACTACGCCCATATCGGCAATGCGCGGCCGGCGATCGTGTTCGACGTGCTGTTCCGCCTCTTGCGCCACACTTACGGCGACGGCCACGTCACGTACGTCCGCAACATCACCGACATCGACGACAAGATCAACGCGCGGGCGCTGCAGGCGCGCGGCGCGCGCAACGTGCCGATCCTCGATGCCGTGCGCGAGCTCACCGCGCGCACCTACGACATCTACCAGGAAGACGTCGCGGCGCTCGGCTGCCTGCCGCCTTCTCAGATGCCGCGCGCCACCGAGCATGTCGCGCAGATGATCGCGATGATCCAAACGCTGATCGCCGCCGGCCATGCTTACGCTGCCGACGGCCATGTGCTGTTCGACGTCTCCTCAAAGCCCGATTACGGCAAGCTCGCGCGCAAGAACCTGGACGAGATGATCGCCGGCGCCCGCATCGACGTCGCGCCCTACAAGAAAAGCCCGATGGACTTCGTGCTGTGGAAGCCATCCGACGCCGACACGCCCGGCTGGGACAGTCCCTGGGGCCGCGGCCGTCCCGGCTGGCACATCGAATGCTCGGCGATGGCGGCGGAATATCTCGGCGAGACGTTCGACATCCATGGCGGCGGCATCGATCTGGTCTTCCCGCATCACGAGAACGAGATCGCACAGTCCGAAGGCGCGCATCGCGGCCATCCGCTAGCGCGGGTGTGGATGCACAACGGCTTCCTCAACGTCGAAGGCGAGAAGATGTCGAAAAGCCTCGGCAACTTCGTCACCATCCACGAACTGCTCGCCGACTGGCCGGGCGAGGTGCTGCGCTTCAACATGCTGCGCTCGCATTATCGTCAGCCGATGGACTGGACCGTCGCCGGCATGAACGAAAGCTGGAAGACGCTGGAAAAGTGGTACGCCGCGACCGAACCGCTGGCCGATCCGCCGATCGGCGCGGCTTTCCTCGAAGCTCTGAGCGACGACCTCAACACGCCGCAGGCGATCGCCGAACTGCACAAAGGCGCGGACCATGAGCGCGCCGGCGGATTGGGTCTGCTCGGCTTTTCCAATGTGCAGCTCAAGATCGCGGCGAAGACCGCGGTGGACGAGGTCGCCGTCGCCGACGCCATCGAAGCGCGCAGGGCCGCCCGCGCGCGCAAGGACTTCCAGGAAAGCGACCGCATCCGCGACGAGCTCCTCGCCAAGGGCATCGTGCTGAAAGACGGCCCCACCGGCACGACGTGGGAATTCAAGAGATGATTGTGTTGGAATTTGCCCTCACCCGTCCAACGCTTCGCGTTGGCCGACCTCTCCCGCAAGCGGGAGAGGTGACGTCGCGAAATACCTCTCCCGTTCACGGGAGAGGTCGAAATTCGCGCAGCGAATTTCGGGTGAGGGGAACGTCTCGCACAAACTTATCGAACAGCGCGCAAACGGCCTTATCATGTGCGTGGGCCGTGCGCCTTTGCGGCCGGAAAGGGCGCCTCCCGCGCGCGTAGTCGAAAACAATTATATTGCCGAAAGTAACGTATGCCTTTGGAAAGACTATATATTTTCGACACCACCCTGCGCGACGGGGCGCAGACCCAAGGCGTCGATTTCTCGGTCGAGGACAAGCGCCAGATCGCGCTCGCGCTCGACGGGCTTGGCATCGACTATGTCGAGGGCGGCTGGCCCGGCGCCAATCCGACCGACACCGCGTTCTTTGCCGAGCGTCCGCCGCTCGCCAAGGCCCGCTTCACCGCCTTCGGCATGACCAAGCGCGCCGGCCGCAGCGCCGCCAACGATCCGGGCCTCTCGTCCGTGCTGGACGCGAAGGCGGACGCGGTCTGCCTCGTCGGCAAGACCTGGGATTTCCACGTCGATGTCGCGCTCGAAATCCCGCGCGGCGACAATGTCGACGGCATCGCCGACTCCATCGCCGCGGTCGTCGCCAAGAAGCGCGAGGCGCTGTTCGACGCCGAACATTTCTTCGACGGCTACAAGGCCAATCGGGAATACGCGCTCGCCTGCATCAAGGCGGCGCACGAGGCGGGCGCGCGCTGGATCGTGCTCTGCGACACCAATGGCGGCGCCCTGCCGGAGGAAGTCTACGAAATTGTCTCCGAGGTGAAGCGCGCATTGCCCGCCGCCCATCTCGGCATCCACGCGCACAACGACACCGAGCAGGCGGTGGCGGTCAGCCTGGCGGCGATCCGCGGCGGCGCGCGGCAGGTGCAGGGCACGCTCAACGGGCTCGGCGAACGCTGCGGCAATGCCAATCTCTGCTCTTTGCTGCCGACGCTGCTGCTCAAGGACAGCTATGCCACGCGCTTCGAAACCGGTGTCGGCCGCGATCAGCTCAAGCAGCTCGTGCACGTCTCGCGCACGCTGGATGAGATCTTGAACCGCGCCCCCAACCGCCACGCCGCCTATGTCGGCCCCTCGGCCTTCGCGCACAAAGGCGGGCTGCATTCCTCCGCCGTCGCCAAGGATCCGCGCACCTATGAACATGTGCCGCCCGAGACGGTCGGCAATGCGCGCAAGATCCTGGTGTCCGATCAGGCCGGACGGTCCAATCTGCTGGCGCGGCTCGCCGAGGTCGGCATCGACGTCGATGCCAAGGACGCGCGCATCGCGCGCCTGCTGGACGACATCAAGCAGCGCGAATTCCTGGGCTATGCCTATGACGGCGCCGAGGCCTCGTTCGAGCTCCTGGCGCGGCGCGCGCTCGGTAACCTGCCCGAATATTTCGACGTCGATTCCTTCCGCGTCCTGGTCGAGAAGCGGCACAATGCGCGCGGCGAGCTGGTGACGGTGTCGGAGGCCGTGGTGCGGATCCTGGTCGGCGGCGCGGTGCTGATGAACGTCAGCGAAAGCCACAACGGCCCGATCGACGCTCTCAATCATGCCTTGCGCAAGGATCTGGGCATCTATTCGGCGCATCTCTCCGATCTGCGTCTGGTGGACTACAAGGTGCGCATCCTCACGAGCGGCACCGAAGCCGTGACTCGCGTGATGGTCGAGAGCGCCGACGGCAAGGGCAATCGCTGGTCGACCGTCGGCGTCTCGCCCAACCTCGTCGATGCGTCGTTCGAGGCGTTGATGGACTCGATTCGTTACAAATTGTTTCGCGATGGCGCCCGCGCATAGCCGGTGCGCGTGATTGCGACGGATGCAAATCGCCGTGACTGCGCTACTGTCGCATCGTCCGGCAGCAAAAATTCTCGTCATGGCCGGGCTTGTCCCGGCCACCCATAAGCACGACTGCCGCTCGTGACTATGGATGGCCGCCACGAGGGCGGCCATGACGGTTGGGAAAAGAGATAAGTGGAACACCACGAACACCACGGCGAGACACGCGGCATTCTCTATGCCGGCGGCGCTTATTTCATTTGGGGTCTGGTGCCGCTCTATTGGGCGCTATTGGTCGGCATCTCCCCGTTCGAGATCACGCTGCACCGCATTCTGTGGTGCTCGCTGTTCGGCCTGGCCGTCAGTGCCGGCCGCGGCCGGCTTTCGCGCCTCGTGAGTATCGCGCGCACGCCGCGACTGATGGGCGCTCTGGCGGCCTCCAGCCTGCTGATCACCGTCAATTGGACGCTCTACATGTATTGCGTCACGACCCATCAACTCGTGGACGCCGCGCTCGGCTACTACATCACGCCGCTGGTCTCCATCGGATTGGGCGTGATGCTGCTGAACGAGAAGATCTCGCGCATCCGCATCGCCGCCATCGGCCTGGCGGGCGTCGCCGTGACGGTGGAGGCGCTGGCGCTTGGCCACATTCCCTGGCTCGCGCTGGGCGTGGCGCTGAGCTTCGGCTTCTACGGCTATGTCCGCAAACTGACGCCGGTCGATTCGCTCGACGGCCTGACGGTCGAGACCGTGCTGCTGCTGCCCGTCACGCTGATTTTTGTCGTGATGTGGGCGCTCGACGGTACCGGCGCCTTTCCGTCGCCCGCGCTAGGCCGCGACGCCCTGCTGGTCTTCACCGGGCCGTTGACCGCATTGCCGCTCGTGATGTTCGCCGCGGGCGCGCGGCGCGTGCGCATGACGACATTGGGTTTCCTGCAATACATCTCGCCGTCGATCACGCTGATCGTGGCGACGGCGATGCTGGGTGAGCCCTTCACCCGCACCAACGCCATCGCCTTCGGCTGCATCTGGACGGCGCTGCTCCTGGTCAGCCTGGAGGGGCGGCTGCCGCTTCTATCGCGCCGGGTCGCCGAGTAGCGCCTCGATCTTGTCCATCGCCTCGTGCGGCGTCTTTGCGACATGGAACAGCGTCTCGATGCTCCGGAGCGCGAAGCCCTCGCGCACGATATGCGACAGCAGCGGCCAGAGCGGCGCATAGAACCCGTCGGTGTCGACGATCACGATCGGCTTGTCGTGGACTTTGAGCTGCGAGATCGACAGCACCTCGAACAGTTCGTCCAGCGTGCCCAGCCCGCCCGGCAGCACCACGAAGGCGGACGCCGCCGCCAGCATCTTCTGCTTGCGGATCTGCATGTCCGGGACGATGACGAGGTCCTCCGATTCGGGTTCCAGCGGCACCTCGATTCGGCGCAGGAAGTCGGGCAGCACGCCCAAGACCTTCGCGCCCGCGCCGTGCGCCGCCCGCGCCACCTCGCCCATCAGCCCGTTGCCGCCGCCGCCGAACACCAGAAAATGGCCGCGCCGGCCGATCATGCTGCCAAGTTGCTGCGCCGCCGCGCCGTAGGACGGCCGCGCGCCGGACGAGGAGCCGCAGAAAACGCAGATGCCGTGTGAGGTCTTTTCCATATCTCGATCGGGGTTGCGCGCACGCGCCGCAGTTCCTAAACAGCTTGCCACAGAAAGGCTAGCCGTGCCCCGTGGAGTGATCGTCATCCTGGCCGTGGCGTTGATCGCGTTGATCGCGGGGTTCCTCGCGTTCGGCGGCGGCAATATGGGGCATTAGATGGCGCACCCCGCGGTCGAGGAGGGCGACGGCGCCCCGTCCTTCCGTCCCCTTTGGATGTTGATGCCTTATCTGTGGCCCAAGGGGCAGCCGGAGCTGCGCCTGCGCGTCGTCGTCGCGGTGTTCTTCCTGATCCTGGCGACCGCCGCCACCAGCTTTTCGCCGCTGTTCTACGGCTATGCCATCGACCGGCTGGGCGGCTCGCCCGGCCGGATCGCGATCGGCGCGGTGCTGGCGCTGATCGCCGCCTACACCGTCAGCCGCATTCTGATGCAGACCCTGGCGCAGCTGCGTGACGGCATTTTCGCCAAGGTGCAGTACCACGCCATGCGCGAGGTCGCGGTCTCGACCTTCGCGCATGTCCACACGCTGTCGCTGCGCTTTCATCTGGAACGCAAGACCGGCGGACTGTCGCGCGTGATCGAGCGCGGCACCAAGGGCATCGACACGATGCTGTCCTTCGCGCTGTTCAGCATTTTCCCGACCATCCTGCTGCTCGCCTTCTACAGCATCATCCTGCTGCAGAAGAACGGCGTGTGGGTGTCGCTGACGACGCTCGCCATGGTCGTCGCCTATGTCTGGTTTACCTTCGCCATTACCCGCTGGCGCATCCAGTTCCGCCGCGACATGAACCAGAGCGACACCGACGCCAATACCAAAGCGGTCGACAGCCTGCTCAACTACGAGACCGTCAAATATTTCAACAACGAGGTGCACGAGACCCGCCGCTTCGACAAGTCGATGGCGAAATATTCCCGCGCCTCCATCCAGGCGCAGGTCTCGCTCTCCGTGCTCAACACCGGCCAGGCGATCATCATGGCGCTGGGGCTGGGCATCGTGATGGCGCTCGCCGCCTACGACATCAAGGCCGGCCGCATCAGCATCGGCACGCTGGTCGCCGCCAACGCGATCCTGATCCAGCTCTATCAGCCGCTGAACCTGCTGGGCACCGTCTATCGCGAAATCACCCAGGCACTGGTCGACATGGAGGCGATGTTCCGCCTTCTGAACCAGCCGATCGAGGTCAAGGACAAGCCGGGTGCGCCCGACCTCGCCGTCACCGGCGGCGCGATCGAATTCCACAACGTCGTCTTCGCCTATGAGCCCGCGCGGACCGTTCTGAAGGGCATCAGCTTCACCGTGCCCGCCGGCAAGACGGTCGCCGTCGTCGGCCCGTCCGGCGCGGGAAAGTCCACGATCAGCCGCATTCTCTACCGCTTCTACGACATCAAATCGGGCAGCGTGACCATCGACGGCCAGGACATCCGCGACGTGACTCAGTCCTCGCTGCGCCACGCCATCGGCATCGTCCCGCAGGATACCGTGCTGTTCAACGACACGGTCCGCTACAATATCGCCTATGGCCGCATCGGCGCCACCGAGGCCGAAATCAAGGAAGCCGCGCGTCTCGCCCAGATCGACAAATTCATCCGCGAACTGCCGCTGGGCTATGACGCGATGGTCGGTGAGCGCGGCCTCAAACTCTCGGGCGGCGAGAAACAGCGCGTCGCCATCGCGCGCACGATCCTGAAGAATCCTCCGATCCTGCTGCTGGACGAGGCGACTTCGGCCCTCGATACCCATACCGAGCGCGAGATCCAGGGCGCGCTCCACGAAGTCTCGCGCAACCGCACCTCGCTCGTCATCGCGCACCGGTTGTCGACCGTGATCGATGCCGACGAGATTCTGGTGCTCGACCATGGCGAGATCGTCGAACGCGGCCGCCATGACGAACTCGTGGCGCGCGGCGGCCACTACGCGTCCATGTGGAACAAGCAGAAGCAGGCCGATCAGGCGCGCGAGCTGCTCAAGGCCGTGGAGAACGATCCCGACGTCGCGCCGGGCATCGCCCGCGCCACGCCGGTCGCGGCGGGTTGATCACTCCGCCGGCTGTGCCTCCGGCTCGGCGCCGCCGTCGCGCCAATTGCGCGCTCGCGACGGCGTGGGCAGGGCGCCGGCCGCAGCCGCGGCTTTTGCCGCGCGGCGTTCCTTGAGCCGATAGGGCAGGGCCAGCATCGCCGGCACCAGTCCCAGCGTGATCATCTTGGAGAACGCCAGGCCGAACACGATGGCGGTTGAAAGGTCGACCCACATCAAGCCGTTGGGGCCGCCGATCGTCACGTCGCGGGTGGCGAAATTGATCTCGACCGCGAACATCATCGGCAAAAGGCCGCCGATCGCCGTGATCGTGGTCAGGAACACGGGCCGCAGGCGCTGGGCGCTGGAGCGGATCACCGCCTCGATCGGGTCCATCCCGCTGTCGCGCAGCCGGTGGAAGGTGTCGATCAGCACGATGTTGTGGTTCACCACGATGCCGGCCAAAGCCAGCATGCCGGTGCCCGACATGATCACCGAGAACGGCTCGCGCATCGCCACCATGCCGAGCAGCGCGCCGATCATCGCCAGCACCACGGCGACCAGGATCAGGCCGGCGTGATAGAAGCTGTTGAACAGCGCCAACAGCACCATCGCGATCAGGAACAGGGCCAGGAACGCCGCCTCGACCAGGAAGGCGCCCGACTCCTCCTGCTGCTCGCTGCCGCCCTTGAACGCGACATGCACGTCGTGCGGGAAGGGCTGTGTGCCGATCCAGCTGCGGATGTCGGCGATCTCGGCATTGGCGTTCACGCCCAGCTTGACGTTGGCGCGGACGTGATAGACGCGGTGGCCGTCGACGCGCTCGATCGAGTTGACTTGCTGCGCCGGCCGCAGCGTCACGAAATTGCTGATCGGCACCATGCTGCCGTCCGCCGACGTGACGCGCAGATTGTCGAGCGCGTGAACGCCGCGCGCGTCGCTGGGGTAGCGCACGCGGATATCGACTTCGTCCTGGCTGTCGTCGGGGCGGTACTTGCCGACCAGGATGCCGTTGGTGACGAGCTGCACGGCCGTGCCGATCGATTGCGCATTGGCGCCGAAGCGGCTGGCGATCTCGCGGTTGATGTCGAGGTCCCACTCGATGCCGGGCAGCGGCCTTGTGTCCTCGACGTCGCGCAGTTCCGGCATCTTGTCCATATGCGTGCGGATCGCACCGGCGACCTGGGCAAGCTCGAGGTAATTGTCGGAACTGACGTCGATCATGACGTCCTTGCCGGTGGGCGGGCCGTTCTGGGGCTCGCGCACCTCGACATGCACGCCGGGAATATTCGCGGTCTTCTCTCGAATCTGCTCCTCGATCCACTTGCCCGGCTGGCGTTCGCGGTAGTCCTTCATCTCGACGCCGATCTGGCCGATATTGTCGACCGGAACGCCGCCATTGCTGTTCAGATTGTTGGCTTGGCCGCCGGACGAGGCATAGACGGCGCGGATGCCCGGTACCGTCTGCGCGATTCGCGCGATTTGCATCACGATGTCGCGCTTCTCGTTGGCCGAAAGATTGCCGCGCGCGGACACAAAAACCTGCGCATAGCCCGGGTCTTCGTCGGCGAAGAAAATCGTTCCGTGGTTGAACACGACGAACAGCGCGATCACGCCGAACACGATGCCGGCGGCGCCCAGCAGGACGCGCCCGGGATTCATCGTCAGCTTTTCCGACAGATGCGCGTACCAGCCGGTGATGCCCGGGATGTCGCGCCAGTCGCCGGTCTCCGACGCCTCGATGGCCCGCTCGTGTTCGGGATCGGCGATCGGCGGCTTGCCGAAAATGCCGCCCAGCACGGGCAGGAAGATGAGCGCGACGACCACCGATGCCGACAGAATGATGATCAGCGTGATCGGGAAGTAGCTCATGAACTTGCCGGCGACGCCGGGCCACAGCAGCATCGGCAGGAACGCGCCGATCATCGTCGCGGTGGCGCTGACCACGGGCCAGAACATGCGCAGGGCGGCTTCCGCGAAAGCCTGCTTGGGCTTATGGCCTTCCGTCATCTTCCGATCGGCATACTCGACCACGATGATCGCGCCATCGACCAGAATGCCGACCGCCAGCAGCATGCCGAACATGATCATGAAGTTCAGCGTGTAGCCGATGCTGTTCAACACCATGAAGGCGATGAAGAACGAGGTGGGGATGGCGACGCCCACCAGAAGGCCCGCGCGCAGGCCCAGGGCCGCCACGATGATGATCATCACCAGCACGATGGCGAGGATGATCGAGTCCGACAACGATCCCAGCATGTCGCGGATGTCGGTCGAATTGTCGAACAGATAGGTGACTTGCACGCCCGGCGGCCAGGTTTTCTCCGCCTTGTCGACGATCGTCCGCACCGCCTGATTGTTGGCGATGATGTTGGAGCCGATGCGCTTGGAGATGTTGAGCGAAATCGTCGGCTGGCCGTTCACCTGCGCATAGGTCGTGGGGTCGTAGAAGGTGCGCCGCACCTGCGCCACGTCCGACAGCTTGACGGTCGAATTGGCGTTCGAGCGGATCGGCAGGTTGAGCAGGTCGCTCGCATTCTCGATCACGCCGGGCACTTTGACGGCGAAGCTGCCATGGCCGGTGTCGATCAGTCCCGCGGCGATGAGCTGGTTGTTGTTGGAGACGGCGGCGAACAGTTCCTGCTGGGTGATGCCATAGGCTTCGAGCTTGGCCGGATCGATGACGATCTCCAGCATCTCCTTGCGCTCGCCGGCGATGTCGACGTCCAGCACGCTGGGCACCAGCCGGATTTCCTCCTTGAGGTCGCGCGCCAGCTTGAGCAGCGTGCGTTCCGGCACGTTGCCCGACAGGGCCACGGAGATCACGGGCTGCAGCGCGACGTTGAGCTCGGTGACGCTGGGCGGATCGGCCGCCTGCGGCAGCAGCGAGCGCGTCTCGTCGACCTGGGCGCGAACGTCCTCCAGCGCCTTCTGCTTGTTGAAGTTGACGTCGAATTCCAGGATGACCACGGCGACGCCCGAATAGGCGCGCGCCGTCATCGTCTTGACGCCCTCGACCGAGCGCAGGCCGGCCTCGAGCGGCTTGATTAACAGCCTTTCGCTGTCCTCCGGGCTGATGCCGGGATAGGTGACCTGGACGATCAGCACCGGGATCGGAATGTCGGGCTGCGCTTCCTTGGGAATTTCGATGAAGGCGACGATGCCCGCGATGATCACCACGACGATCAGCGCGATGACGACACGGGTGTTGTTGACCGCCCACTCCACGATCCTGGTCATGACGCGCTACCACCCTTTTGCGGCACGGCATCGACATGCTGGCCGTTGGTGACGAATTGCTGGCCCACGGTGATGACATTCACGCGCTGGGGCAGGCCCGCGACCCACATCCCATCGGGTCCGTCCGACACCACCGTGACCGGCATGAAGGCGACCGATCCGTTGACGACGGTGCGCACGCCGATGCGCCCGGACTCGTCCAGTACCAGAATTCCCGGCGAGATATGCTGCGCCTTCACCCGCTTCACGGAAACATGAATGTCGGCGCTCACGCCGTCGCGCAGCTTGGCGTCGGGGTTGGGCAGTTCCACCTCGATGCGGAAGGCGCGCGTCATCTGGTCGGCGCGATCGGCCACGAAGCTGATCTTGCCCTGTACGGCCTCGCCGGTGACGAGATTGACCGTGGCGCTGTCGCCCAGCGCGATCTGGCCGACATCTTGTTCCGACACCGTGCCGACCGCGAGATAGGGCTCGGGCGCGATGACCATTTCGCACTTGTCGCCGGGGCGCATGTAATCGCCGACATTGACATAGCGGTCGTCGACGATGCCGTCGAACGGCGCGCGGATATGGGTGTTGGAAAGCGCGACGTTCATCGTCGCCAGCCCCGCTTGCGCTTGCGCATAGGCCGCTTGGGCCTGCGCCAGCTGCGTCTTGGAGCGGAAGCCCTGGCTGTAGAGATCCTGCGCGACCTGCAACTCCTTCTGGGTCTGGGCCATCAGCGCGGCCGCCTGGGCGACGCGTGCGCTGCGGTCGTTGTTCTTGATCTCGCAGAGCGTGTCGCCCTTCCTCACCCGATCGCCCTTGTCGAAGTGGATGGCCTGCACCAAACCCTCGACCTCGGCGCGGACGTCGACCTCGTTCTTCGCCTGGGTGCGGCCGCGCACGGTGATCGTCGCGTTCCGCTCCGACGCCGTCAGCAGGCTCACGCTCACCCGCGGGATGCCCGATGTCTTGAGGTCCGCGTCGGACGTGCTCGTCGGCGTGGCTTGGCCGCCGAACAGGCCGGTCGCGATCCAAACCGCGACCACCAGGGCGATACCGCCCGCCCATTGATAGCGCGGCTTCAGGCGCAGCCAGAATTCGGGCATGACGCGTCCGTAGAGGCGGCTGATCGTGGATTCGCTGTCGTCCGACATGGCTACCTTGTCACTCGGCCGCCTGGGCCGCTCGTTGTTCTTCGATCTCCGCGCGATGCGCGGTGAGGAAATCCAGGATCGCCGCATAGACGGCGCGACCGAAGCCGGAAACGAACCGTTCGCCTCCTGACTTGGATGCTTCGTCGTGCCCATCCAGTTGCGCAAGCTTGCCCTGCACCTGCGCGATATAGTCATCGAGCATTCCCCCGACGCGGCTTTGCGGCAACAGATCGGCGAAAAGCATCGCGAACACGAAGGGCGAGCGGTGGCGGTCCTCGGGCAATGGCTTGAGCAGCGACGCGATGAACGCGCTGCGGCCGGTCGGTGTGATCGAGTAGACCTTGCGGTCCGGCCGCTTGTCCTGCGCCTCGGCGCGCACCGAGACATAGCCTTCGTCGGTCAGCCGGTTCAGCGCCGGATAGATCGACCCGAAGCTCGCCTCGACGAAATGCTGATAGCCGTCGTCCTCGAACAGCTTCTTGATCTCATAGCCGGTGGCGTTGCCCCTGGTGAGAATGCCGAGACAAATAGTGCGAACGTCCACGACCGGCGTGCCCCTGGATCTATATAGGTCCGATATAGATCGACGCTATATATGTTCGCAGGTGCGAAGTTCAAGCGGGGCGCGGAAATTAACCCGGCGGGGCGGGGTTGCGCTCCGCTCAGACGTTGCAACTAGTGAACGATCGGTTGCCGGAAAGCCTCTAAAGGACCTCGACCCGGTCGACTTCGACGCCCTTTTGGCCCTGGCGAGTGGAGTAGCGGATGCGCTGTTCCGGTTCCAAGACCTGGACCCCCGAGCGTCGCAAGGCGCTCGCATGGATATAGACATCGCCGCTGCCGCTGTCCGGCATGACGAAGCCGAAGCCCTTCTGGTCGTTGAAGAACTTCACCTTGCCTTCGACCATCGGTCCGCTCGGGCCGGAATCGCGGTCGCGATGGCCGAAACCACCACCGCCGCCGCCGAACCTGTCGCCGCCCCCGAAGCGATCGCCACCGCCGAACCGGTCGCCACCGCCGAAACGATCGCCGCCGCCGCCAAACCGGTCGCCGCCGCCGCCGCCGAAGCCCCCACGGCCGCCACCGCCGCCGCGACGCCCGCCACCGTCTCCAAAATCGCGCCGGGGAGCGCGCGGTCCGCCGCCGCCACCGCCGCTCGGATCCGCCGTGCTGGTGTCCACGCTGTGCACCGCCACCACCTGAAGCCCTCGCGGCGAGTCCTGCAGATCGCAGACGATCGTCGCGCCCTGCGGCAGCTCCGAATGTCCCGCAGCCTGCAAAGCCGACGCGTGGCAGAACGCGTCGCCGCCGTTCTCAAGAGTGATGAAGCCGTATCCCTTGGTCGCGTTGAACCACTTGACCGTGCCCTTGACAGACGCCTGCGCGAGAGAGCGCGAGCCGCCACTATCGTAGTTCGCCATGATGCCGCCGAAACCAATGCCCCGCCGGAAGCCGCAATCGCACGCCCGTCCGTCCGGCAACGGATGGTCGCACCCCAGCTATCATGCGCAAAACTAGGGTGAATCCGCAACCGGGCAACGGATTTTAGTCGCGGCGATGCAGCCGAGCCCGACGGAAGGCGTCAGTCTCCCGTGCTTGGGGGACAGAAGCCAAGCCGCTGCGCACCGATCGATCCCGCCCCCGGCCACCGCTATCTCGCTCATCGGGCGATGAATTGCGCGAGAAGTCGCTGTTCGGCCAAGGAATTCCAAACAGCCGCAAGAACGGACAGCAAGAACCGTCGGCTTTACTTGAGAAAGTCCAAGAGCAGGGCGTTGACCCGATTTGGGTCGTCCTGGGCGACCCAATGGGTCGCCTCCGGCAGGAAGATGAGCTCGGCGTTCGCGCACAGCGCCTTGCTGGCATCTGCCAACGCCGGCAAGGCGTAACGGTCCTGCTGTCCCCAGATGATGCGCACCGGAACCTGTATGCTGCCGGGCGCGATCGGCGCAAAGCGGCGGCGAAAAATGGCGCGATACCAGTTGATCATCGCGGTGTGCGCGCCCGCCTGGCCCCACGCTTCGCGATAGCGCGCGATCTCGTCTTCGGACGCGGGCGCCTTCGCCTCGCGAAGCGCAGCCTCCAGGGCGGCGTAGTTGCGCGCGCGCATCAAGGTTTCGGGCAAATGCGGAATCTGAAACGCCAGGACATACCAGCTGGCCAGCATCTGTTGCGGGTTCCTGGCCATGGTCTCACGCCACACAGCCGGATGCGGGCAGTTCAGCGCCGCGAGCTTGCGGACCTTGTTCGGCGCGCGCGTGACGGTCCACCAGGCCGCGACCGCACCCCAGTCGTGGCCCACCAGATGGAAGGGCTCGCGCGTGTAATGCGCGGCCAGCGCCACGACGTCGTCGGCGAGGACATCGATGTCGTAGTTCGCGATGCCGCTAGGCTTGTCGGAGAGATTGTAGCCCCGCTGATCGGGCACGACGACGCGGTATCCGGCCTGTGCCAGCGGGCCGATCTGATGGCGCCAACCGAACCAGAATTCCGGAAAGCCGTGCAGCAGGATGACAAGCGGCCCGTCCTCGGGTCCGGCTTCCGCGACATGCAACGTGACACCATTGCAAAGCCGGCGTGTGAACCGCAAATCGGGTAGCCCGTCCATGTCCGCCTCATAACCACCGACGGCCCTGTCGGCAACAGTGGTGAATAAGCCCATTGGCCGAGATGTTCCCGAAGGAATGGTTCAGGAGGATAGCAAGAATCGGATTGCCCCACTCCGGGCGTCGTGCGACCCGAGCGAACGGTGTTATTTGCTAGAAGCGACGACGGCCACAAATGACGAATTGCGTACATACGGACATAGCTTGGCCCAGCCGTGGCCATCGTATCGCGGAGCAGTCGAGGCTAGCTGAACTTCTGGCGGATGCGCTTGACGAAGTACATGGCGGCGCAGTCGCGCCAGCGACCACGCCCACCTTGGTACAATCAGCTCTCGCACCGTATGATTTTGAGAAGCCGGTGGCGCTTCAGCGTGTCGTGGAATCGGTCATCCATCTGCTGAAGGGCGGCACGGTTCACACCATGCACCCCGCCTATTTTGGTCTCTTCAATCCAAGCGTTCTGTTTCCAGCCATGCTGGCCGATCAGATTTCCGCGGCGTTTAATCCACAACTCGCCGTCTGGTCGCACGCGCCCGCCGCGATTGAGATCGAACGACACACGATTGCAGCAATGGCCGGACGGTTCGGCTGGTCCGACGGCACGGGCCACTTCACGACCGGCGGCACGGAATCAAACGCGACGAGTTTGCTGATGGCCCTCAGCCGGACGTTTCCGCAGTTCGGACAACGTGGCGTTGGTGCGCTTTCTGGCCAGCCTCGGCTTTACGTTTCGGCAGAAAGCCATCTCGCTTGGCTGAAAATCGCGCATCAGACGGGTATTGGCCGTAACTCCGTCCATTTGGTCGCCACCGACGGCATGGGACGAATGGACCCGCTTGCCCTATCCGAGGCAATTAGGATCGATCGAGAGAAGGGCCATATTCCTTTCTTTGTTGGCGCGACGGCGGGCACCACGAACGCAGGGATGATCGATCCGCTGGAGGCCTGCGGCGACAGAGCCCGAGCGGAAGCCCTGTGGTTCCACGTCGATGCCGCGTGGGGCGGTGCTGCCATACTCAGCGCGCAGGCGGCCGATCACCTGAAAGGTATCGGTGCTGCGGACTCGATCACGCTCGACGCGCACAAGTGGCTCGCCGTTCCCATGGGTGCGGGCATGCTCCTGTGTCGCGACGAAATGTTGCTCGGAGAGATTTTTCGGGTGTCCGCAAGTTACATGCCGACCTCAACGGACGCTGGCGTCGACCCTTACACACATTCCATCCAATGGTCTCGGCGCTTCATCGGTCTCAAACTGTTCATGTCGCTCGCATGTCTCGGCTGGCGCGGATATCAAACGCATATTGAGCACACGCTTGCCATGGCAGCGCAATTGAGGGGCCTGCTTTGCGCGAGCGGATGGCGCATCGTGAACGATAGCCCGCTCGGCGTCGTCTGCTTCGAGGATTCCGCTGCGGGAACTGATCCGGCGGTGATTGCCGCCCGCGTGGTGGCCAGCGGTGATGCATGGATCTCGCCGGCGATGTTCGAAGGACGCACGGTGCTTCGCGCGTGTATCACAAGTCACTTTACAACCAGCGAGCATCTCGGAGGGCTTGTCGACGCGCTGGCGAGGGCGAGGCGTGCCGAAATCTAAGCCGCTCGTACAATCCGTTGCTTGACTTCTTGTTAAGCTCCCGCCTATACGCTCCCTCATCACCTCGCGGTCGCACGAGGCGCGCCGAGCAATTTGCGCGTTCCCACCGCAGGCTTCATTGAAAACTCCCGTTTGCTCCAGATGTGCGTGGATGACGGCAACAAGCCGTTTCGCACGTGCATCCCGCACGTTTGTGCGGTTAAGGAACATTGTTTGAATACGACGTTTGAATCCCTCGGTCTCTGCGAGCCGCTTTTGCGCGCCCTTGCCACCGAGAACTACACCACACCCACCCCGATCCAGACCCGCGCGATCCCCGCGCTGCTGGCCGGTCGGGACCTGCTCGGCATCGCACAGACCGGCACCGGCAAGACCGCCGCCTTCGGCCTGCCGCTGTTGCAGAAGCTGGCGGCGGACAAGGTCCGGCCCCAGCCCAAGGCGACGCGCGCGCTGATCCTGGCGCCGACCCGCGAGCTCGCGGTACAGATCGAGACCAGCCTGAAGACCTATGGCCGCCATCTGGGTTTGCGCTCGGCCGTCATCCTGGGCGGCGTCAGCCAGAATGCGCAGATCAACGCCATGCGGAACGGCGTCGACATCCTGGTCTCCACGCCGGGCCGCCTCCTCGATCTCATCAAGCAGCACCATGTCCGCCTGGACGGCGTCGGTGTCCTTGTCGTCGACGAGGCCGACCGCATGCTCGACATGGGCTTCATCAAGGACGTGCGCCGCATCGTGGCCATGCTGCCGCGTCGGCGCCAGTCGATGCTGTTCTCCGCCACCATGCCGACCGAAGTGGTCCAGCTGATCGGCGACATGCTGCATCAGCCCGAGCGCATCGAGGTTTCACCTCCGACCATGACGGCCGACCGCATCGAACAGCGCGTGATCCACATCGCCCAGAAGGACAAGCGTACGCTGCTCGGCCATCTGCTGCGCGACGAAAGCCTCAAGCGCGTCATCGTCTTCACGCGCACCAAGCACGTCGCCAACCGCGTCTCGGATCATCTGGAGCGCGCCGGCTTTTCGGCCGACGCCATCCACGGCAACAAGTCGCAGAACGCGCGTCAGCGCGCGCTCGACGGCTTCAAGTCCGGCCATGTCCGCGTGCTGGTCGCCACCGACATCGCGGCCCGCGGCGTCGATGTCGACGACATCACCCATGTGATCAACTTCGAGCTGCCGAACGAGCCGGAGAGCTATGTCCATCGCATCGGCCGCACCGCGCGGGCCGGCGCCGAAGGCATCGCGATATCGTTCTGCGACCCGGCCGAACGGACTCACTTGCGCAACATCGAGCGTCTGGTGAAGCGCCAGCTCGCGGTGGTGGCGCACGATCTGCCGCCGGAAGCTCTTGCCGCCGCTGCCGCCAACGATGGTGGTCAGGCTCAGCGGCCGCAGGCGCCGCAGCGGCCGCAGGAGCGCAACTACAAACAGCCCAAGCGCCGCTGGCATCCGCGCGGCAGCCGCCGCGCTGCGTGAAGCGCAATAGGGTGACGCGTACTTCGCGTCACCCGTAAATTGCGCGCCGTTCAAAACACGTTGGAGCATGATCCGATGCGATCGGATCACGCTCTAACCGGGCATCGGGTCGATCTTGTAGGGACTGGGTATGTCCGGCGACCAGTCGCGCCGGACATAGCCGTTCGCCTTCATGCAGGCCGTCAGGGCGCGATTGAAGATCTCGTGCCGATCGGTATGTGTGCCCACGATCCCGGCAAGCTTGTAATTGCGCGCGTCTTCCGCCGTGGCGGCGCAACGGGCGCTGTCGAGCGTGAACTGCGATTGCAGGGCGCTGCCAGGCTCGAAGGCGTCGGATGTCAGATCGCCGTACGATTCGCATCCCGACAGCAGAACGGACAGCGTCGCGATCGCAAGCCAGCGCCTACGCATTGCGGACGGCCTTCTCGACCGCGTCGTAGGAGAACCGGGCGATCGGCTCCAGCTCGTTTATCACCCCGCGCAGTTGCGGGATCGTTTCCTGAATGAAGTCGAAGCTTCCTTCGCGCCGCTCGTCCAGCGCCGCGATACGCGCCTCCAGCTTTGTCCGTTCCTCGGCGCGGACGTCGACTTTTTCAAGGCTCCGCGTCAGCTCCTCGATCGTGTTGGCGGCGTCGAAGATGCCGTCGATCGACATGTTGATGCGCAGTACCAGCGTGTGAATGCGGGCGCGCAACTCGGCCTGGTTCAGGTCATAGAGCGACTCGCGGTTGCGGTTGTAGATGTCGACCTCGCCCATGGCCGAGCGGAACATCCGCATCGTGATCGGGCCGTAGGGATCGCCGATCTTCTTGGTGTCCGCGGCGAAGCCCAGGACGATGGTCATCGTCGACAGCACCTCGCCGAAGAACAGCGCCGCGTTGCGCTCGCGCCGCCGCCGCTCCAGATACCATTCCATCTGCGTCGCCACGAACCCGCCCAGCGTCGCCAGGATCGCGCCCAGGAACACCGCCCACAGCGTCGAGAAGTTCGAGATGAAATCCATGTCTTCGGGCGCGAGCGCCACGCTATCCTCCGCTTTGAGGTTCCTTATAAGGGGCCGGCGGGATGAGGCAAAATCATGCTTGAGATTTATGTCGATGGCGACGCCTGCCCGGTCAAGGCCGAGGTCGAGCGGGTCGCCGAACGCCACGGCCTCGCCGTCCATATCGTCAGCAATGGCGGCCTGCGCCCCAGCCGCCACCCGCTCGTCCGTCACGTCACCGTGGCCGCGGGCGCCGACGCCGCGGACGACTGGATCGCAGCGCATGCCGGGCCGGGCGACATCGTGATCACGGCCGATATCCCGCTGGCCGCGCGCGCCCTGAAGAACGACGCCCGCGTGCTTGGCCCTTCCGGCAAGCCGTTCACGGAAGCGGGCATCGGGATGGCGCTCGGCATGCGCGATTTGCATCGCCATCTGCGCGAAGCGACCGGCGGTCAAACCTTCAATGCCGGGTTCACCAAGCAGGATCGCTCGCGTTTCTTGAGCGCCCTGGAGAACGAAATACAAGCGGTGCGGCGGGCGCATCCTCCATCCGCGTCTTGATCGTGACGCGGTTGCAGCCCAGGCTGCTCCCATGAATCTCGAACTTTCCCCTAAGGAATTGGCGTTTCGCGACGCGGTGCGGGCGTTTCTCGACACCGCGCTCGCGCCCGAACTGCGCGAAGCCGGCCGGCGCATGACCAGTGTCTTCATCGACAAGCGCTACAGCCTCGCCTGGCAGAGGATTTTGCACGCCAAGGGTTGGGCGGCGCCAAGCTGGCCGAAGGAATATGGCGGCACCGGCTGGAGCGACATGCAGCGCTATATCTTCGCGGCGGAATGCGCTCGCGCCGGCGCGCCTGCCCTGGCGCCGATGGGCCTGCGCATGGTCGGGCCTTGCATCATGCGCTACGGCACCGAGGCGCAGAAGGCGCACTATCTGCCGCGCATCCTTTCGGGTGAGGATTATTGGTGCCAGGGCTATTCGGAGCCTGGCTCCGGCTCGGATCTCGCCTCGTTGCAATTGCGCGCGGCGAGCGACGGCGACGACTACGTGCTCAACGGCTCCAAGATCTGGACGACGCATGCGCACTGGGCCAACCGCATGTTTTGTCTGGTGCGCACCAATTCCGGCGGCAAGCCGCAGGCCGGGATCACGTTTCTGCTGCTCGACATGGCGACGCCGGGGATCACCGTGAAGCCGATCGTCACGCTGGCGGGCGAACACGAAGTCAACCAGGTGTTCTTCGACGATGTGCGCGTGCCCAAATCCGGCCGTCTGGGCGCGGAGAATGACGGCTGGACGGTGGCGAAATATCTTCTCGAATTCGAGCGCGGCGGCGGTTCGGGCGCCGGCTTGAAGATTGCTTTGCAGCGCATCCGCGCGCTTGCGAATGTCCAGTGCGGTGACGATGGCGCCTGTCTCATAGAGGACGACACCTTCGCCTCGCGCCTGGCCTCGGCCGCCATCGCCGTCGAGGCGATCGCGATGACCGAGCACCGCGTGATGAGCGCGCTGTCGGCGGGGAAGAATCCGGGGCCGGCCTCGTCCATGCTCAAGATGCAGGGGACCGAGGCGATGCAGCGGCTCGACGAGTTGGCGATCGAGGCGCTTGGCGCCTATGCCGCCGTCGATCAGCCGCAGGCGCGGCTGCCGGGCGCCAATGTCGCGCCGATCGGACCGCCGGAAGGGCTGCTCGCGATGGCGCGCTATCTCAACAACCGCGCCGCGTCGATCTATGGCGGCTCCAACGAAATCCAGCGCGACATCGTCGCGCGGCTCGTCCTGGGCCTGTGAGGCAAACGATGAAACTTCATCAGACCTTTCTCTCGCCCTTTCCGACGCGCGTGCGCCTGGTCCTCTATGCCAAGGGACTCGATATCCCGTTCGTCGAGCCTTCGGGCATCCACGACGGCGGCGGCAAGGGCGACTATCTGAAGATCAATCCGCTCGGCCGCGTGCCGACGCTCGAACTCGACGACGGTCGCACGCTGCCCGAATCCGAGGTGATCTGCGAATATCTCGAGGACGCCTATCCCGAACCCACGCTGCGTCCCGCCGATCCCTGGGCGCGCGCGCAAGTTCGCTTGATTTCGCGGCTCTGCGATTTCTATCTGGTCATGGCCATGGTGCCGCTGTTCACCGCGTCCGGCATGTCGCGCAAGAGGTGGGACGCCGCGAGGATCGACTCCGCGTTCGCCGAGATAAGAAAATCCCTCGCCTTTATCGAGCACTACATCGGCACCGACGGCTACGCGGTCGGAACGTCCCTCACCCAGGCCGACGGCGCGCTGGCGCCGCAACTGATGCTCGCCTTCGAATGGGCGCCGAAGCTGTTCCAGCGGCCAAGTCCGCAAGGCGATCTGCCGAAGCTTTCGGCCTATTGGAAGTCGATCGCGAACGATCCGATTGCCGGCCGCGTCATCCGCGAAACCTATGACGCCATTGCCGCGGCGCAGGCGCGCGTTCCGAAGGAAAAGCAAATCTAAATCAGCGCCGCCAGCAGATGCTCCACGACAAGCTGCGCTTTGGCGACCGATACACCAGGAGGCCCAGATGAACGTCGAAAATGCGCTATACCCCACCCCCGACCGGATAGCCGATTTGATGGGCGATGCATCGGACAAGCCCATCGTCATGCTCAATCTGCTGAAGTTCCGCGACAAGGCGCTGTACGCCGACGGCCGCAAGAGTGAGCTCACCGGCCGCGAGGCCTACATGCTCTACGGCGTTCCGATGCAGAAGCTCGTGGCGCGCGAGGGCGGGCGGTTCATCTTCTCGGGTCAGATTCTCTCGCTCGCCATCGGCACCGTCGAAGAGATGTGGGACGTCGTGGCGTTGATGGAATATCCGTCCTCGGCCGCCTTCGCGCGCATCGCGACCTCGCCGGAGGTCTCCGAGATCGGCGTGCACCGTGCCGCGGGGCTTGCAGGCCAACTTCTGATCCGCGTCGCCGCATTGCCAGTTTAGCGATGTCGCCCCGACCGCCGTCGTTCAGTTGGGCAAGGCGCGGCGCAGGCTCGATTGCGCCAGAATGTGCTGAACGCAATCCGCTTCGCCGAGCGGCAGCCACAATCCTTCCGTATAAAGATCATGGAGGAGGCTTCCGGTGATGCGATGCGACAGGCTGCGCGCCGGTTCACCGGTCGCCAGGACGTGCCGCAGCAGCGCGCCGAAACGGAACTGCACGCCGGGATCGGGATGCTGCGAGACGAGCTTTCCGGTCTGATCCTCGTCCAGACCCGGGAAGACGCTCGTTCCGACCAATCGCGCGCGGAAGTCGTTGCTCTGATCGACCACCTCGTAGATGTGGATGTAGCGCAAGCACTGCCGGATATCCTTCGGAACGATCTCGGAGCGGGCGGGCATGCGGCGCGCACCCTTGAGCTGCTTCCAATATTCCAGCGTGAGACGGAGATTGGAATCTTCCACGCTGTCGGCGGGATGGATTTCCGCCGGTACCGGCTGCGAATGATAGTTGAAGCCGTCGTTTGCTGGCGTCATCAGTGGAAATTCCCCCAAGCAACCGCCACCGTCCATTGACGGAAAATCATAACAGAGTTGCGCGATGTGGAAGATTCATTTCGATTTTAGCATGGGCTTCGGGTTGCGATGAGCCCCACACGTCGCGCGCGGACGATCCCCGATCCCTCAAAGCGACTGTCGCCGCACCGCGACCCGACCAATCGCGAAGCCACGCATTGTGCGTCGTGTTTCGCATGTCATCCGCCCACGGATTTTGCGACGCAACAAATGTGTTAGTGATCTTGGCTCGCTTGTCGCGCGGCGCGGGCTCGGCCACATTCCGAATCGGGCGGACAATCGGGGTGTGGTCATGGCGGTCGAAAGCGTTGCGGTGCGGACGACGGCGCCAGCGGCCAGCGTGGGCTATCAGACCTTGATGGTGGGTCTGCTCAGTCTGAACTTCGGCATCCTGTTCTTCGATCGCAACGCGCTCAATTTCCTCATGCCGTTCGTGAAGCCGGACCTTCATCTCTCCAACACGCAGGTCGGCCTGACGGCATCGGCCCTGTCGTTCAGTTGGGCCGTCGCGACGCTGGTGATCGGCGCCGCGTCCGACCGCACGGGAAAGCGCAAGATCTTCCTGATCGGCGCCACGATCGCTTTTTCGCTGTGCTCGGTGCTTAGCGGATTGGCGACCTCGTTTCTGGCACTCCTCGGCGCGCGGTTCTTGATGGGCATCGCCGACGGCGGCGTCGCGCCGATCTCCCAGTCGATGACCGCGCTCACAGTCGCGCCGGAGCGGCGGGGCATCGCCATGGGCGTGATGCAGAATTTCGGCTCCAACCTGTTCGGCTCTTTTATCGCCCCCGTGCTGCTGGTGGCGTTCGCGACGGCCTTCGGCTGGCACCGCGCCTTCCTGATCACCGGTGTTCCGGGTCTCATCAGCGCGCTGCTGCTATGGCGGTTCGTCCGCGAGCCCGAGGCGAAGGCCGTGGTTGCGGACACCGAAAGCCTGTTTGTCCGCGTGAGCCAGGTTCTCAAAGAGCGCAACATGGTGATCTGCGCCATCACCTCCGTCTTGTTGGTGTCCTATCTGGTCGTGTGTTGGGCGTTCATGCCGCTGTTCCTCACCTCGGTGCGCGGCTTCACGCCGCAAGCCATGGGATGGCTGATGGGCACGCTCGGCATCTCCGCCACCATCGGCAGCTTTGTGGTGACGGGACTGTCTGACCGTATCGGACGGCGGCCGGTGATGATCGCCACATCGCTGCTGGGCGTGACGTTGCCGCTGGGCGCGATTTTCTACGGTGGGCCTGCTTGGGTGCTCGGCGCTTTCTTCGTCGTGGGCTGGGCGCTCAACGGTCAGTTTCCCCTCTTCATGGGAACGGTGCCGAGCGAAAGCGTCGACCACCGCCACATGGCGACGGCGATCGCGTTCGTCATGTGCGTGGGCGAGATATTCGGCGGCGTTCTTGCGCCCACGCTTGCGGGGTGGGCGGCCGACGATTATGGCCTGGCCGCGCCGTTGTGGATCATGACGGGACTGTGCATCGTCTCGGGCGTTCTGGCGCTCGGTCTGCGCGAAACCGCGCCCCTGGTTCTGGCGAAGCGCGCGGCCACGAGATAGCGCGCGCCATCATGCCCGGCGGGCCTAATAGCGCGAAAAGTCCATGCCGGCGCGATACAGATCCGCGATCAGGCGCACGATATGAGCATGACCCTGTTGAATGGCCCGATAGCATTCCGGCCGCATGAGTTGCGCACGCGGAATGACAAGTCCCTTGCCACGCTGGCGTGTGGCGGTGCCGCGCGCGACGAGCTTGTTTGCGGAGCGCCGCACGGTCTCGTAAGGAATCCGCAATGCGTTCGCCAAGGCATGCACCGTCACGGGCCGGCGCAGGTTATCAGGCGGCAGCTGCGCCAGACCGCCAAATGCGACGTTTTCGTGAGTCGAAGTGATATGGCGGACGTTGGACGTCCAGATCGCGGTATAGACAAGGGCATCGAGGAAATTGTCGTCGTGCTGCATGCCCAGCGTGTCGACGCCTCTCAGGACGACTTCAATTCCCACTCTCAGAAGCGAGCGGATATTGCGCGGCAACCCGCCATGCGGCGGCATGGGAACGGTTTGCGGCAGTTTGGCCCTGTAGGGTCCGAAGTCGAACTGGCTGCGTTTCAGGTCGCCGGCAAGCTGCAGCAGGCTGCGCCATACCTCCTCGAACGCCGCCATGCGATCCGCTTGAAGATGGATCGCGGCCGGAACGATATAGCCCTGCCGCCCCCTATATTCGCATTGTCCCTGCTCCTGCAGCCGCCGCACATGCCGGCGAACCGTTTCGTAGGGAATGCGCAACGAGCTGGCCAATGCCGTCACGGACACCGGCACGCGCATGTCGTCGGGCGGCAAATCGTCCATGCCGCAATACTCGCTATTGGCCCGAGAACGGGTGATATGGCGGACGTTGGCGGACCACATGGCGGTGAAGACGAAGGCTTGAATCAAGTCCCCGTCCGCCAGCCGGACCATGCTGTCGACGCTGCGCAACAGAAAGTCGCTGGCAACGCGCGCGACGGCGCGAATATTCGGCGGATCCTGCAAGGCCGAATGCTGGCCGCATACGGCGATAACAGGAGTTAACGCGGCCTCAGAACGCATACACGGCCCCCCTAATCAAATGTTGCATTCTTTGGCGGCCTTGGAAATGGAATTTCCTCCGGTCGCATAGGACGCGGCCCGGCTATCCCCAATATTCGGCGCGTCGTTGGGGCGCCCTAAGGACTGCTACAAAGCGTCGGCCGTCGCGTTGCGGCGCGTTGGAATTCAGGCCGGTGATGTGCTTGCACCTTGCGGCCCATCCATAGTCCCGTGCGCAAATGCAGGTACCGCTGGCCGTCATCCCGTGGTTAATCCGTATACACAGCGCCGGAGTGCGCCGCGAATGCTGCGCAAGAGTCGATCTACCTAGGCGGAATACCTATCTGGTCTCCCTGCGAATCTCCGTACGCGGAATTCCCGGCTGTGATTCGCGTCCTGACTTAACGAAACTCTTACCAATCGCAGAACGCGAAACGTGGGGAGTAGGAAAGTCATGACAATGAACATCTCGCAGAAGAACGCGCCTGTCGGAAACATCGCTTTGTTTCCCCTTCTGTCCCCGGCGACCGTCGATCGGTCGGCGCCGGACAATCTCCAGGAGCATTTGAGCGTGTTGCGCGGATTCGCTTCGACCCAGCGGTTTTCCCGCAATGAGACGATCTTCCAGGAGGGTGACCGGGCCGCCACGATTTATCGCGTCGTCGTCGGCACGATCCGTCTTTGCCGCCATACGCCCGACGGTCGCCGCCATATCGCCGACTTCGCGCTGACCGGCGATCTGTTCGGCGTCTTCGGCAGTCCCGAGCATGTGTTTACGGCCGAGGCGGTCACCGATGTCACGCTGGTCGCATATCCGCGGACGCAGCTCGATCGGCTGTCCGATCGCGACCCGCGGTTCCGCGCCAACATCCTTTCGCATCTGTCTTCCACGCTCATGACGGCGCAGCTTCACACCTTCGTTCTGGGTTGCCAGAGCGCCAAGGAGCGCCTGGCGTCCTTCTTGATCCGTCATGCCGAACGCACCGGCGCGATGGCGACCGGCAAGCTCCAACTCAGCATGGGCCGTCAGGATATCGCCGATCACCTCGGTCTCACGATCGAGACCATCTGCCGTGCGGTGACGGCACTGAAGAACGAGAAGACGATCGCGGTGCCCTCCATCCATCAGATCGAGCTGCGAAACATCGAGGCGCTCTGCGAGTTGTCCGAAGGCAGCGCCCTGCACTGACCGGCCGAACCTTCGGCCGCCGTCCCCCGATCGCACACGGATCAAACGTCATGCATGAGTTCTTCGAAGCCATCTTTGGCGCCTATGTGCACTTGATCGGTTGGACGTCCAGACTGGCGGACATCCTGGGGGGACTGGTGCACCGCGTCTCGCAGCCCGGCGATCTCGCGTTCGCATCGATCGTGGTTGCTTCGCTTCTGCTTTGCGTCTTTGCCTGCGTTTGGGCCTTGATCGAGCGCGGCCGTTCCGCCGCCCGACATTATGTGATGAGCGCGACCCTGGCGCGCGCCCAATCGGAAATTCGCTTTCGTGAATCGGTCATCCAGGCGGCGCCCGAGGCCATCGTGGTCATGGGCTCGGATCTGTCGGCGCCTCTCAGCTATCGCGGCGGCGGCGCGCTGCTGCAGGCCTGTTTGTCCGGTGCCGATGCGCCGCTCGTCGCGGCCAAAATGGAAGGGCTTATCGGCAGCGGCACGCCCTTCACGCTGACGGCGCGCACCGCCAAGAATCCGTCCGTCGCGATGCAGGGCTGCGTCGTCGGTAGCCGCGCGGCCATATTTCTGCGCGCCCAGGAGGGCCCGTCGAGCGTCGAGCGCGAACTGCGCGCCATCGTGGAGGCTCTGCCGATGCCGGTGTGGATTCGCGACGGCGCGCTCGCCCTGACATGGGCCAACCGCGCGTTCCTGGCGGCATCCGGGTCGACAACGCTGGAAGAGGCGATGCGCACGGATGCGCGATTGAGCGGCGCCGATCGCGAGCTTGCCGGCGCGGTGCTCGAAGGCAATGACGTCATCGCCGAACGGCGCTATGCCGTGATCGCCGGCCAACGCCGGGCCCTGTCGATCGACATGATGCGCGTTGCCGGCTCCCATGTCGCGGGCGTGGCGACCGACGTCACCGAAGCTGCGCAGGCCGAAGCAAGGCTTGGCCTTGTTCGCGATGCGAATGCGGACATTCTGGAGCACGCCGGGTGCGCCATTGCCGTGTTCGACAAGGACCGGCGTCTCGCCGCGTCCAACAAGGCTTATGCGCGTCTCTGGGGTCTGTCCGAGAGCTGGCTCGACACGAATCCGACCTTCGCGGACATCTTTGATCGGTTGCGCGAGACGCGCCGGCTGCCGGAGCAGCGCGACTTCCAGGCCTGGAAGCGCGACCATCAGCGATTGTTCGAAACCGCGAAGGGACGTCTGGACGAGACCTGGCACGTCGCCGGCGGCGCCAGCGTTCGGGTCCGTGCTTACCCTCACCTTCTGGGAGGTGTCTATTATGTGTTCGAGGATATCGGCGAGGTCCTGCGCCTGAACACCTCGCTGCACATGCTGAAGCAGACCCAGCGTGCGACGCTCGATGTGATCGACAACGGGATGGCGGTGTTCGGTCCCGACGGGCGGCTCAAGATGCACAACACGGCTTTTGCGGAGTTGTGGCAGCTGGATGAGCCCGATCTCGCCGCCGGCCCGCACCTTTCCAATATCGCCAGCGCCTGTACCGCGAAGATAGGCCGCGACGGCGTCTGGAACATGGTTGCGGCCGGCGTCACGTCTTCCGAACCCTCGCGCTATGGCGAGTGGGGCCGGTTGACGCGTGCCGACGGTCGGGTGCTGTCCGTGTCGCTCACACGCCTGCCCTTGGGCGCGACGCTGGTGGTGTTCGAGGACTTGACCGACCTGGAGCGGTTCGTGGCGGCAACCCATGCAGATGCGGCCGCATGACCGCGGTCGGTCATTGGCGAGCTGTCCTTGGCAGCCAAACCGAAGGCCGCAATGGACCGAAAAGTTCAGATAGAGATTGCCGCGCTTCTTGGGGCGACGGCGGCCGACACCACGGCTGGAAGACGCACTAATCGCCCTTGGCGAGAGAGCCGGCGCTTGGACCGGCCACGGAAGCTTCAAGTTCCGCGGCGGCGGCCAACAGCTTCATGGCGTAGTGGGGCTCGACGCCGGCATTCGCAAGGGCACGCAGGTCACGCGCGATCTCGCCGTTGCGGCTGGGATTCTGTGAGTCGAACACATCTTGGTCGCCCATGACATGACACCGTCAATTTCCCACCCATCGAAATTGACCTGATCTAATGTCCAAGAACAGTTCGGTATTTCCTTTAGGGGCAAATACATAGAAAATCCCATTTGAGCCTCGTCGGGATACAACTTTTCATTTGCCAGCCAATGGGCAAATTATTATTAGTGGTGTACAGAGGATTTACTGTGCAAGGGTGCGCTGCGCGCGAATTTTGAGTTCTCCGAACCGGCGTCTTCGGTCTGCTCGTCTCGCTGAGGCCATTGGATGTCATACGAGAGGCCGTCTCTCCTTCTGCGGGGACCGCTCCAGCGGAGGGTAGTGCCTTTATACTGTGCACGTCCGCCAAGACGCTCAGGACATGTCCTATCGGGCGGATGGGCGAGGCATACCAATGCCATGATTGTCCACCCACCAAAACATAGGGTCACGGCGATCCGTCTCGGAATAGCGGAAATGGGCCTCAGCCGCCGCGTGACGATCCGCGCACGCCCGGTCTGCGTACCATTGCGGCTGCGCCACAAGTCGCGGATCACGTTCACTACAGGTCGGCAGTTGCGCAACTAGAGGAGTGCGATCGGCGGCTATGGTCGCTGCGGGAGGGGAAGCGGACCGGTTCAAGGAACGGACGGAGCGGTCTTGGCCAAGCAAGGCAATGGTTGTCCCGGACTTCAGGTCGGCCGAACCGGCCGTCACGGCGCCGGGTCGGTTCGTCGGCAATTCTTGTGTCCGCGTGCTGTTTGCAGAACGAGGGATGGAAGTATGACCACCAATTCTCTTATCTTCGTCGTCGACGACGATGACGACGTTCGGGACTCAATTCGCATTCTTCTCGAAGCGGCGGGATTTGCGGTCAAAGACTACGGATCCGCCAAGGCTTTCCTCGCCGACAAGATCACCGTCGGTCATTGTCTGATCGCCGACATCCGCATGCCCGAGATGGACGGGCTGGAGCTTCAAGAGGAAGTCGTGAAACGCAAGCTCGGTCTGCCTGTGATCGTCATCACCGGTCATGGCGACGTACCGCTGGCGGTGCGCGCGATGAAGGCCGGCGCGGTCGATTTCATCGAAAAGCCGTTCGATGAAGAAATCCTGCTGACAAGCATCCGCAGGGCGCTCGAGCTCGGCAGCAAGACGCGCAGCGAAGCCGCCGAGGCGGCCGCCGCGGAGCGTCTCTTGGCGTTGCTGACGCCGCGCGAGCGCAACGTGCTCGATCAGCTCGTTATCGGGCGATCGAACAAGGTCGCCGCCTACGAGTTGGGCATCTCGCCGCGCACGATCGAGATTCACCGGGCCCACATCATGGATAAGATGAATGCCCGCGGTCTGTCGGATTTGGTGCGCGTCGCACTCGCGGCCGGCCGCTCGTCGACGGCGCAATAGTAGCCTATAGACGGCGTGTTCGCGGCACGGCCGCGCTTCGTGCCGCTGGCAATGCCCAAACCGAGGGAAACCCGTCGCCGACATGTTCCGGCCGTGGCGCATGAATTCGGTGCTACGCAGCGTTACTTACGGACATTGCCCGAATATCGCGCGCGCCCGCTTTGGACCATGCTGTTGCCGCTTTCGCAATCTTCCCCCCGGCGAAAGCAACCAGGCGGGCGCGGCTGCCCCCGTGTTATGGGCGCCGCGCCCCCTTCCGCCACGCCTGAGATTTGCTTCCGGCGTGCACCGTCGATTGAGGTGGGGGCGCCTGAACCATTTCGCTCAACAAAATCGCGACTTCCTCGCGCTTTGAAACGTGCGCGTCGCAGATCGAACTGCCCAACGCATCGTTTGCGCATGAGGCACCCCGCTGCGCGAGCGCCGCGCCACTAGGTATTTATCCGTATGCGGCGCCTGGCACTTTCGTGCCGCTGTTTAAGAGCGGCGAAAGCACAACTGGCTAGCCTGATCGCAAATGAACGCATCGGGAAACAGTGGTGACTAAATCGATCCAATTGCGCAGTCGCATGTCGCGGCTGTTCGCCCAAGCCGCGCGAGGTCCCTTGCACGCGGGGCGTGCGGTGCTTCTTTGCGTCGCCGTCCTGCTGCCGATGTGGTGCGGCTTTGCATGGCTGGCCTTGGCGCAGCGCGCCGATGGCATATCCGACGTTCTCGCCGGTCTTGCCTCTTTCGCCGGCGCGGACGCGGATTTCGCTGGAACTTTGGCCAAGCGCGACGAAGTCGTGGATTTTCGCAAACCGCCGGCCGGCATCGCGCGCGAGCTCGAACATTTTCGCGCCATGGCCTTGCCGCCGGAAAATGCCACCTTGGTGGTCACGCTGAAGCGCAATCCCTCCATCGCTACGCGCGGCGCGGAGCATATCGCGCGGCCGCGAACCTTTGTCTCCAATGGATGGCTTGTCGCGATCGCCACCCGGCCCGCGACGGGTATCGAGGCGACCGTCATGATGTCGCAGGACGAGGCACTGGCGGACTGGCGCCGCGTCACGCTCAGTGAAGGTGGCGGCCTCCTGCTGATTTCGCTCATCCTCTGTGTGCTCGGCTGGGTCCTTTTTCGGCAGTTGCGCAAACATGACGCGATGACCAGGAGCTTGCTCGAAGCCAAGGAGCTTGCCGAAGCCGGAAGCCGGGCCAAGACGGATTTTCTCGCGAATATGAGTCACGAGATCCGTACGCCGATGAACGGAATTCTCGGCATGACGGGTCTGCTTTTGGACACCGCTCTGGACGAGGAACAACGCCGCTTCGCGTTGACCGTGCAGGAATCCGGCGAAGCACTTCTCACCGTGGTCAACGACATTCTCGACATCTCCAAGCTCGAAGCGGGAAAGTTCGAGCTCGAATGCATCGATTTTGATCTCGTCAACACGGTGGAGAGCGCCGTGGCATTGATGGCGCCGCGCGCGCGCGAGAAGAAGATCGACATCGGTGCCTATGTCGATAAGGACGCGCAAGGCGTCTATCGCGGCGACCCGACGCGCATACGGCAGATTCTGCTCAATCTGATCGGCAATGCCATCAAGTTCACCGAAAAGGGCGGCGTATCGGTTCAGGTGCACGTCAAGCGGCTGGGCGCCGAAGGCTTGCCCGATGGCGTCGTGCCGCTGCGCTTCGAGATCGAGGACACCGGTATCGGCATGCCCGAAAGCGTGCGCGAGCGATTGTTCGCGAAATTCACCCAGGCCGACAGCTCGGTCACCCGTCGCTTCGGCGGCACGGGTCTCGGCCTGGCGATCTGCAAGGAGCTGATCGAACTGATGGAGGGCCGTATCGAGGTGGCGAGCCGCGTCGGCGCCGGATCGACCTTTGCGTTCGAGCTGAACCTGCCGCGTTCGGCCGCCGCGATCGTGGGGCGCGATGCGTTGCCGGCGCAATTGCGCCATCTGCGAGCGCTCCTTGTCGACGATATCGCCATGAACATCGAGGTCATCGGCCGCATGCTGAGCAATCTCGGCATGGATGTGCGTAGCGAGAACGACGGCTTCGCCGCCATGGCCGAACTGGAGCGTGCCTGGCATCGTGGCGCGCCTTACGACATCGTTTTTCTTGATCGCATGATGCCCGGACTATCCGGCGATGCCCTGGCCGAGCGCATCCGCAACACGCCGAGCCTGTCCGAGACCAAGATCGTCCTGGTATCGTCCGGCGGTCGCCACGGCCTGGAGAAGTCGCGCCATTGCTTCGATGCCATTCTCGAGAAACCCGTCCGCCAGCACGACCTCTTCGATTCACTTATCAACATCTACGGTCAGAAGCTCGGTCAAAAGGCGGAAAACATGCTGAACTCCGCCAAAACAGCGAACCCCATAGCGCGCAGCACGCTGAACATCCTTTTGGCGGAAGACAACAAGATCAATCAGCAATTCGCGCTCCACTTGCTGTCGAAGGCGGGACACAGCGTCGTCGTGGCGGGCAATGGTCACGAAGCGGTCGATGCCATTCGATCCGGCGATTTCGACGTCGTGCTGATGGACATTCAGATGCCGGAGCTCGACGGCGTCGCGGCGACCAAGCAGATCCGAAAGCTCGGCGGCGCCAAGTCTCGGATTCCGATCATCGCCATGACGGCCCATGCCATGTCGGGCGCGCGCGAGGAATACCTCGCCGCCGGGATGGACGACTACGTTTCCAAGCCGGTCAATCCCGGCCTGTTGCTCGAAAAGCTCTCGCGCATCGCCAAGTCCGCTCCGGTCGCGCCGGCGGCACATGCGGAGCCGCCGGTCGAACCTGCTTTGCTGGATCGCGACAATCTGGCTGCGCTGGAAAGCGTCATGGGCCCGCACAAGACGGCCGAATTCCTCGCCGATACCATAGCCGAGTGCGAGGCCAAGATGGCCGCGATCGACGCGGCGCGCGGGGCGGACGATTTCGCCGCCGTCGCAAAGGCGGCGCATGCGATCGTCAGCGCGGCGGGCAATGTCGGCGCAATGCGCGCCAGCCTGCTGGCGCGCGCACTCGAGGAACGAATTCGGCGCGGCGATGGCGCCGATTGCGATTCGTCCATCGTTGCGCTGCGCGACGCGTTGTCGGCCGCCTCGGTGGCGATCGGGACCTGGATCGAGATGCGAAAGACGGCCGTACCGCCGGAGTACCGCGCGGCGAGTTGACACCCGAAGCTCGCGGGCGGCCGCAATCGTGTCACGATCGGCGATGGCGACGAGCGGCCGCGCGTCAGTTCGCGGCGCGCGCCGAGGTCCAGCCCAGCAGACGACGGTATTCCTCCTCCGTGCGGCCATAGAGCCCGCCCGCGTGCTGTAACAGTCCGGCACGATCCAGCACCTCGATCAGGCCGCGCCTTACGCGCACAAGACCTTTCTCTTCGAGCTCCTTCAGCGCCACCGACACGCCCGGCCGCCGCACCGACAGCATCGTCGCGATGTAATCGTGCGTGATGGCCAGCACGTCGTCGTCCACCCGATCGTGCAACATGAGCAGCCAGCGCGCCAGTCGCTGTTCGAGCACGCCCGCGCCGTTGGCGAGTGCGGTGTGCGCCGCCTGAATCGCGAAGGCCCGCGAAAAGAGAAGCGCGCGCGTGCGCATATCGGGGTTTTCCTCCAATACGGTGCGATAGTCGGACGCCGACAGGCGCAGGGCCGTCGCTGCGATCTGCACCACGATCATCTGCGAGCATCGATCGTCGCCTTGCGCCAGGCCGGTGCCCGTCATGCCGTCACGGCCGATGATGCCGCTCTCGACCCGATGTCCGGCCCCGCTCTCGGTGATCACCGATGCGATGCCGCTCTCGGGAAAATAGACCCATTCGACCGGTTGGCCCCGCGCTTCCAGCAGCGTGTTTGCGGGCAGCGTCATCGGCTCGAGCCGGCTTGAAAGCCAGTCCCAGGCGTTGTCGTCGGACAAGGCCAAGATGTGGTTGCGGCTTCGTGACGGCGACGACGCCATACGCGGTACTCTGTCGGGGCTCCACTATTCCTAAGATTGGAGCGGAACATTGGTTCCGCCGCCGCCCCTTATTTCCCGACGGTGCCGCCCGAACGGCACTCTGCCAGCAGCCTTGCGCAAGTCGACAGCAGCAGGTCGGTCCGCGAGGGTTTGTCCAGAAACGCGCTGCCCTCGACCATGCGGGCCTTGTCCGGCGGGTTGGCGGAGGCGTAGACGACCGGCAAGTTGGGATCGCCGTCGCGCGCCACGGCGGCGACGTTCCATCCGCTGATCCCGCCGCCAAGCCTGATATCGGTCACCAGCAAATCGATGTGCTGCCCGCGCGCGAGCAGGTCCAGCGCCGCCTCGCCGCTTCCGGCCTCGATCACCGCGAAACCCGCCTCGGTCAGCGCGTCGGCCATTTCCATGCGGACCAGCCACTCGTCCTCGACGAGCAGCACGATGGCATTGTCCGGGCGATTTTCCACTTCGATGGGGCCTATGATGATTCGGTCGGCGACCGTAGGCAATTGTGCCAAGGAAGCTAGAGCCATGCACCACCGATAGATCGCAACGAAACAGCGTCTTATTGGTTCCTCTCGGGGGGAAACATTATTTCCTGGGCGGTGGTCCCGGGAATCACTATGAAGTGACGAAAGAGATGCCGTCTTGGGTGGGGAAGAGCCTGCAAAAGGACCTGCTATCCGACGCAAGCGCGCCCATAGCGGCGCCGCGCCTATCTCTGCCCGATGCGGAACAGTATCTCGCCGCCATCGTCACCTCGTCCGACGATGCGATCATCAGCAAGGATCTCGACGGCATTATCACAAGTTGGAACAAGGGCGCGGAACGACTCTTCGGCTACACGGCGGCGGAAATCGTCGGCAAGCCGGTTCTGATGCTGATCCCGACGGACCGTCAGCAGGAAGAGCCCGGAATCCTCGGGCGCGTGCGCAGAGGCGAGCGGATTGAGCACTACGAAACCATCCGTCAGCGCAAGGACGGCGGCCTGCTGAACATCTCGCTCACCGTGTCGCCCATAAAGAATTCGGACGGCAGGATCATCGGCGCCTCCAAGATCGCGCGCGACATCTCCGATCGCAAACGTTCCGAAGAGGCGCGCGAGCTGCTGCTCAACGAGATCAAGCATCGCGTCAAGAATACGCTGGGCACGGTGCAGGCTATCGCGACCCAGACCTTTCGCTCGGCTCCCAAGGCCGAACGCGACGCCTTCATCGCGCGCCTGCATGCCCTGTCGGACGCGCACGATCTGCTCACGCAGCAGAGTTGGTTCTCGGTCGGCGTGCGCGACGTCATCGAGCGGGCCGTGTCGCCGTTCCAGCACCGCGACAGGCCCCGATTTTTGCTCGCCGGCCCGCCGGTGCAGCTCAATCCTTCCAACGCTTTGCTCCTGTCGATGGTGATCCACGAACTCGGCACCAACGCGGTGAAGTATGGCGCCTTGTCGAACGATACGGGTGCGGTGGATGTCGCTTGGAATATGGCGGCCGGGGGCAGGCTGGAGTTGTCCTGGACCGAACGCGGCGGACGGCAAGTTTGCGCACCCTCCAACAAGGGTTTCGGGACCCAGATGATCGAGCGCGCCTTGCGTGGCGAGCAGGGTTCGGCCGAATTCGATTACGCCCCGGCCGGCCTTCGCTGCCGTCTCGCGATCAAGGTTTGACGTCCCGGCATGCGGTCCGGTGCCCCGACCCGCGGTCGCGCGCCCATATATAGAGTGAATCGCCGGTCGGCGGTTGACAGCGCCGGTCGCCAGCCACTCTCATCCTCGCGCAATGGCCAGTTCCGAACAGACCGCCGCGCCGACCGGTACGCTGACGACGGCGCTCGCGCACGCCGCGCGCCTGCTGAACGGCGATCCGGCCGCGGCGGCGGCGCAAGCGCGCGAGATTTTGAAGGCCGTGCCCGGTCATCCGCAGGCGCGGCTCTATCTGGGGGCGGCACTGCGGCGCGGCGAGGAACCGGGCGCCGCCCGCGAGACGCTCGAGGCGCTGGCATCGGAACAGCCCAGGGCGTCGGCAGTCTGGCATGAGCTTGGGCTCGCGCGCGGCGCGACCGGCGATACGGCCGGCTCGATCGGCGCGCTGACGAAAGCGACGCTGCTGAAGCCCGATGCCGGCGACAGTTGGGCGGCGCTGGCCGATCAATATGCCTTGGCCGGCGATGACGGCCGTGCCGCGCAAGCCCGCGCGCAGCAGATCCGCGCCGCCACCAAGAACCCGCGCTTGATCGAGGCGGCCGCGGCGCTTTGCGCCAACAAGCTGGCCGTGGCGGAAAAGCTTCTGCGCGATTTTCTCAAGACCGATCCCGACGACATCGCGGCCTTGCGCATGCTGGCGGAGGTCGGCGCGCGGCTTGGCCGCTATGGCGACGCCGAGATCTTGTTGGCGCGTTGTGTCGGTCTCGCACCGTCCTTCGCGGCGGCACGGCACAACTTCGCCGTGGTGCTCCATCGCCAGAACAAGTCGCAGGAGGCCATCGCCCAGATCGAAGTCCTGCAGGCCGGCGATCCGGGCAATCCCGCCTATCGTGCGCTCAAGGGCGCGGCCTATGGCCAGATCGGCGAATATGCCGCCGCCATCGCCTGCTACGCAGACGTGCTCAAGGCGTTCCCGCAGCAGCCCAAGGCCTGGATGAGCTACGGCCACGCGCTCAAGGCCGTGGGGCGACAGGCCGATGCGATTGCCGCCTATCGCAAATCGCTCGCGCTGTCGCCGGCATTGGGCGAGGCCTGGTGGAGTCTCGCCAACCTCAAGACCGCGCGCTTCGATGCCGGCGATATCGACGCGATGACGGCCGGCCTGGCGCGCGACGATATCGACGACGAGGATCGCTATCATCTGCATTTTTCGCTCGGCAAGGCGCTGGAAGACGAGGCGCGCTATGCGCAGTCCTTCGACCATTATGCGAAAGGCAACGCGCTGCGGCGCAAATCGGTAAATTACGATGCCGACGAGACGGCGGAGCACGTTCTGCGCTCAAAGGCGCTGTTCACGCACGACTTCTTCGCCGCGCGCGCGGACCAGGGGGACCCGGCGCCCGATCCGATCTTCATCGTCGGCCTGCCGCGCGCCGGCTCGACGCTGATCGAGCAGATTTTGGCGACGCATAGCCAGGTTGAAGGCACGATGGAGCTGCCCGACGTCATCGCCATCGCGCGCCGGTTGTCGGGCCGCAAGATGCGCAGCCAATCGTCGAGCTACCCCGAAATCCTCGCTACGCTGGGCGCGGACGAATTTCGCGCGCTGGGCGGCGAATTTCTCGAGAGGACCCGGATCCAGCGCAAGCTCGGGCGGCCGTTCTTCATCGACAAGATGCCGAACAATTGGGCGCATGTCGGGCTGATTCACCTCATCCTGCCGAACGCCAAGATCATCGATGCCCGCCGCCATCCACTGGGCTGCTGCTTCTCCGCCTTCAAGCAGCATTTCGCGCGCGGCCAGGGCTTCAGCTACGATCTAGGCGAACTCGGCCGCTATTACGCCGACTATGTCGACCTCATGGCCCATATGGATGAGGCCTTGCCGGGTCGCATCCACCGCGTCCTCTACGAGCAACTTGTCGAAGACCCCGAGGGCGAGGTGCGCCGCCTGCTCGCCTATTGCGGCCTGCCGTTCGAGCCCGGTTGCCTGCAATTTTATCAGAACGACCGCGCCGTACGCACGGCGAGCTCCGAACAGGTGCGCCAGCCCATCTACCGGAGCGGAGTCGATCAGTGGCAACATTTTGATTCCTGGCTCGATCCGTTGAAGCAGTCCCTGGGCCGGGTGTTGCAGGATTACACTCGGTCCGGCGCGATCTGACGCGCTGCAGCATTTTTCCGGCCGTGTCCCCATCTGTCGCCATTGACGGTGCGGTGCGACGCGCATCAACTTGTCACAATCGCGTGACTTGAGCGTCCGGTCGCCGTGCAGGGGAATTGAATATGCGGGGTATTTCGACGGTTGGCCGGGCCAAGCCGGCGCTGTGGCAGTTGCTGCTCACCTCCACCATGTTGACCGGCGCGGCGTCGATCGCGCATGCGGCCGACGTCGACAAGACCACCGGCATCGAGACCGTGGTGGTGACGGCCGAGAAGCACGCCGAGAACATCCAGAATGCGCCGCTCAGCATCCAGGCTCTGTCGACCGAAAAACTCGAACAGCTGCACGTCTCCGACTTCGCCGACTACGTCAAATTTCTTCCCAGCGTGACCTACACGGTGGGCGGCCCGGGCGGCGGCAATGGTGCTCCCGGCTTCGCCAATGTCTCGATGCGCGGCGTGTCCAGCGGCAATGACGGCAATCATTCTGGCTCGCTGCCCACCGTCGGCATCTATCTCGACGAGCAGCCGATCACCACGATCGGCGGCGCGCTGGACGTGCATGTCTACGACATCGCGCGCGTCGAATCGCTGTCCGGCCCGCAAGGCACGCTCTATGGCGCCAGTTCCGAAGCCGGCACCATCCGCATCATCACCAACAAGCCCGATCCGTCGGGCTTCTCCGCCGCCTATGACGTCAGCGCCAATACGGTCGACCATGGCAGCTATGGCGGATCTGGCGAAGGATTCGTCAACATCCCCTTGTCCGACGACGTCGCGATTCGCCTCGTCGGGTTCACCGAGCACGACGCCGGCTACATCGACAACGTGCACGGCACGCGCTTCTTCCCGACCTCCGTTACCACGTCCGACAATGCCGCCCTGGTCAAGAAGGACTTCAACAGCGTCGACAGCTTCGGCGGCCGCGCCGCCCTGCAATGGGTGATCGACGACAATTGGACCGTCACGCCGACGATTATCGCGCAGCACACCCAGACCAGCGGCGTGTTCGCCTACGACCCGTCCGTGGGCGACCTCGAGGTTCAGCACTTCTTCCCGGAGTTCACGCACGATAGCTGGGTTCAGGCCGCGCTGACCGTCGAAGGCAAGATCGGCAATCTCGATGTCGTTTATTCCGGCGGCTACATGGATCGCCAGATCACCGCCGCGTCGGATTACACCGACTATTCCTTCTTCTACGATACGCTCTACGGCTACGGCGCGTACATCTACGACAACAACGGAAATTTCATCAATCCCTCTCAGTACATCCATGAGAAGGATCACTTCACCAAGATGAGCCACGAACTGCGGGTATCGACGCCGCAGGACGCGCGCCTGCGCTTCGTCGGCGGCCTGTTCTACGAGCATCAGGGCCATTACATCCTGCAGAACTACACGATCGCCAATCTGTCGGACACCAATGCCGCGCCGCTCGTGGGCCAATTGTCGGTGCCGGGCTGGCCGGGCACGCTTTGGCTCACCGATCAGTCGCGCTACGACCGTGACGTCGCCGCCTTCGGCGAGGCGAGCTACGACATCACCAAGGATCTCACGCTCACGCTCGGCGGCCGGGTGTTCTATGCCCAGAACTCGCTGGTCGGCTTCTTCGGATTTTCGGCCGACGAGAGCTCGCACACCGGCGTCTCGCAGTGCATGGGCAATCCGCCGATCGTCGTCGGAACGCCGTGCACCGATCTGAACAAGGTCGTTTACGAAAGCGGCTTCACGCACAAGGTCAATCTGACCTGGCACGTCGATGACGAGCACATGCTCTACGCCACATGGTCGACGGGCTTTCGCCCCGGCGGCATCAATCGTCGCACCGCCGTGGCGCCCAATCCGCCCATCGGGCCTTACCAACCCGACCGCTTGACCAATTACGAGATCGGTTGGAAGACCTCCTGGTTCGACAACACCCTGATCGTCAACGGCGCCGCTTACCGGGAGGACTGGAACCACTTCCAATTCTCCTTCCTGGGCGCCAATTCCTTTACCGAGATCCACAATGCCGGCGGCGCGCGCATCTATGGCGCGGAAGGCCAAATCACCTGGCAGCCTGTCGAAGGTCTGACGTTTAACGGCTCGGCCTCGTACAACGACTCGCATTTGACGCAGGATTTCTGCGGCCGCGCCGGCGTCACCGTCTGCCCCAGCCTCGCGCAGCCCTACGGGCCGGAAGCGCCGAAGGGAACGCCGTTGCCGGCGCCCAAGTTCAAGACCAACTGGACCACGCGCTACGAATTCCCGTTCGAGGAATACCTCGCTCACATTCAGGGCGGCATGGTCTTCCAGAGCAACAGCTGGTCGGATCTACGCATCTTCGCGGAAAATCCGGTGCCCGTGCCGCCGGCGCCCTCGATGCTGGAGCCGGTCCGCGGCGCCTTGGGCCTGCAACGGGCTTTCGCGACGTTCGACTTCTCCATCGGCATCGAAAACGACAAATGGTCGCTCGAGCTGTCGGTGCTGAACGCGTTCGACACCCGCGCCGATCTCTATCGCTACGCCGAGTGCACGCCGCAAACCTGCGCGCGCGAGCCCTATATCGCGACCGACACGCCCAGGACCATCGGCCTGAAATTCGGCCAGAAGTTCTAAAGGCTTACGTTTCGTCAAGGGGCCGGAGTTTTCTCTGGCCTCGCCGCCACGCATTGTCGAAACTGCGCCCCGGTCGGACCATCCGGGAGAACGCCATGAAGGATTTCGCGGGCAAGATCGCCGTCATCACCGGCGGCGGCACCGGCATGGGCCGCGAGCTGGCGCTGCAGCTCGCCGCCGAAGGCTGCAGCGTTGCGATGTGCGACGTCTCGGAAGAGAACATGGCCGAGACCCAGAAGCGCGCGCTGGCGCAGGCGCCGCAAGGCACGCGCGTCGTGTCTTATGTCGCCGACGTTTCGATCGAGGATCAGGTCAATGCCTGGGCCGCCGCGGTGCGGCGCGAGCTCGACACCGATCACATCCATCTGCTCATCAACAATGCCGGCATCGGCGGCGGCGGCGGTTTCGTCAACGGCGACCGCGCCGCATGGGAGAAGACGTTCAACGTCTGCTGGGGCGGCGTCTATTACGGCGTGCGCGCCTTCCTGCCGCTCTTGATGAAGGCGAGCGAAGGCCACATCGTCAACACCTCCAGCGTCAACGGCTTCTGGGCCTCGATCGGTCCGGGCCGCCCGCACACCGCCTATTCGGCGGCGAAATTCGCGGTGAAGGGTTTCACGGAGGCGTTGATCACCGACCTCGCGGTCAATGCGCCGCACATCAAATGCTCGGTCGTGATGCCCGGCCATATCGGCACCGAGATCGTCAACAATTCGCGCAAGATCCTGGGCGGCGATCTGGTCGACACCGCTGGGGTGCGCAAATTGATGGCGGCGCAGGGCATCAACACCGCTCAGATGAGCGACGACCAGATCAAGCTGCTGGTGCAAGGCATGGGCGATTCCTTCCGCGACAACGCGCCGACCAGCGCGGCGCAGGCCGCGGCCATCATTCTCGATGGAGTCAAGGCGGAACGCTGGCGCATTCTCGTCGGCAAGGATGCCGAATTGCTCGACGCCAACGTCCGCCGCGATCCGGAAAGCGCTTACACCCAGGAATTCTATCAGTCCTTTATCGCGGGTTCGGGCTGGCGGATTTAGTCCAGCGTCTCGTCCAGATACCGCCGCCGGACATGCCGCTTGAGCGCGGCGCCGGACAGTTTGGCGCCGGTCGCCGCGATCACGATCTCGTCGAAGGTCTTCAGACTCGCCTGCTCGTGGATGCGCGGGCGCACCCAGGCGAAATAGGGCTTGAAGTCGCCTTGTCCGAGCGCGGGCAGGATTTGCGGATCGTCGGCGCAGGCCCGCTCGAAGAGCTGCGCCGCCAGCGCTTCGCCGAGCGCATAGTTGGGGAAATAGCCGAAATAGCCGGCCGCCCAATGGATGTCCTGCAGGCAGCCCTTGGCATGATTGGGCGGGGTGCGGCCGAACAGCTTGGCGAACATCTCGTTCCAGGCGCCCGGCACGTCGTCGACGGCGAGATCGCCGCTCAGCAGCGCTTTTTCCAGCCGGTAGCGCAGGATCACGTGCAGCGGATAGGCGATCTCGTCGGCGTTGACGCGGATGAAATCGTCATCGACGCGGCGGAAGAAATTGAGCACGTTCGTTGGCGCCCACGCCGCCGCATCGCCGCCGAGATATTCGTGCAGCAGGGGCGACAGGAAGCGCAGGAACTCCTTCGACCGCCCGGCCATCATTTCCAGCATCAGCGACTGGCTCTCATGCGCCGATGCGCCGCGCGCGAAACCGACCGGCGAGAAAGCCAGCCGCCGCGGCAGGTTCAACTCGTACATCGAATGTCCCGCCTCGTGCAGCGTGGCGCAGATCGCATAGCGGAACTTGTCTTCGCTGAAGCGCGTGGTGAAGCGCACATCGCCCGGCGAGTGCGGCATGGAGAAGGGATGCGGCGCCTCGTCGATGCGGGTGTGCTCCGGCGAATGGCCGACCACCGCCGCCAGCTTCAGCGACAAGGCTTTTTGCCGGGCGACCGAAAAATCGCCGTCGAAGTCGCGGATGACGGGCCAGGTCTTCTGCCGTTCGCGCACCTGCGCCAATACACCCGGCAATTCCGCCGCCAGGTCGTCGAAGATCGGGTCGATGGTCGCCGAGGTCAGGCCCGGATCCATCTCGTCCATCATCGCGTCATAGGGGACGAGCCCCAGCGCCGCGCCCTTCGCGGCGGCGACCTCCCTGTGGATCGCCATCATCTTCTTGAACCCCGGCGCGAACAGCGCGAAATCGCTGCTCGCCTTGGCCTCCAGCCAGGCGGCTTGCAGCGCCTGGGCGACGCGCGCCCGTTCGACGACGAGGTCCTTGGGAACCGCGGCGCGATGGACATAGAGCCGGCGCATCTCGGCCAGATTGGCGCGGTCGCAGTCGTCCAGCGCGTCGGCGTAGCCCTGCGCCTCGTCGAGCCATGCGCCGATTTCCGCCGACCCGGTCAGCTCCGTGCCGACTTCCGCCAGCGCGCCGCGCTGTTCGCCGCGCGCCCAGCTTCCGCCCTTGGGCATGTTGGTTTGCGCGTCCCAGTCGAGCAGGGCCTCGACGCTGGCCAGCTTGCAGGCGAGCGCGAATTTCGCCGCCGCGCGCGCGTAAGGATCGGCTTGGGAGGATGACATGGGAGCGCCTCGGAATTTCGCGAGGCGCAGAGTAGGGCGGCATGTCTCGAATGCCTACCCTCCCTCACAAGGAGTTCAGATCACCATTTGCGTCTGGATCACCAGCGCCACGAGCTTGCCGTCGGCCCGCGTCACATGGGTCTGCCAGACCGAGCTGCGCCGGCCGACATGCAGCGGCGTGGCTTCGGCGAATACCGGTTCGCCTGCCTTGGCGGCACCGATGAAATTGGTCTTGCTCTCGATCGTCGTGGTGGCGGCGCCCTCGGGCAGGTTGAGATAGGCGCCGCAGGACGCGACGATGTCGGCCAGCGCCATGATCGCGCCGCCATGCAGCGTCCCGCCGGAGCGGCACAGCTCGTTGCGCGCCGCCAACGTGGCGCGGACGCGGCCGGGCGTGGCCTCGGTGATCTCCAGGCCGATCAATTGGGGAAAGGGCTGTTGCGCCGGCTTGGGCAGCGCGGCGACGGGCGGCGCGATGTCGTTGGCCGGCATCGGGACAAGCTTGGCTGTATCGACGTGGAGCATGGCAATCTCCCTGTGATCCGAAACGGGACGTCCGGCGTCCGGCAAGTCCCGGAATGGTTCCTGCACCCCATGTCGTGCATAGGCCGTGCCTGTCCCGTTTCGGCACCGCGGCCGTTGAGGATTTGTTGTCGACGCCGCGTCTAGGGTGTCGGCACTTCCAAGCGTTGGCGAAGACCGTGCTGCATCGATTCACCGCGCCCTGGCTCGACGGGTCCAACTATCCGCTCGATTGGAACGGCCCCGTCGCGCGACCCTTCTCGCCCATCGCCGACGCCGATCTCGGCACGCCGATCTTCGACCTCTTCGCCGCTGTCGCTCGGCGCCACGCCGCGCGCACCGCCATGGACGACGGCGCGATGCGCCTTACCTATGGCGAGACCTTGGCGGCTTCCATCGCGCTCGCGCACCGGATCGCGAACGAGACCGCGGATGGCGCGCTCGTCGGCATCCTTCTTCCGACCTCGACGGACATGATGGTCGCGATGCTGGCGTGCCTGGCGGCCGGTCGGCTGTTCGTGCCGCTTGATGCGCACTATCCCGGCGCCTGGCTTGCCGACGTCATGTCCGATTGCGGCATGGCGGCGGTTGTCGGCCGCTTTCGCGATTCAGGGCCGTCCGGGCGCGTGCCGCAAGGCGTCGCGCGTATCGATCTGGATCGCGACATGGGCGCGGCGCCGCAGATTGGGTTCGCGCCGCGCGGGCCGGATGCGCCGGCATTGGTCCTGTTCACCTCCGGCAGCACCGGCAAGCCCAAAGGCATCGTCAACAGCCAGCGCGCGCTGTTGCGTCGCGTGGCGCAATATGTCGAGGCCGCGCATATCGACGAGACCGACCGCTTCGCGCCGCTGAGCTCGGAATGCACGATCGCGGGCCTGCGCGAGCGGTTCACCGCGCTGCTGACCGGGGCCACGCTGCACCTGATCGACGTGCAACGCGCCGGGGCGCGCCGCATTCTGCGTCGCTTGCACGACGACGGCATCACCATGACCTACGCCGTGCCGGCTCTTCTGCGCACATTGATGCAGCTCGACGCCCAGGCCGCGCCGTCCTCGCTTCGCAACGTCCGTGTCGGCGGCGATGCGGTTCTTTGGAGCGATATCGACGCGCTGCGCCGCTGGTTGCCGCGCGATTGCCGCATCGAGCTCGGTTATTCCTCGACCGAAGCGCCGATCATGCAGTGGTTCGTGCCGCGGGATTTTCCGCGCGAGGCAAGCCGCGTGCCCCTGGGCTATCCGCTTGCCGGCAACGCGCTCGCCATCGTCGGCGAGGACGGCGAGGCGGTGGCACCCGGCGAGGCCGGCGAACTCATCCTGCGCAGCCCCTATGTCGCGCTCGGCCGCTGGACGCAGGGTCGTCTCGACGCCACGGACTTTCCCAGCGATCCCAAGAACCCATCCTGCCGCATCCTGGGCACCGGCGATCTCGTCAAGCTGCGCGCCGACGGCCTCATCGAACTGGTCGGGCGCAAGGACCGTCAGCTCAAGATCCGCGGTCGCCGCGTCGAACCGGGCGAACTCGAAGCCGCGATCGCGCTGCAGCCGGGCGTTCGCGACGTCGCCGTTCATCCGCGCCGGGTCGGCGAGGATTGGTGGCTGATCGCCTATGTCGTCGGCGACGCCGATCTCGACGCCCTGAAGGCCGCCCTGCGCGACGCGCTTCCCGCCGCCCTTCAACCGCAGCGCCTGCACCGCATCGACGCCGTTCCGCGGCTCGCCAGCGCCAAGCTCGACCGAGCGGCCCTCGAAAAGCTCGATGCCGATTTCCAGCGCCGCGAGGTTATCCACGCTCAGCCTGGATCCGCCGCCCCGCTGGGCAAGACCGAAGAGACCATCGCCGCGCTGTGGTGCGCGGTGCTGGAGCGCGACGCGGTCGGCCGCGACGACGACTTCTTCGATCGCGGCGGCGATTCGCTGTCGACCCTCGATTTGATCTTCGCGCTCGAGCAGGAATTCGGCCTCGAATTGCCGGTCACCGCGATCTACGACGCGCCGACCGTCGCGCGGCTCGCCGCCATGATCGACGGCACGACGGCGGCGCGCTTCTCGCCGCTGGTCAGGATCAAGGACGGCGACGGCGTGCCGCTCTTCATCGTCCACGGTGTCGGCGGCAATGTGATGGAACTGTTCACCGCCGGCCGGCTGATCGAAAGCGGCCCGGTCTACGCCATCCAGGCGCGCGGCCTCGACGGCAAGGAGGCGCCCAGCACCTCGATCGCGGCCATGGCGGACGATTACATCGCCGAGATTCTCGCAATGCGCCCGCACGGGACCTTTCACCTGGCGGGATATTCCTCGGGCGGCCTTATCGCCTTTGAGATGGCGTGCGTACTGCGAGATGCCGGCGAACCCGTCGCGTCGCTGACGCTGATCGATTCGCAAACCAATGCGCGGCAATGGCCGTTCTCGGTTTGGGTGGCCTTGCTCTGGCGGCGGGGCCAGGCACATCTCGCGGCGCTTCGAGCCCTGCCGGCGGCCAGGAAGATGCGCTATGCCGCCGCCGCCTTGGGTTCGCTGGCGGATCGCATTCTGTGGCGCTGGCTGTGGCGCTGGCGTCCGACCACATCGGCCGCGCTCGATCTTCCCGAAGAGATTTCGCCCGCGCTGCGTGCCGTTTGCGAGACGACCTATGCCGCGGCCGCGGCCTACGCACCGCGATTTTACGACGGCCGCATTCTGCTGATCGTGCCGGGGCAGGGCGACCCGCAAAGGCCCGACCCGGCAGGCTTGTGGCGGAGCAAGTGCCGGGCGCTGGAGGTGCGCGTCGTGCCGGGTGATCATCGCTCGATGGTGAGGGGCGCCAATGCCATAGCCCTCGCCGCCGCGCTGTCGGACGCTACCCGGTTCTGAAGGCAAACGCGCCGTCGGTGGCTCGCCGCCGCCCTCGTAGCCGCGCGTGCCGCATTGTCGGAGCCACGCCCGACCCCCGGCCCGTCCCCGCCAAGGAAGGTTCGAAATGTGTGCGGACGCGGCCTTAGGGCACGCGAGTTCCACCGTCCGTCGGCTCGCGGCAGGGTTGTCCCTCGCCGTCCAAAGCCGGGGACCGCTAAGCTTTCTTCGGGATAATCATAGGTTTGCCGCCCAATCCGCCGTATTGTCGTACCGCGTAATTGTTGGGCCGCCCGAAAAAGGGCAGATTGCGGCTTCTCCGGCAGGGTAAGGTAAAGTGTCGGGACGGGGTGGATGGGGACGTGTTGAAAGACGCGACGGATAGGTATTGGGACGCGCTGGGATGTGCGCGCGCGATTCTGTTCGCCTCGGCTGCGACCTTATTTGCCGTCCCGACGTCCGCACAGGTTCTTCCCGGGGCCGTTCAGCCGGGCCGCGACCGACCCGGTCCCGCCACGCCGACCACGCCGGATTTTGATTTCAGCATCGTCACGCCGCATCGCTCCGCCGTGCCGCGCGCCGTCGACGAAGTGCACTTCAAGCTTGCCGACATCAAGATCGTCGGCGCCAAGACCATCCCCGCGTCGCAGTTCCGTCCGCTCTATGCGGGCCTGATCGGCAAGGACGTCACGCTGGGAGATATCCTGGACGTCGCCGACAAGATCGAGGCGGCCTATCGCGCCCGCGGCTATCTTCTGGTGCGCGCCTATGTTCCGCCGCAGCGCGTTCGCGACGGCGCCTTCACGATCAATATCGTCGAAGGCTATCTGTCGACCGTCACGGTGCAGGGCGGGGATCGCGGCACGCAGCGGCTGGCGCGCGGCTATCTGGCGCCGGCGACCGTGGCGCGGCCGCTGACGCTTGCGCCGATGGAGCGCGGCCTGCTGCTCACCAACGACATTCCGGGCGTCACCGCCTCCGGTGTCCTGCGCCCTTCGCCCGATACGCCGGGCGCCTCCGATCTCGTCGTCGACATTTCCCAGCCGCCGGTCACCGGCGGACTTTCCCTCGACAATCGCGGCTCGCATTTCTCCGGCCTGTGGACGGTGTCGGGCGACGTCGAGTTCAACTCGATCTTCGGCGAAGACCAGCTCGCCGCCACGATCGTCTCGTCTCCGGATTCGCTGCGCCAGGTCGAAGGCACGGTCCGCTATCGCCGCGCCGTCGGCACCGACGGCCTGGTCGCCAGCGTGATCGGCACCGTGACCCATGGCGAGCCGGGTTCGCTGCTCAGCGTCGCCGGCGTCTTGACCGACAGTTGGGCGGCCGGCTTCCGTCTGACCTATCCGCTCATTCGCAGCCGCGCGCAGACCTTGTTGCTGGACGGCGGCTTCACCGCGCAGGACGCGACGGTCGACGTCAGCGGCCTTGGCCATCATCTGAGCCACGACCAGTGGCGCGTGTTCGACATCGGCGGATCCTATCAGCGCACCGGTCTTTTGGGCGGCGGCATCTGGACCACGACCTTCGACGCGGCGCAGGGCCTTCCCATCCTCGGCGCGACCGACGACACCGTTCCGGGCTCCGCCCCGCCGCACACGCCGGTGTCCAATCCCAGCCTGTCGCGCTTCCACGGCAAGACCGACTTCACCAAGTTCACCGCCAGCACGCGGCTTCTGCTGCCGATCGGCGGGGCGTTCAGCACCGCGTTCAACCTGCAAGGGCAATATGCCCTCGACCGCCTCATCACCGGCGAGCAGATCGCCTTCGGCGGCACCCAGATCGGGCGCGGTTACGATCCCGGCGCGATCACCGGCGATCACGGCATCGGCGGCTCGGTGGAGCTGCGCTACGACATCCATCTCTCCGATTCCTTCGTCCGCTCGCTCGAGCCCTATGTCTATGTCGATGGCGCGCAGAGCTGGTACTTCAAGGATCCGTCGCTGCCGAACCAGACCCTGACCTCGGTCGGCGGCGGCGTGCGGTTCTGGCTTCCCTATGATCTGACCGGCGCGTTGGAAGGCTCACATATGTTGCGCGCCGTGCCGGGCAGCGATCTGGGACGTAAGGCCACGAAGATTCTCTTCGATCTGTCGGTACGGTTCTAGCGGGTAACGCCATGAACAAGACAAGCGCCGCCATCGTCCGTTCTCTCCTTCTGGGCACCAGTTGCCTCAGCGTGGTCGCGGCCGGTGCCGTGCATGGCCAGCCCACCGGCGGCACGGTGGCGCTCGGCGTGGGCAGCATTGCCGAACACGGCAACACGACCGTCATCGATCAGAAGACCGGCAAGCTCGTCATCAATTGGGACAGCTTTTCGATCGGCGCCGGCGGCACGGTGCAGTTCGTCCAGCCCGACGCCAACGCGATCGCGCTCAACCGCGTGCTGGGCTCGCAGCCGACGTCGATCTACGGCTCGCTGCTCGCCAACGGCCAGGTCTGGCTCATCAACGGCAACGGCGTGCTGTTCGGCCAGGGCTCGCGGATCAATGTCGGCGGCATCATCGCCACGACCGCGGACATCAAGGACGCCGACTTCGCCGCCGGCAACTACAGCTTCTCGGGCGGGACCGGCGCCTCGGTCGTCAACCAGGGCACGATCACGACCAAGCGCGGCGGTTACGCCGTGCTCTCCGGCGCCAGCGCGCAGAACCAGGGATTGATCGCGGCCGATTCCGGCACCGTCGTGATCGGCGGCGCCAGCGCCTTCACCGTCGACTTTGCCGGCGACGGGCTTATCAAATACGCCATCACCGCACCGGCGCAGAGCGCCGACAACGGCCAGACCGGCGCCTTCAACGCCGGCACCATCCGCGCCGCGGGCGGCCGCGTGATCATGACGGCGCGCGCCGCGTCGAGCGTGCAGGACGCCGTCGTCAACAACACCGGCATGATCTCCGCCACCAGCGCGCGCGTGCAGAACGGCGAGGTGATCCTCGACGCCGGCGACGGCGATGTCGCGGTCTCCGGCACCATCGACGCGACGGGACAGGCGGCGGGCACGACCGGCGGCAACGTCACGATCACCGGCCGCGACATCGCGGTCGCCGACGGCACCAAGATCGACGCGTCGGGCGACGCCGGCGGCGGCACGATCCGCATCGGCGGCGATCTGCACGGCGACGGCGCGCTGGCGCAAGCGCAAAACGTCCATGTCGGCACGGCCACGCTCGCGGCGGACGCGACGCGTCAGGGCGACGGCGGCACGCTTGTCGTGTGGTCGGCCGGCACGACGGATTTCTCCGGTATCGTCAGCCTCAAGGGCGGCGCCGCGGGCGGCAATGGCGGCCTGGTCGAAACTTCGGGCCACACGCTGAACATCGCGCCGACCTCGAAGGTCGATACCCGCGCGCCGAAGGGAACGACCGGTATCTGGCTGCTCGATCCCGACCACATTATCGTCGCAAATGACGGCACGACCACCTTGAACGGTGGGACATTGTCGGCGGGCCAGGACCCAGGCGAGACCGACACCATCGCGCCGTCGACCATCGTCGCGGCGTTGGCGACGAGCAGCGTGACACTGGAGTCCAACGACATCATCGACGTCGATGATCCTGTCATCTACAGCAGCGGCAACGCACTGAATCTTCTGGCCAAGGGCGACATCAGTCTCAACGCCAGCGTCCAGAACACGCAGTCCCGCAGCGGCGGCGCCATCAATATCGTCGCGGGCTGGGACGGCACGACCGAGGATCCGGCTCACTTCACCGACCCGGGGGTGTTCGGAAACAATTCCGGCACCGTGTACCTCGGCAGTCTCGCCGGCGACGGGAAGCCCGGGCAAGACGTTGCCGTAGGCGGCGCCAGCGGCACGACGACCGTCGCGACGGCCGCGTTGGGCATGGAGGCCGACGAGGGCTATGCGCAGCTCGGCTTCCACGGCGCCGGCGGCGGCGACATCGTGCTCGATGCGATCGGCGGCGACAAATCCGGCCTCGTCGGCGGACCGACATCGGGCGACTATGCGATGATCGGCAACGGTTCGCTCGGCGGCGATGTCGCGGCCAACGTGACCGGCAATATCACCATTCGAACCGACAACACCCTCCTTCTTCTGAGCAATGCGGGCGACAGCGGCGCACAGGGCTTGCCTTGGATCGGCAATGTTGCAGGTGGGGGCTTCACCGAGTCCGGCAATGTCTCGGTGACGGTCGCAAACGTCTACAACGGCACGTATAGCGGCACGTTCGACGGCACGTACTCGCCGGCGGCGCTCGGCGCGCCCGGAACGCTGGGCTCGACTCTGCTTGCCGATCTCGGCACCACGTCGCAGGCCGGTAGCGGCGGCGACGTCACGTTCGGGGTCACCGATCCGGGCACCGATTTCATCAACGCCTCTCTCGGCATCGGGGTGTTGAGCTACGACAGTCCCCACGCCCTTACGCTGCTGTCGACGAGCAGCATCACGTTGCCTTATTCGATCCAGAACGCCGGAACCGGCGACCTGACCGTTCTGGCCGGCTGGGATCCCACCGTCGCGCCCGCAGACGTCCTCACCACGCCGGGTGCCTATGGCAATCCCACGTCTGGGCGCAACGACAACGGCGGAGTCAACGGCGCATCCATCTGGGTGGCTGGCGCCTCCAACCTCAGCCTCACCGATTACACGGCAGGCGGGATCTATACCGTCGGCCCCTCAGGCGCCGGAACCGCGATCGGCAGCAAGGGCGGCACGACGACCATCGGCGCGGCGCAGATATATGTCGAAGGCCTCTCGGGCTACGCCCAGATCGGCTATCACGACGACGGCGGCTCCGGCGCGATCAATGTGATCGCCAATGGTGTGCCGGGAACCGGTGGGCTGACCGGCATCGGCGCCTGCTTCGATGCCAATGCGAATATCTGCGTGATCGGCGGTCGCCAGGGCTTTGGCGCCGCCGCGTCCTATGCGCAGATCGGCGATCTGGGACTGGGCGTCGCCGGCACGGCGAGCAGCGCGATCAATGTCTCGGCGACCGGCAACATCTCGATTTCGGGCGGCGGCAACTATAGCAGCGACAGCGACGGCAACCCGACTCCGGACGCGCAGGTCCCCAACGCCTATGGCCAGATCGGCAATGGCGACGCCAGCCGCTCGGTGGCGCAGACCGTCAGCGGCACGATCGTCGTCCAGTCGGCCGGGCAAACGAGTTTCGTCAGCAGTTCCGCCGCCAGTTCGCCTGGCTGGCTCGGCAACCGGACGGGCGATGGCGGCAGCCAGAGCGGCGACGTCACGCTGCTTGCCAGTTCGGCGAATGGCGCTCCTGCCACGACGTCGGAGATGCTCGCCGAGGATTTGGGCACGGGTCCGGGAAGCGGCGGCAACCTCACGCTGGGCTTCAGCAGCACGGACCCGAACTACATCGGCCTGCTGACCTATAACAGCCCGCACACCTTTACCGACCTTGCGGCCGGCGATCTCAATGTGGTCGGATCGATTCAGAACGCCGGCAGCGGCGCGATCAACCTGGTCGCCGGCTGGGACGGCCATACGCTCGATCCCGCGGCGTTCACCCAGCACGGCGTCTTCGGCAACAACGACGCGACTTTGACCATTG